>Ga0099827_10000431_pt1 | contig 18811 bp, 16 predicted proteins | sample CZO8metaG_FD_79339 | JGI IMG/M metagenome (GOLD analysis project Ga0099827, IMG submission 79339) | Vadose zone soil microbial communities from the Eel River Critical Zone Observatory, Northern California, USA - CZOApr15con1.8 metaG | ecosystem: Environmental > Terrestrial > Soil > Vadose zone ...
CGAGGATGCGCACGATCTCGCGGTTGAGTTTGGTCACGATCAGGCGCGGCACGCCAGAAGAAGTGAGCAGCCCGAACCAGAGGATGGTTTCGTATCCCGGCACGCCCGCCTCCGCGACGGTCGGCAGGTCCGGCAGCAGAGGATCGCGCCGGGCCGAAGACACGGCAAGCCCGGCGAGCTTGCCTTCCCTGACGAGGTTGACGGCATTCGCGATCGGCGCCATGAAGAATTGCACGCGGCCGGTCATCGTCTCCGTGAGCGATTCGGGAATGCCCTTGAAGGGCACGTGCACCACGTCGATCGCGGCCATCGCCTTGAACATCTCGGCGGCGAAGTGCGTGCCGCTGCCCACGCCCGCGGAGGAGAAGTTGAGCTGTCCGGGCTTCGCCTTCGCCGCGGCGAGCAGCTCACCCACCGAGCGGATGCCGAGCGAGGGCGCGACCACCAGCACGTAGCTCGAGCCCGCGGTCTCGGCGATGCCGGCGAGGTCCTTCGAAGCGTCGTAGGGAAGCTTCGAATAGATCGCGGCCGCGACGGCGTGCGCGGAAGATACGGAGAGCAGCGTGTAGCCGTCGGGGCTCGCTCGCGCGACCGCGTTCGCCGCGATCGTGCCGCCTGCGCCCGGGCGGTTGTCGACGATGACCTGCTGCTTCCAGGCATCGGTCAATTTCTGCGCGATATAGCGCGCGGTGATGTCGGGTCCGCCGCCGGGGGTGAAGCCGACGAGGATGCGGATCGGTTTAGCCGGGTAGTCGGCCGCGGGATCCTGCGCGCGGACCGGCGCCACGCACGCCGCGGCGGCGGCAAGCGACGCCCGCGCAAGGAATGGCGCGATGCTCGGATTCATCCTTCCTCCCCGAAAGTCGGAGTGTAGTCGATCCGAACCGCGTCGGGCGACCCCTCGCAACTACATGCGCTCGAGGAGCCCGCGCTGCGCCGGTTCATCTCGTCGGCCGGCAGCCGCATGCTCCCGCCGTGCCCGGCGAGCACCCACTCGAAGCGATGTTCGGCGAGCCTCGCGAGCGAACGGCGCTGCTCGCTCCAGGAATACCAGCACGCGTCGCGAAACGCCTGCAGGTCTTTTCGCTCGTGGCTCCAGGCCAAGGAATCCCCGGTGAACAGATAGGTCTCGTCGAGCAGATAGACGACGCTCCCTTTGGTGTGCCCCGGGACGGGAATCGCAAGCAATCCGTCGCAGATCGGCGCCGGCCCGGCGCCCTCGAGCACATTAGTGGCGTAAGGCGCGGCCCGCCGGTCTTCCTTGTGGATCCAGACCCGCGAGCCGAAATGCTTGGCGTAGCGGTCGGCGTCGGCGACGTCGTCCCGGTGCGAAAGCAGGATGTCACCCACTCCGCCCACGTCTTCCAGCGTGTGAACGAGCTTCCCGGCATAGCGCGGCGAGTCGACGAGCAGATTGCCTTCGGAGCGCTTCACGAAGTAGGAGTGCGCGCCGAACGAGGACTCGGCGTTGTAGCCGCAGCGGTAGACGCCGGGCGCGAGCTCCTGCGGGAAGAGCCCGGGCAGCTGAGGGCGGTGGCTCTCGGTGCCGACGGAAGCCGTCGGACACACGAGCACCGCGCGCCACGCCGCGCGCTCTTCTTCCTCGTTCGAGGGCTGCCGCGCGAACACCGATTTTCCCTTCCGGTGAACGATGAGGCCGGGCGCGACCTCGCGCGAAGCCGCGCAGTCGATGCAGCGCTTGTCGATGTACCAGTCGCCCGGCGCGGAGGCCGGATTGCGTTCTGCGAGCTTTGGCACAGGACGAGGAAAACGCGCGTCGCTGGAAGACCAACTTGAGGGCCGGGCTGCCGAAATCCGGGCCTACGTCGAGGCACAGATCGAGCGCTCCAAGTCGAATGGCGAAGGCGTCGTGCCGGCGACCGTGGAAACCTGGGCGACATGGGCGCTTTCGGAGGCTGATCGCATTGACCCTCTTCTCCGAGAAACACCAGGGATTTCGGGCTAGCCAGACGATTGCAGCTCGTGCGTCCGTTGAGTGACACCGACTCTTTCGGCGGTGACCGTTCAGATCAACGGAGACCTCCGCACTGAGCTACGGGGCTTGTTGGCGTTCCGATTATTGAGGATTACTTAACCGCATGACCTCTTCGTCGTCCCCGCGAAAGCGGGGACCCAGTGGCTTTCGTCGCACGACGCTGGATTCCCGCTTTTCGCGGGAATGACGTCACTAGGGTTGCGCATGTCATGAGGTTCGGTAAAGATCAATAAGAACAGACCCGTACATATTCACGCTCCAACACGTCCAGGATGTCGCCTGACGCGTTCGCCGTTCCCTTTGCCTCTAGGTTGGTGCGAAGTTCAGAGCAATGCTCGGATTTCCCTCGACCATAACTTCTCATGCATACACCCGGCACTTGATTGTCCCAGGATCGGAGCGCGGTGCTGCGGACATCAGCAAAAACGACGGTTTTCTCCAGGATACGGGCCTCACGCGGGCCCGCACAGTCAATGCCGTTCAACGTCTTTACCAGACAGATCTGCGCGCGCGACATGGTGCGCTCTCTCCATGAGGCTCAGAAATTGCGTCTCGGATTCGGCACGGTTGCCTCCACAAGTACTTCAACTCGAGGGCTGGGCAGGAGACACCGCCGCCTGCCGACGAGACAGGGAGCCGCCCGTCAATCGGAAACCAGGGGTCCAGCCGAGTTCGCGGCGTGCCTTGTCCGTGGAGACGTATTTGTTCGTTTCGGCGATGTTGAAGGTGCCGGAGTGAGCGCATCGAGCCGCGAGAAGTGCTGCCGAGGCTGCAGCATCGACATGCAAGGGAGCAGAGTTGGTCGGCTCGTCCTTCCCCGTGCCCGGACCGTAAAGCTGTCCGTAGCGCAGGACAATTCCTGTGAGCGGAGGCGACTCCAATGTGAGTCGCTCAAGCGCTACGACGCCGCCCACAGTCACAGCGCGCGTCCCTTCGGCGTGAATGTCGAGAGGATCATCCTCGGAGTGCGGCTCCGGCCCCGGAGCATAGACCCAGGCAATACTTTGCGCGATGAGCCGACGGGCGCCGGCCTCGATTGCCGCGGCCACGAGATTGCGGGTTCCCTCGCTGCGAATGCGGGCATTGCGGGCCATCCAATCCGCGAGACGGCTCGGCTCGAGGCCGCGGGGAAGATCGGTGAGCTGGTGGATCACGATCTGCGGACGTACGGCGACCATGGCTCGAGACAGGGCCGGGGCGTCGAAAACATCGATAACGATCGGCTTGACGCCTGCAGCCTCGAGTGTGCCAGCTCTTTCCTTCGAGCGGGTCGTGCCGAAGACGTCATATCCGGCGTCGAGCAGAAGGGGCACGAGCCGCGTACCGATGGCGCTACCAGCGCCGGCTAGAAACACTCTTACACGCACGACTGTAGCTCCTTGCGAGACTTAGGGGCACGAAGATTGCAACCGAACCCGGGCGGGTTCGTCCCAGGCAGCGGCCTTCACCGCCGGATCAATCATCGCATGGTGTACGCCCGACGTGGGCATGTGCGCTACGTGTTCCAGACGACGTCCAGGAATGTGCTTCTGTCTCCCGATGTGTAGGCGCGGTGCATGCGCCAGAAGCAGTCGCGCAGCGATCGTTTGAGTACCTTGCCCGTCGACCCCGTGGGCAGCTTGTCCGCGTCGGCGACGATGGCCACGCACAGCGTGAACGCCGGCAGATCTCGATTGAACAGGTCGAGCTGGCGAAGCTTGTCGAGGACGACACCCGGGTCCACCGTGCGGCCCTTCGCGGGGATGACCATGGCCACCGTTGAATGAACGTTCATGGGGGCCCGTTCTGCGCCGATGACCGTGACGTCGTGAACGCCGGGGATGGCCTGCAGGAGCTCCTCCGTGACGAGCGAGTACAGGGGTCCGAAGGGCGTCGTGATGACGTCGACGCCTCGATCAAGTTGATAGAAATCCCCTTCCTCCGTCATGTACCCGACGTCTCCCGTCAGCCAATAGGGTCCGAACGAGCACAGCTGCGTCAGCTGCGGCCGATTGTAATATCCATGCGTGAGCGTCGGCGATTTGATGGCGAAATAACCAACTTGCCCCGGGGGCAGCAGATTGCCCGCCGTATCGATGATGATCGACTCGGCAAACGGGACGGGCCGCCCGACGCAACGTCTGGAGGCAACGGTGCCGTTTCTGGATACTTTCTCGAAGAGTGCCATCCCCAACTCGGAAGCGCCGAAGCCATCCGAGAAGCGCGCGAGCGGCGCCAGCCCCAGAAGCTTGCTGATGTGGGCCTCGTGCGCGGTGTCAGCAGTGTTGTAGAAACGTTTCAGCGTGGCGAGCGCGTTCGGGGGCAGGTCCTGCCCCGCGAGGGACGCCCACGTCTGCGGGAACCCGTTCATGATGGTGGGCTTGAAACGTGCGATGTGCGCCGCGACGCTCGGCCCGGTCAGCTCGGTGAGCACGAACGTCGGCAGCTCCAGCATCGTGGCGGTCATCAGGTAACTGATGCCGGCAGAGTGGGAGCCAGGCATGGCCGCGAGCATTCGGTCCCCGGGCTCTTCGATGAAGCGCTTGAGGCGTTCGCGCTTTCCGATGAAAAACTGCTCGTGCTTGAACAGGACCGCTTTCGGGATCGCCGTGGTCCCCGAGCTATGGCAGATCATCACCGTATCGTCGTTGACCTTCTTGACCGGCCAGCCGGCCGGCAACGATCGATCGCCGCTTTTCCCTGCCTCCGCGGCATTCATTCGCCGCAGCCCCGAGAGCAGGGTGGAGATCTTCGTACGGGCCTCTGTGGCAGGATCGAAGACGAAGGTCTCGAAACCGTTCTCCTTCGCATATTGCGCCGCGATCGCGGGAGACATCTTGTCGTTGATGAGGACCGGTATTGCGCCGACGCTGTTCAGCGCGAGATAGTGCATGAAATGCGGTATCCCGTCCTCGAGATACGTGCAGACATACGCTCCCTTCCCGATTCCGTGCGAGACGTACCATTGAGCAAGCGACTTCGCTGCCGCGCGCAGCGTTTCAAGGCTGAACTCGGTAAACGTCTCGCCGAACGGAGTCGTGAACGGTTTTTCGAGAAAGAAGAACGGCGTGGTCTTCGTTGGGCTGAGCTCGTACACCTTGAAGAGGAAGTTGCCGCACCCGAGCTCCTTGTCCTCGTACAGCTTGGCCCGTGCCGACTCTCTCAATGCCGCGTTGTCGATGTTCTCGTACCCTTCTTCAACAACCTTCCACAATTTTTTCGCCCTGCTCATCGACGTTCCCCTCAAAGTCCTGGTGAGTGATACGAAATTCGATCCGCCCGTCGCCGGCGTTCCGCGCAGATGCAATGCTCCAGTGATGGTGTCCCCGGTGCTACGTGCGCCCAGCGATCGACCCGCTAGCTGTGATTTTCAAACCGTGCTTGCCATGCCGCCTTGCTCTTGCGCCCCGGTCCGCGCCGCTCGATCTGCTCCGCGGGAGCGCGTGTCGACGCCGCAAACCGTTCGCGTCTCGCGACGGCGATCGGAAGCGCGGATTCCAGGTCTTCCCCGGAAGGCGGCGCCTCGAGGAGTATTCCGCGCAGCGCCACCGGCCGCACGGCCCAGTTCCCGGGCAGATCGGGCCATCTCGGCGGCCCGACCAGATGCAGCGCCCGCCAGAGGGCCGTGCCGAACGACGGCAACAACGGATAGGCACAACCCGCGAGATGCTGCAGCCGCAGCCAGAGTTCCGCCACGCTCGTATGCCATCCCGACCGCATGTACCGCGTTTCCGCCAGGGTGGTCGCGTCCAGGCGGATGGATTCCACGCGTCGAGTCAGCTGAACGGCCGGACCGGCGAGGTCACGCTGCAGGCCTCTGTAGACTTCCGCCCATTCGAATGCCTCCATGCTGACGCGCTCCTCCGCCCACGCAGAAGCGGCCAACATCTCTCCGGGAGAGAGATGAAGCTGGCTGTGGACGCGGTTGACCGCGACCGTCGTTCGTCCCCAGGGCTCCAGCAATCGGGTGCGGATGGCGGGCGCCATCACCGTTCTCTCACCTTGCAGACCCGCTGAAAGCGACCACCCAAAGCGTAAGCCGTCGTTTCCGAAATCCACGTCCGGCTTCCCGCCATTGAGGGCCTGTTCACGCTGGGCAGCGCCGCGCACCAGCTTGAAGCGCCAGGCAATGTCCTCTCGGAACGCGTCTTCATCGAATGCAGCCATGTCGTCGATCCCCTTCATGGATTCAACGACGCTTCGTTTCGGCAAGCCGCCGTATTCGACGTTACCTTTTTTCGAGACAGTATCGTCGCGGCTTGAGATGACGGCATCATTGTGTCCTTCAATCACTGCTCCAGGCAGTATTCCTCGATCGGCATCCCCACGTGGCGCGCTTTGCTCGCGGCAAGACCGAGGATCGCCGATCCCGCGTTCAGCTCGGTGACATTGAGAACCGTGCCCCCCGGACCCAGGACGCGGACATGCCAATCGTTTTGCAAGACGATCGAAGCCGCATCACCATCGGCAGCCCGCGTCTTCACCAGAATGAGGGGGCGCGTCTCGATCTTGGCGCGGCCGATGACAAGAGGTCGAGTTTCACCCTTGACCGTTACGCCGATTATCGGATCGCCCTGACGCAGCTCGCTCAAGTAATTGGTCCGTTCAGCCGACGAGAGAACGTAGGAATTGACGGTGCCGGCGTTGACTCGGAACGGACGAGTCGGCATGTACGGAAGCGGGTGTGTCTCGCTGCAGCACAGGAGGAAACCGCCGCCAAACGAACCCACTAGGACCCCTTCATCTGGATGGAAGTTAGAACAGGTATCAACGCACACGCGATCGCCCGTACCCGCGTTGAGCACCTCAGTCACTTCGAATTCTTTTAGGTCGAGATGGCCGTTCCGCGGGCTGCAGAGCCGCCCGAGTGCCGCCACTTCGCCGGCCGACTGGGGCGCCATGATGACGCCGTCAGGACCGGATTCCAGCACGCTCATCACGATTTTGGCTTCGCTCAGGCTCGATACGAACGTCATCACTTTCGCACCCCGGCGGGAACCTGCGGCAAGCACGATCTCGAGGGGGATCTTTGTAGGGTCTTTGAATTGAACGACGGCCAGGAGCCCGGCGCGCACTGCGGCACAAGCCTCGTCCAAGCTTTCCTTGTCGCGAACGTCGATCAGAACGCCGACCTTTTGACTACGCCGCATGCTGGCGGCGGTCAGCTCCAAACCGCCGCCGTCGCGAGCGTACACGTACACGTCCGCCTCGGAATTGGGCTGACCGCATCCGTTGCCGAGCTTCTCGATGGCGACCCACTGGATTCCAGGACGGTGTTCGCCGATTCTTTCCTTCGTCCCGGGATCGAAAACAGCGGCCTCGATTTTGTGCTCGATCGCTGCGTCGATGATGGCATCCAGCTTTCCGGTCTCGCAGTCCCGCAAATCTATCCACGCCGTCGTCATCGAATTCTCCTAGTCCGCCTTGTTGCGTTGTGCGAAAAAGCCGATCTTCAAGAGAGAGCGTGGTCGACTGCGTGGTCGCGCACGTGCCGCGCCGGCTGCGCCGGGCTTGCGGCGGCCGCGATCTGATTCGCATACAGAACCTTTCGGATCTGGCGAACCTTTGCCGCCGGATCCGGCGCCATGAAGACGTTGCGACCCGCCGCAATTCCTCGCGCGCCGCTTCGCATTACGTTCGCCACGAAGGCACTGAATTCTTCGTCCGAGGTCCGGCTTCCGCCCGCTGCAAGCAACGGAATCGGACAGCGGCGGATGACCTCCCTCATCTCGTTGATTGGACCGGCGAGGGGCAGTTTCACGATGTCCGCGCCGAGATCGACAGCCAGAGATGCCGCATGAGCGAGCACGTCCACGCGCGGGTGGGCCTCGATGCCGGCACCGCGCGCATAGAGCATCGCCAACAGCGGCACACTGAGGCGATCGCATGCGTCCGCGACGGCCGCCAGCATCGCTATTTGACGGTCCTCTGTCGGCGATCCGAGGTTGACGTGGACGCTGATGGCGTCGGCGCCCCTGCGCAGACAATCCTCCACGCCGCCGACCTGGTATTTGTGGGCCGTGTCGAGCGCGTACTTGGTCGATGCGCTGACGTGGACGATGATGAACAGCTTCGCGTAGACGCTGTCCTCGATCTGGCGCAGTCTTCCTTTGTGGACGACGATCGCATCGGCGCCGTTCGCGGCAAGCGCTTCCAGCAGCGCGTCGTATCCCCGGTTATCGGTAAAGGGTCCCTCCGCTACTGTGTGATCCAGAGGAACAACGAACAAGGGGGCGCTGTCGCCCTTGAGCAGTCGGCTCAGCCGCAGCGATTTACCGTCCTTCCCGATCATGGAAACTCTCCAATCGGAAGTCGAAAGATCTCGATTACCTCGATCGATTCCCTTGGCTTCCATGTCAGGCTAGTCCAATCGCGCGGGCGCGGTATAGGGCCACTTTAAAGATTCTGATTAGTCCACCGGAGAAAATTTAGTTGCGTGGACATGCGTGAACTATTCTTTAAATTTCGATTTGGTCTACTTACAAAAAATCGTCGGTCCATTTTGAAAATTCTGATTGGTCCACCGGCGAAAGAGTGCTTCAGCTGTTGAAATCGCGCTCTACTGCTCCATAGAATGAACCGATACGTTTTGCACCAAGCTTGTCGGCCGATGCGTTCTATCGGACATACGGACCACCAAATATAGTTGTAGGAGAATCTATGGAGAGCATCTCGCTTGACAAAGACCGGCAGCGCCGGGCGGCGGTGCCGAGCGCACTGCAACACGTGGCGAGTACGTTCGTCGAGCAGTTGCTTCGCCATCCCTTCCTCGCGCGCTGCGGCGATGGCACGGTGACGATGGACGAGCTGCGTGAATTCCTCGTGCAGCAAGGTAAGTACTCGAGCTATTTCACGCGGTACCTGTGCGCGCTGATCTCGCATCTCGAGCAAAGCGAGGACGTGTTGCGCCTGGCCGGGAACCTCGCCGAGGAGCTCGGCTACGGATCGAACGGACAGACGCCGCATTCGCGCATTTACGCCGACATGCTGAGTGGCTTCGGGCTTTCCCTGGAGAAGCATCCGACCTACCCGGAAACGCAGAACCTGATCGACACGATGTTCATGTTGTGCCGCCAGCCCGGGGGCCTGGTGGGGCTCGGCGCGCTGTGCCTCGGCGCCGAAGCCGTGGTCCCCGCCATGTACGCGAGGATCATCGAGGGCTTCCGCGGCTGCGGCGTCGACATGGACCGTCTCCAGTTCTTCGCTATGCACGTCGAATGCGACGACGATCACGCCCAGACCATGTACGAAATCACCGCGAGGAGGATTTCGAGCCCGCGCTTGAGCCGCATCAGCGCACTCAACGCCGGCGAGATCGCGATCAACGCGCGGCTGCGCTTCTTCGACGCACTCGTAAAGGAGACCCACTGATGGACCGAGCCCCCTTCGCTTCAGCGGACTTCGCGAAAGTACCGTCCAGTCTCAAGGCCGAACTGCCTGAGCGACTGCTGCACGCAGACGTGCTGAATTCCCGAGGATCGCAGGACGGCGCGTTCTCCGAGGAGCGGAGGCACCTCGTTCGCATGGTCGATCTGCCGAGCCGTACGCTCAGCGTGACGATCGGCGGTTTGAGCCCCGGCCAGGCGACGCGCATGCACCGGCACAACTACGAGACCATCATCTACGTCCTCTCAGGTACCGGAGCCTCGCTCATCGAAGGACGGGAAGTGCCTTGGCGCGCGGGCGATGCTTTCTACGTGCCGCCCTGGGCATGGCATCAGCACGTCAATCGCGGCGACGGACGGGCGCTCTACGTGGCCTGCGAGAACGCTCCCCTGCTGCAAAACCTCGGCGTCGCGTTGCGCGAGGAAGCTTAGCCGCACAGAAATTGTGCCGAGGTAGGTCGAACCTAGAACTGCGGAGTAACAGGCCGTTGGTTGTCGATAGCATGGAAAACGCTCAGGGCCACGGCTTCGCGCTCAAGCGCTATGAACGATCGAACCTACGGTACTGAATCGCTTCCGCTACCTGTGCATCAGTGACGCGTTCCACACCCGCAAGGTCCGTAATTGTGCGCGCGCCATCATACGCCCAGCGGCCGGGACGCCGGGCGCCGCGCGGGCGAGGCCGTCCCTTTTCCGGGGACGACCTGCGCGCTCTCCTTACTTGGTTGCCACGCTGGCCTGCTTTTTTGCGAACTCGTCGATCAGCGCGTCGACGCGCGCGGCTATCATCCTTCTCGTCGCGTCGTATTGGGTCAAACCCGACGGGATGCCGTTCCAGCGCTCGACCGCTCTGTCCGACGCCGATGCGGCGTTTGGATCCTTCACGAAGTCGACCGGGCCTTCGAGGGAGATGTGCACCACGCGGGCGGCGTCGGACGCTTCCTCGCGAGTCAACACCTGCGGCTTGACGTCGGCGACCTGGTAGCCTTCCTGAGTCATCGCTCGAACGATCGGGTCGGGTATCTTGGAATCGACGGTTTTCTCGTTTGTGGCGCGCGAGATCGCGCGCACGGCGAGGCCTCGCTGCGCGGCCAGCCGGTTGAACCTCTCCGCTGCCATGAGGCTCTTTATCGAGCCGTGCGCGCACACGAACGCAACGGTTGGTTGCGCCGATTTTGCGCTCGAGTCCGGCTCGGTACCGAAGGCCAGCCCGCAAGCGAGCGCCGCACCGAAGCCGGCGGCCAGCAGGCGGCGTGAAACAGGATAGTTACTCGACATGTTTGTCTCCTGGATGAAAGCGCTCGAGCCCGCCGCGCGGGAAGAGGTGAAACACGGGAAAGGAAGCCAACGCCAGCAGCGCCTGAATCCCGGTCTTGCCGGAGGAAATGCGTCCACGCCCTACTCCTCAGCTCGAGCTCCTACAAAAGCAGACTTGGACGATTGAAGCGTCTTTAAAACCGCGGGGAGTCTGCGAAATCCCCGCTAAAGCGTACTCAAGCTAAGACATTGACGCGTGCGTGTCCCGGTCCATTTTGAAAATTCTGATTGGTCCACCAGCATGACCCACGGAGAGGCGAGCGTGAGCCACGCCAGTGCTTGCGGCCCCAGCCGACCGACAAACAGGGCGTCGAAGGTGATCAGAAGCGTCTTTGTGGACCGGGTGGCCCATTGTCAAGGTACGTTTTTGACGGACCGCATCAGGCGGGTCTATACTATGCCCCTCGGGGATTCGGCAGCCTCCCCGCTCAAGACGCCCTGGCGTCCAAGGCGTGCTCAACATTGGCGTTCGCGCCAGATGGAGAGTCATCTTGGACCCAGCCGGCAAAACTCCCCGCCTCGCTCGAGGCAACAGATTCCAGGTCCGGATATTCGCTCTGGCAGCTCGTCATGTACGCGCTGAAGCTGAGCACGTTCGGCTTCGGCGGCCCGGTGGCGCTGGTCGGCTACGAAGATGCCGAAGCACGGCATGGTGCTGTACGACGCGTTCTATGCCTGGTGCAAGGAAAGCCAGGACGAAACCCATACTTGGAATCCGGAAGCCTACCGCTGAGACATCTGCCCAAGACTAGGAAATGCCCATGAACGAAAAGATCCGCCACCGACTGGAAGTAGCAGGTGCTTTCCTGAAACTCGGCGCCATGGGTTACGGTGGGCCGGCAATCTGGGGCTTGATCCAGGTTGAAATACAGGAGCGGCGTGCCTGGCTGACGAAGGAGCGGTACCTCGAGGGACTCGCCTTGGTACAGGCTCTTCCCGGCGCACCCGCCGTCCAAATGTGCATTTTCCTCGGCTATCAACGCGCCGACTGGTGGGGAGGAGTCCTCGCCGGCCTGGCTTTCATGGCGCCCGCGTTCGCGATCATGCTCACGCTCACCGTCCTGCACTCCGCGTACGGCGCGGTGCCTCTCATGCGGGACGCCTTTTACGGCCTGGGGCCGGTGGTGTTGGGCATTTTCGTCGTGGCTGTCTACCGACTCGGCAAGACTGCGATCAAAGATCTCTCCTCCATCGTCATTGCCTTGATGGCGGCCGCAGCCGTCGCCTCGTCGCCCCTCGGAGTGGCAGGAACACTCTTGCTCGCTGGTTGCGCAGGCGTCGCTCTGCACCATTCACGCAGAGTCGGACTGAGCGCCGCGCTCATGGTGGCGTTTCTGATCGCCGCGGAACGCACCGCGGAATCCATGCTGACCGGGTTCGGCACGACCGGAGATCCGGGCCCGCTTTCTCCGGGACTGTGGAATATAGGCGCATTCTTCTTCAAGGTCGGCGCGGTAACTTTCGGCGGGGGCATCACCATCCTCGCCTTTGTGCAAGACCAGGTCGTCAACCAGTTCCAATGGATCACGACTCAGGAGTTCCTGGAGGGTCTTAGGCTTGGGCAGTTCACGCCCGGTCCCATCCTCATGCTGGCCGCTTACATCGGATACAAGCTCGCCGGCGTTTCTGGAGCGGCGGTCGGAGCGTTCGCGATTTTCCTGCCGTCGTTCATTCTCATGCTCTCGATCCTTCCTGTGCTGGAGCGCGTGCGGCGTGTGGCATGGGTCAAGGCGGCAATGAGGGGAATCAGCCCGGCAGTCGTCGGAACGATCTCCGTATCTATTCTTCAACTCGCACCGCACGCGGCGCCGGACGCCTTCACGGCGGTTGTGCTGATGCTGACCGTGCTCGCCTTGCTGGCTTGGCGGCTGCCCGCGCTGCGTTTGCTGATGTGCGGTGGCCTAGTCGGAATTCTTGCGCGTTCCAGGCTTGTACACCGACTGCTCGGACTGCCATGAAAGGATCCGATACCGTGAAAGGACTACTCACGTCGATGCGCCGGTGCCCGCGAACTCATGGCACACCCCGCGCGTGGAATTCCTAGGTACTCGCATCAAAGTGAGAGTGATAGGAAATTCAATCTGCCCGACGCCGTCGCGGCATATGCGCGCCACCTATCGCAACTTCTTTCCCGCCGGCGCACGCTGGCAATTCACCGGCATCAGGCTGGCAAGGTCGTGACGCTTCAATCAACCGCCAGACTATAGTGATAGAACTCCCGGTCACGCACGTAGCCAAGCGATTCATACAATTTTTGTGCGGGATTGTCATGGGAGGTCGACAGTACCAGCCGCTTTGCACCGGTTTCGATGGCATGCGCTTTGGCGGCATTCAGCAGCGCCTGTCCGACACCCCGGCCACGCACGGCGGGAATGACGAACAGGTCGTTCAGTATCCACAAACGGCCCGCACCTACGGAGGTGAACGATGGATACAGCTGCGTAAAACCGAGGGGGCGCCCCTGTTCGTCCTCCACAAGAAAAATAACGGATTCATTCAGCGACAGGCGCTCACGGATAAACGCCAGGGCTAGTGGCAAGTCGGATACCTGGCGATAGAACTGCCGATAACCGTCGAATAGAGGCGCAATGGTTTCAGCATCCGCCGTTGTGGCGCGTCGAACGTGCGCTGTCATGTCTGCAAGTCTTTCGTTGTCAAGCAACCTTTGTAAACACGGCAACCGCTTGAACTGTACCTGTATCGATCTGTGGCTCCTGACATCTTTTGTTGGGTTTACCCGACTTGTGCGTGATCACTTACAAAAAATCGTCGGTCCATTTTGAAAATTCTGATTGGTCCACCGGCGAAAGAGTGCTTCAGTTATGAAATCGCGCTCTAATGCTAATGTCATACGGACATTAATACGGGCCGCGCCGGAGATGCTCGAGTCCGTACTGAAGGGGATCGAGCGGCGCGGACCGGAGGCGCAAGAACAGGCGGCATGGCAAGCACGGTTTGAAAATCACAGCTGGAGGACGGCAAACTTACAAAGGAGGGTTCCAGGCGGTTGTTGATTCATTCCGCCAAAAGAGATGAAGGGTAGTAAGAGATGAAGGGTAGTTTATGAAGCGCACCACTTCGATCAACCTGATACTCCAGCTTCCAGAAAACTACGTTTCCAAGCAGATGGCCCTCTACACGGCTCTTCGAGAGGCCATCATTACAGAGGCAATCGCCCCGAATCAAAGGCTGCCGTCCACGCGTGAATTCGCGCGAGCCCACGACATCTCACGAGGCACCGCCGTCATCGTCTACGAGCTGCTGCAGGCGGAAGGATACCTCGTCACGCGCCGAGGGGCTGGAACGTTCGTTGCGCCCTGTCTGCCGGACGATCGTCTGATCATGCCGAAAACCGGATTCCAGCTCGACCTCCAGCCGGAGCGGGCAGAGGAGAGGGTTCGCGCGCCGGCCGAGGCGCTCTCCCGCCTGGGCCGCCAATTTGCTTCGACGACGCTACCGATCGAGGATACCACGCGTCGTCCCATCCCCTTTGTTCCCTATCTGCCCGCATTGGACGAGTTTCCCATCAGCCTTTGGGCCCGGCTGACCGCCAGGCACGCGCGGCTCGTCAAGCCCGATCTTCTTGGTCACGGCTATGCCGCCGGGTGGCCAAGATTGCGGACCGCGATTGCGGCATATCTGAGGTCGACGCGGGGCATTGATTGCCGGCACGAGCAGATCATTTTGACCTCGAGCACGCAACAGTCCTTGCTGCTGTGCGCGCGCTTGCTGACCGAGCCCGGTGACCAAGCGCTGATGGAGGATCCCGGTTATCTCGGGGCGCTTGCGGCCCTTCAGGTCGCCGGCCTTGAGGTGGTTCCGGTCCCAGTCGACTCGCAGGGGATGCAGATCGGCATGGACCAGCAATTCGGCGGCCGGCCGCGACTCGCGTATGTGACGCCGGCCCATCAATGTCCGACGGGTGCCGTCATGTCGGTTGAGCGCCGGCAAGCGCTTCTCGACTGGGCCGTCCGGCACAACGCATGGGTTTTCGAGCACGACGACGATAGCGAATTCCGGTATTACGGCCATCCGATGCCAGCCCTGTATGGGATGGGTAGAAGCGGATGCGTCCTGTACGCCGGCAGTTTCGACAAGACGCTGTTCCCGGCGTTGCGCATCAGCTACCTCGTCGTTCCCCCGCCGCTGGTCGACGCGTTCGCCGGTATGCAGGCTTTGGATGGACGCTGCCCGACAATCCTGGCGCAACTGGTCCTTTGCGATTTCATCGAAAGCGGCCACTTCGTTCGCCACGTCAGGCGAATGGGTGAGTGTTATCGCGAGCGCCGCACCGCGCTGATCGACGCTCTCAACGCGCATTTAGGCAGTTCGATCGAGATCACGCCCCAACCATCTGGCCTCGAACTCGCCGTTTGGTGGAAAGGGAGAGATGCGGAGACCATCGCGGCAGCGGCTAAAGCCCAAAACCTTTATGTCGAGCCGATTTCGTCTTTTCAGATCCGGAACCCCGTTCCGTCCGGCGCGGTACTGGGATTCGCCGCATATAACGCCTCGGTGCTGCGCAATGCAGTCGGTCGGCTTGCCAGCGCGGCGTCGACGCTGACGGCGAACATTGGCTCTCGCATGTTGGGCCACCAGCCGGCGCCGCTCCTCTATCGAGGTATGACGCTCGTGCATGCGGCGGTAAGCTCGCCGCGGACCAGCACTTCGGTGAGCCCCGCTGCCGGTTTGAGATCGCTGAGCAGATAAAAATTTGAAAAGCGAGGGCTGCACATCGGCGTCGATCATGAGACGCGTAATCCCATGTCTGCGAGAGGTGCACCCAGGTTGGCAGTCAGCGTAGTCTTTCCCACGCCGCCTTTCGTGCTAATCACAGTGAACTTGACCACTGTCTGTTTACACTCTCGATGGGGCAGGAAGCGAAGGATCAGCTCGCGGAGACCGGCGATATTCTGCGCACCGTGGGCGACGGCCTCGCGAGTCGGGGCAGCCGCTACGCGGCAGCGTTCGCGGCGCTGTTGGCGCACGCCGACGAGCCGGTCGAGATGCGCCTCGCAGGCCGCCACGCGCCCGGCGACGACTTCGGGTGCGATCTGCGGGAGCACGGCCGGATCGGCGCCGCGCACAAGCCGCGCGTAGGTCGTCGGCGCCGTTGCGGTCGAGGTGGCCGCCGTATTGTTCGTCGCGGCGCGCGTGCCCGTCGAAATCCTCGGCCGGGCTGTTGAGCGCCGGGCTGTGCGAGCTGCCGAACGCCGCGACCAGCCGTGCCATCAGGCGCGCACGCGTTTCCGGTAGAGTTCCCGCGCGAGCAGCAGGGTGCCCAGCACCAGCCCGGCGAAGTCGGTGACGATCGCCTCCGGAAAGGCATCCGCCGGGATCAGCAGCAGCACGCCGGCCGCGATGAACAGCGCGCGAAGGGACGCGGAAATCGGCGCCGAGTAATAGCCCACCACGCCGATCGTCCCCATCCAGACGCCAAGGCCCGCGGTAAATGCGGCCCACGCGATCGTGAGCGGATCGCCGTGCATCAAGAGGCTCGGCGAGAACACGAAGAGGAACGGCACGATGTAGGCGCTCCAGCCGATGCGCGCCGCCGTCCAGCCGGTGCGGTTCGGATCGGCGCCGCCGATGTTGGCGGCGGCAAACGCCGCGAGCGCCACGGGCGGCGTCACCATGGACATGATGCCGAAGTAGAGCACGAACATATGCGCGGCCATCGGCTCGATGCCCGCCTTCACCAGCGCCGGGGCGATCAGCGTCGCCATGATGATGTAGACGCCCACCGTGGGCATGCCCATGCCCAGTAGTACGCCCAGCGCTGCGGTGAGAACAAGCAGCAGCACCACGTTCTGCTGCGTGATCGTGAGCAGCTGCAGCGTCAGTCCGAACGCGAGCCCGGTGATGTTCAGGATGCCGATGAACATCCCGGCGACCGCGCAGATCAGGATCAGATCGACCACTGCGCCGCCGGTGGAGACACCCGCGCGCAGCACTTCCGGAATCGTGTAGCGGTGGCCCTTGTAGCCGAACGTGAGCGCGAAGAAGACGAGCACGGCGGTGGCGAGCAGCGCGCAGTACTCCGCGCGCAGATTCGCCCACAGCAGCGCGCCGATCAGTACGGCGAACGGAATCGGGAAGTACCACCCGGCGCGCAGCACCTTGCGCGTGCGCGGCAGCACGTCCGCGGGCTCGCCGAGGATGCCGCGCTTGGCTGCCTCGAGGTCCACCTGGAAAAACAGCGCCAGATAGTAGAGCACCGCGGGAATCGCCGCGGCCACGGCCACCGACGCATACGGCACGCCCAGCACCTCGGCCATCAGGAATGCCGCGGCGCCCATCACCGGCGGCATGAGCTGCCCCCCGGTCGAGCCGACTGCCTCGACCGCCGCGGCCACCGTCGCCGGGAAGCCCGCGCGCTTCATCAGCGGAATGGTCACCACGCCCACCGCCGAGACGTTGGCCACGGCGCTCCCCGAGATCATGCCGAAGAACGCCGAGCCGACCACGGCGATCTTCGCCGAGCCGCCGCGATAGCGGCCCATCCAGGCGCGCGCGAGGTCGGTGAAGAATTCCGAGCCGCCGCAGCGCGAGAGGATCTGTCCCATCAGAATGAACGGAATCACCACGGTGATGCCGATGTTGACCGGACCGCCGAGGAGCGCGTTGGTGTCGAAGCCCAGATAGACGAGCAGCCGGGTGAACTCGACCGGCCGCGATTGGAACACGCCGGGCAGATGGTTCCCGAGCATCGCGTATACGCCGCCCGCGAGCACGACGAAGACGAGAGACGAGCCCGCGGTGCGCCGCGTCGCTTCCAGCACGAGCGCGGCAAGCGCGCCAGCCATCAGCACGCCTTCCAGAGGCCGCGAGGTGAGCTCGTTGGAGAGCGCCGGATAGCGCCATGCGGTGTAAAGGCACAGCGCCAGTCCCAGCGCGGCCGCCGCGACGTCCCACCTAGGCGTGCGTCCCGCGAAGCGCGGATGCGCGGGCACCGTGAGATAGGCGAGTGCGAGCGCGAGACCGACGATCGTGACGAGGAACTGCTCGGTGTAGAGCGCGACGCCGAACCAGCCGCGGGGCAGGTCGAGCACCCATCCCACCACCGCCGCGACGAGCAGCGTCTGCAGCGTGAAATTGACGCCCGCCCAGCCCGCGCCCTTCGGCTGCGGACTTGAGAGGTGATCGGTCATCGGCTGTTACTTGAGCCCGCCTAGGCCTTTTTCTTTGAAGAACTTCACCGAGCCCGGATGGAACGGCGCGGGCATCTCCTTGCTGATGGTCGCCGGATCCCAGCCGTTGAAGGCGCGCAGGCTCTCGGCGAGCTTGGGTTTGTTCTCGTACATCGCCTTCGCGATGCGGTAGACCGTTTCGTCCTTGACGTGCGAACCGACCGCGACGAGGTAGTCGTAGGCCATCAGCTTGGTGGGGCCGTTGAGGCCGACGAAGGCCGGCGAAGGATTGACGAGCTTCACGTAGGCGTAGGGCATGAGCTTTTTCATCGCAGCCAGCGCCTTCGGATCGTCCGACACCGGCAGGTAACGGATGCCGCCGACTGTCTTGTCCACTTCCGACACCTTCGACGCGCCGAGCGCGAAGAAGCCGCCGTCGATCTTGCCCTCGATGAAGTCGTCTGCGCCGCGAACGACGTTCGGCACCAGGACCGGGACCACGTCGCGCCGGGTCAGCCCGCCGGTGGCGATGACGGCGTCGACGATACGCTCGAGGGTCACCTGCGCCGAGAAGCCGTACGGGAGTCGCTTGCCTTTCAGCTCGGCGAGCGACTTGATCGGCGAATCCTTCCGCACGAAGATGCTCGAGTAGAGGGGGAAGATTACTCCGAGCACGCGCAGGTTCGCCTGCCTGCGGCCTTGGTACGGACCTACGCCCTTGGTCGCCTCCTCGATCTCGAGCACGTTGCAAACGGCGAGGTCGAGCTCGCCGGAATTGACGAGCGGCAGCACCGCGCTCGATCCCGAGTAGGGCTGCACGCGGCTTTGCACGTTCGCGGCCTCCGACATCACGCGCGCGATCGCCGCGCTCATGTTGTAGCCGATCTGGCCCTGCGGCGCGCTGCCGAAACCGAGAACCTGCCCGTGCGCGGCGGACGCGAAAAGCGCCGCCGCGATTGCGCTCAGAATGCGTGCCATGAGTCCCTCCTCAAGGATTTTTCGGC
>Ga0099827_10000433_pt1 | contig 18800 bp, 18 predicted proteins | sample CZO8metaG_FD_79339 | JGI IMG/M metagenome (GOLD analysis project Ga0099827, IMG submission 79339) | Vadose zone soil microbial communities from the Eel River Critical Zone Observatory, Northern California, USA - CZOApr15con1.8 metaG | ecosystem: Environmental > Terrestrial > Soil > Vadose zone ...
AGAGTGTCTCAATGAGGCCTTCCTCGCGGGTCAGCTCGGTGCCGCTGATGTGGGTGTATTCGTCGAGAAACCCGGTCCAGCCGTGCACTTCCAGCGGGAGGTCGGCGACCTCCACCTCGGGCAAGAGCTTTTCTACCTCGGTACGCAGGGTGACCAGCGAAGCGGGTTCGGCCTCGGCGTCCAAAGGCGTGAGCACGATCTCGTCGCGGCCGCCGCGGTGTTCGATTCGCAGGCCGGAATTGGCGGCATACCCGGCCGCGGTGCGCCGCCACGCCGCATCCAAGCTGGCGGTGAGCTGGTCAATGATGGTGGCCGGGTTAGGGTCGAGGGCCAGTTCCTCGCACAACGTGTCGCGCCGGCTGGCCCATTCGCGGCGGGTGAGCAGTTCGGCGCGGGATCGCCCCACCGGGCGCTGCCGGGGGCGTAGATGTCGCGGCGGCGCAGCCGGGTGCGGACCTGGTCGAGCACGCAGCAGGTGTAGGCGGCGCGGTCGACGGTGCCGGTCTGCAGGTCGTGCACATGCGGTCGCCACGACGGTGTGACCACCTCCAAGGGAACTTCCCCGGCGGGCCGCCGCGTGGTGCGGGGCTTGCCGGCCAGCCACTCGCCGAGCGCGTGGTAGGCGGCCAGCACCGGCGCGGCCGAGTCGATGGCCTGCAGCTCGATCGCCTCGATCAACCTGGGCAGGAACCGGCGGATCTGCGGGTAAGCCGCGACCAGCCGCTCATAGAACGGATCCCCGGGCGGGCGCATCAACGCCTCCACCGCGCCCATGTTCGTCTCGATCCGCTCGCGCTTTGTACGGAACTCCGCCAGAACCTCCTCAAGGGCGGGCGGGTCGTCGAGGGCATCCAGCAGCGAGCGCATGTGAGCGTGCACCGCGGCGACCGCCTGGTCGTAGTCGCGGAGCTCGCCGGCGCGGCGTTTCTGGCCGCGGTGGGTGGCAGCGCGCTGCAGGTCCCCGAAGACGACGTCGAAGATGCCGGTCACATCGTCGCGGGCGCTGGCGGCCAGCAGGTGGGTGTAGGCGACAAGCGTGGCGATCCGCCGCTCCGGTCCCAGATCGGCCAGCTGGGTGACCCAGGCCTGGTCGGCGTAACGGGCCAGGGCCACCAATCGGGCGGGGGGTATCCCCGACAGGTCCAGCTGGCCGACTCCAAGGGCCCGAACTCGCTCCAGGCGGTCCAATGCACGCACCAGTCCGGTGATCGTGGGTGTGAACGGCGGGCGCCGCAACAGATCCAGCTCCGAGCGGCGCTGCCCTTCGGGCACCAGCAGGAGCTTGTCCAGCTGGGCCCGCAACTCCGGGCCGGCCGCCCGCGCCAGCCGGCTGTGGACCCGGCGGGTGGCGCGTTCCCGCACCGTGGCGACCAGCCGCACCAGCACGCTGTGGCCAGGCAGCAGGATCCGCCGGGCCAGCAACTGCCGGTGGGCGGCGCGGAACAACACCGACGAGGCCACCTCGTCGGCCCAGGCCTGCCGGTACAACCAGGCGATGAAGGCGAACCGGCCGGGCTGGGCAGAGAAGTCGCGGTACCCGTAGCGGTCCCGGATCTCGGCGGTGTGACGCCACCGCACCGGCATGTCCCGATAGCCGGTCAGCACGCCGGGGTCATCGATGCCGAGCTGGTGTGCGACAGCGGCCACGACCGGCTCAGGTACCGCGGCCGGGTCCGGCTGGAACGTGCCGATCGCCCGTACAGTGACCAGCTGGGTCGCATATCCCAGCTGGGTCACCGGGTCGGTGCGGCGCCGGATCACCGCTAGATCCGCCCTGCTCAGATGGCACACCCGCCCCAGCCAGTCCCGGTCCAGCTCGGGCGGGAAGCGCGCGTACGATGCGAGACTCCCTCGATCCGCCGTTGCTGGCATGCCTGCCTTCCGGCCGGTGCCTGCTACAGGCGCGCGCCTCACCCTCAGGCGACCCAGCCTCGTCGACGGCAATAGTGCCACCCCACCGTGATCCGAGTGGGTAGATAACGATCATTTAAGTCCCGCTCCCGCGTGATCGGAGCGGCATCACGTCCGCCCAGCTCAGCTCCATCCCGAAGTGGGTCACAACCGCGGGCGGAAACAGCGTGTCGCTGGAAGCGCGCGAGTATCGTTTGCGGGACACTTCCGCGTATGGCCCGGTACGGGTACGCCCGGATCTCCACTCACTCGCAGCGGGACGACTCCCAGCTCGACGCGCTGCGCCCCGTCGGCTGCGAGCGCATCTGGACCAGCACCGCCTCTGGCCACGCTGCCGCGCGAGCCGCCATGGCCTGCCCGACCTGCGGGCGCGAACCCGCCACCAGGGGCGAGGCACTACAGCAACGCGAGGATCTCGCCATCATCTGGCTGCACCTCGACGGTGACCACCTCACCGAGGCCCGGCACTGCGTGGCATGCCAGCCGCACGAGCCCGTCATCGACGTCAGCTGCTCCGGCTGCGGCGCCGGCCCCCTGATCACCGGGCAGCCACCCGAACTCGTCGGCCAACTCGCGCCGCCAGTGCTGGACTGGCTGCACTCCCGCGGCTGGCAACTCCACCCCCGGCCGCTATGCCCCGGCGACCAGAGATAGCCGCCAGCATCAAGTCACCCAGTTCAGCGCGGACGAGCTTCGCGCTGCGGCGGACGAGGCGCACCGGCAGGGACTGCCGATCACCGCGCACGCCCACGGACGGGATGGCATCGTCGCCGCCCTCGAGGCCGGGTTCGACGGGGTGGAGCACGCCTCGTTCCTGACCCCGCGGGGCCCAGAACCCGACCTTCGGGTGATCGAAGCCCTGGCGGCCAGCGGCACCTTCGTCTCCACGTGCATCCCCGGCACGGTGCCCGGGGGTCCCGCTGCCCCCGATCATCACCGCCATCATGGGAGGAGCCCGCACGCTCCTTCAATCCATGATCGAAGGCGGCGCCCGGATCGTCATCGGCCCCTACGCGGAATCGCTCCGCACAAGCCGCACCACGTGCTCCCGTACGCCATTGCCGATATGGCCCAGTTCATGGGCAATGCCGGTGCGCTATCCGCATCGACCTACCACGTAGCCGCCGCGTGCAATCTCGCCGATCGCAAGGGCCGGCTCGCGCCCCGGCTTCGACGCCGACATTCTCGCCGTCGACGGCAATCCCCTCGCCGACATCAACGCCATCCACCGCCGCGTCGCCCTGTTCCATGGCGGACACCCCAGCCATCCACCGGCAGGCCGCGCCTGGCATGCGACTGGCTGACGGCTAATATCCACAGCAGGAGCCGGAGGGTGTGGAATCTCTCAGCGCTCCTTTTTACGGTCGGTGAAAGATTGATTCGAGACCGCAGCGAATCGAGGCCGGAAAGTCGATCAGGATCCCGGTTGAGATCGCATCCTACGATCGCCTGACTGACCGGTACAGTTCAGCCGTGGCATCGCCCGCCTGGCGTACCAGGCTGATTGCCGTGGGCCAGACCATAGGCGTCGTTCTCATGGCGATCGCGATTGTCTCTGCCTGTACTGGCCCGCCGCACACGTCGCATCCCCCTGCGCCGATACCAGCGAGGCGGGATACCGCCCGGGCCAGGCCGGCAGCTCTCGCGGTCGGCACCGTCGGCAGCTATCGGGCCGGCGAGCGGCGGATGATCTTCATCGAGCCGCCCCACGCCGGCCCGGCGGGCCAGCCTATCGGCCGGCGCAGGCTGCTGACATTTATCCGGTACCCGCTAGCGCGGACTCAAGCCGCACCGCAGCCGGCCGCCGGCCCGTTTCCGCTGCTCATGTTCGCGCCCGGGTTCATGCAATGTGCCGCCCCGTACGCACGCCTGCTGCAGGCCTGGGCCAGCGCCGGGTACGTGGTCGCCGTCGTGAACTTCCCCCGCACGGACTGCCACGCCGGTGACGCATACGAGGCGGACCTCGTAAACCAGCCAGCAGACATGTCCTATGTCATCAGCAGGCTGCTGGCCGTAAGCGCCCAGCCGAACGACCTGTTCTCCGGCATGCTGAACCGTCATGAGATCGCCGCCGCTGGCCAGTCGGACGGCGGTGACACGGTTGCCGCTCTCGCTGCTAACACCTGCTGCGCCGACCGTCGGCTGGTAGCCGTGGCCGTGCTCGCGGGCGCGGAGTGGCCGCCGATGCCCGGCCGGTACTTCGCGCACAGGGCCCCGCCGATGCTTTTCGTGCAGGGCAGCGCGGACACGATCAACCCGCCCCGAACGAGCGTCCAGCTATATCGCGCCGACTCCCGCAGCGCGAGGTACTACCTGGACCTGTTCGGTGCGAACCACATGGTTCCGTACGTGGGCACCAACCCGGTGGAGCGACTGGTGGCCCGGGTAACCCTGGCGTTCTTCGATCGGTACGTGCTAGGGCAGGCCACCGCCCTGGCCACGATGACGCGCGATGGCAACGTCGCCGCGAAGGCTGCTCTGGTGACCGGCCGCCTGCTGCCGCCCTGATCCGCCGCCCTAGACCGGATGAGTGCGCGGCTGCCGGGAGGGTGTAAGCAGGAGGGGTATCCGCCACGCGCGGGCGTGATCGCTGCGGTCCTGGCTCGCGGCGTTCGCGACTGCTACGGAGGTTTCAGATGAGCGACAGCGACTTCCCGGATCCGGAGAGCGGTTTCGTGCTCACCCACTTCCTGGTGGTCTCCAACCAGGACCGGTCCCGCGACTTCTACCAGTCGGTGTTCGGGGCGAAGGTGCTGGCGGAACGCGACCCGGTGATCATGAAGATCGCCAACAGCTGGCTCATCCTCAACGTGGGCGGCGGCCCGACCGATGACAAGCCGACGGTGACGCTCGCACCACCGGCTGACCCGGCCCAGGCCAGCGCGTTCCTCAACATCAGGGTCGCGGACATCGCCGCGGCCTACGCGCAGTGGTCGGCGAGAGGCGCCGAGTTCCTGACCGAGCCCAAGGACCACGGGCGCGAGATCCGCGCCTACATTCGCGACCCGGATGGCCACTTGATCGAGGTCGGCCAGACGACGGCAAGGCCTGGCCCGGGCTAGAGCGGCAATTCTGGCCGCCGCCTGGCCGACGCTCGACGCTGGCTCCAGCCCGAAGCTGCCCTTCGACGTCCTCGACCTGCCTGCCGCTTCGGTGAGGCCTGGACTCAGGCGTGCTAAGTGAGCAGGGGGAGGACATTCAGCTCCGCCGACCACGAGTACGCCTCGGCACATCCCATGCCGGAACACGGTCGGAACGCGATTAGCCGGGCATGCCCCTCGCTCATCGCCCGGAACCTGTTGCCGCCCAGGGCGCTCATGACGACGCGGCCGGGCGCCGGATGCACTCCGGGGTCGGCTGGTGAAGAGCGCACCCGCGGATGTCAGTGGTCGATCGTCGCGAACTGGACCCGGGCGGTGTCCTGGCAGATCACGGCGAAGATCTCGCGCCGCAGCCGGTTGAGCAGGGGATGATCGGGTTGACACCACGCATGCCTGACCTTCGTCGGCTACAACGAATCGGAGGGCTTGTGGCAGAGCAGTTCGCGACGATCGACCAGTACATCGGCTCATTCCCGGAAGACGTACAGATCGTCATCCGGGAAGTCCGGCGCAGGATCCGGAACGTCGTGCCGGAAGCTGGCGAGACGATCAGCTACCGGATACCCACAATGACGCTCAATGGCAGGCACCTGGTGTACTTCGCGGCGTGGAAGCACCACATCTCCCTTTACCCGGTGCCCGCAGCAGATGAGGCCTTCGAGCGCGAACTCGCGCCCTACCTGGCAGGCAAGGGCACGGTAAGACTCCCGCTTCATAAGCCCATCCCGTACGACCTCATCGAACGACTGGTCACGCTCCTCGTCCAAGAGCGGCATGGACACTCGGGATGACCATGAAACACCGAGACCGGAACGGCTCTGTCGGCGCCTGTCGTGATGCTTGGCGCGCAGGCAGGCACAAGCTGCACGTCCGAGGATCGCAGACCCACTCACGAGGGCTAGCCTTCGCGGCCAAGCCGTAGAACAGCAAGCAAAACCCCAGGTACGGCTGGAGCGGTACCTGTTCAACGTAGTCAATGATGCCGGCGGCCGGGCCTGGAGGTAGCGTGGCGGTGCAGGAAGGATTGGGCGATGCAGGTTTTCCTGGAAACGCAGCGTCTGGTACTTCGCCAGTTCACCATGGCCGACGTGGACAACCTGGTGAGCCTCGACGCCGATCCCGAGGTGATGCGCTTCATTACCGGCGGGACGCCGACGTCCCGCAGCGAGATAGAGGGCGAAGTCCTGCCCGCGTTTCTGGGCTATTACGAGCGTTTCGCTGGCTTCGGATTCTGGGCGGCCGTGGAGAAGGCGACCGGGGAATTCCTTGGGTGGTTCCACTTCCGGCCGCGGGACACGGCCGCCCCCGGCGAGGCCGAGCTGGGTTACCGCCTGCGCAGGTCAGCCTGGGGCAAGGGTTACGCCACCGAGGGCTCACGCGCGCTGATCCGCAAGGGCTTCACCGAGTTCGGCGTGCAACGCGTGGTCGCCGAGGCGATGGCCGTCAACGCGGCCTCCCGGCGCGTGATGGAGAAGGCAGGGCTGAGGCTTGTCCGGACCTTCCGCCAGCCCTGGCCGCACCGGATCGCGGGCGACGAGCTGGGCGATGTCGAGTATGCGCTGCGGAAGGCTGACTGGCAGAAGCAAGACCAGGCTGGCGCAAACGACTGCCCGCCAGCTTAGGACCGCCGGAAGGCGGCCAGCCAGCCCGCAAGTGTCCACAGCAGTTGGGCGTCTCCTACGCTCTCTCTACCCCACGGGCTCTATAAGGACGTGGCCTGACGATGAGCGAAAAGGCGATTGGCGGGGCGGAAAGTTCCGCGCCTCAGCCGGAGATCTACCAGGCATGGGGAACTCATATGCGAGGAGCGTCCGTGGCGGCTGATGACGAGGATCATGATCGGCGAGAACTTCGCTTTCGCCGCCTCTATCGAGCGTACTTCCGTCCGGTTCAGGCCTACGCGGTGAACCGCCTCGGCCGCCGCGACGACGTGGCCGACATCGTCGCGGAGGTCTTCATGATCGCGTGGCGGCGACAGGCCGACGTTCCGCCGTCCCCTAGTGTGATCGCTTCTGGCTTTATGGGACGGCCCGCCGGGTCATCTCCAGGCGGTACCGCGGCGCCAGCCGCTTGCACAACCTGCTCAGCCGCCTCGCGGCCGAACAACGCCCCAAGGTTCAGGCGCTGGAATGGGCAGACAATCCAGCGCGGGAGCGCCTGCTCGCGGCGATCCGCGAATTGAGGCCCGCCGATCGCGAGGCGCTGCTGCTCGTGTCCTGGGAGCAGCTCACGTATGCCGAGGCCGCCGAGACTCTCGGGTGCTCGGTAAACGCCGTAGGAATCCGGGTGCACAAGGCGAAGACGCGCCTGCGCCAGGTCCTGGGTACCGAAACCGCGCCCGGCCGGGCCGTTCCTGCCGTCATCAAGCCGAACGGAGTTAGGGATGGATCTTGACACGATGCTCGCCGAGGCGGCCCCGGCCCGGCACGTCTCCGTCGACGGCCCGGACTCCCCCGCCGCGGTCAGCCTCTACCGGCGGATCACCGCGCGGCCGCCTGCAGCAGCCCCGGCGCGACGTCGGCGCCGCCTGGCCCTTGCTGCCCTCACGGGTGCCGCCATAGCCGCAGCGAGCGCAACCGTGGCGCTGGCAATAATCCCCGGCTCCCCGCCGCATGCTGAGGCTACGGCCGCCGTGGTCCTCGCCAGGGCAGCGCTGACAGCGGCCCGCCAGCCGGCCGCGGCCATCGCGGGACCGGGCCACTACCTCTACGTCGAGACCATCGAGGGGCAGCGGAACAGTGGGACGGCAAGCCGGCCGGCCACCTCAGGCATTTGCGTCCAGACCGTTCAGGTGCGGGCGGCGCCGGACGGCTCCGGGCGCGAAGTGGCCAGCGCACCTGCGGGCCCCTGCAGCGGCGGGGTTATCCCCTCGCAGACCTTCCCGAAGGGCCAGGAGATCGATGGCGTCGTTTATCCCCGCGCCGCGGACCTGCCGAGAGACCCGGCCGCTCTCGGACAGTTCATCGCGCGGCACTTCACCGGCGGCCATCAGAACGTCGCCGCGGCGTTCGACTTCGCCGGCGCGTTCCTGCAATCGGGCGCCCCGCCGAGGGTCAGGGCCGCGCTCTACCGCATGATCAAGAACCTGCCGGGCATCGAATCGCCTGGCCCGATGACCGACAGGCTCGGGCGCCATGGCATCGGCGTGGGCTTCACCGAGTACGGCGTGCGGGACGTGCTCATCTTCGACCCAGCGACCTCGGCGGTGCTTGAGCGGGAGGGGATCGCCGTCGACCCCTCGCAGATCCCTGTCCCGCCGGGAAGCGCCCGGTTCAGCGTGAACGAGGTGATCAACTACACCGTCTACAAGGCTTCCGGCGTAGTGAACTCCATCACAGCCGTGCCCTCCGCCGCTGGCGGCCGCCCGTCCCCGGGCGCCTGACCGCCCGCGCCTCATCGCTCTGGCGGGTCCGCGCCGATGACCGGACCCGCCAGAGCGCGGCAGGTGCGCGTCGTTGCGGCATCAATCCCGACGCGGTGCCAGACACCGTCTAACGGCGGACGGATGCCAGCCGAGGCTCGCCTGGCGAAGCGGTCACGGGCTGGCGACGTCTGGCAGCGGGTACTCAGGGGCGGGCAGCGGCGAGCACGTCGTCCAGGGTCTGGAGCAGGAGGTCGGCGTGTTCGCGCTGGAAGACCAGGGGGGGCCGGATCTTCAGCACGTTCCCGGCCGGGCCGGTCACGCCGAGCAGTATCCCCCGTTCGCGCATTGCCTCGGTAACCCTCCGGGCGCGTCCGGCCGCGGGCGCACGAGTCGCGCGCTCATCGACGAGCTCGACTCCCAGCAGCAGGCCTTCGCCCCGGACATCCCCGATGAGAGCGTGGCAGTCCGCGAGTTTCAGCAGGCCCTGCCGGAGGTAGGAGCCGACCTCCGCGGCGTTTGTCACCAGGCCCTCGTCCTCGATGACGGCGAGGACCGCGAGCGCGGCCGCGCAGGCTACCGGGTTACCGCCGAAGGTGCTGAACAGCTCGGTCTGCTCGGGCACCGCCCCGAGCAACTGGGACCGGACCACGAGGGCGGCGACCGGGAAGCCGTTACCCATCGGCTTTCCCATCACCACCATGTCCGGCTCGATCCCCGAGGCGTGCGAGCTCCACAGGTGAGTCCCGGACCGGCCGTGACCGGCCTGGACTTCGTCGGCTACCAGGAGGCCGCCAAGGGCCCGCACCCGCCGGGCGGCTTCTCGCAGGTAGGCGGGAGGGGGCGACAGGACGCCCTCGGCGGTGCAGGCCGGGTCTACGTATATCGCGGCGAGGCCGCGGTCGCCGAGGGCACGGGCGGCGTCGTCGATGTGGGCGGCGTACCGCTCGGCCCACCCATCCTCTTCTCGCCGGTAGGCGCCGCGGTACCCGTCCGGCGCGGGGACCGTGGCGACGTGCGCGGGTCGCTCTCCGCTGGCCCAATCCTCGGGGGACAGGGCGTGGGTGGCTTCGGTCAGCCCGTGGTAGGCGTGGGCGGTCACGACCGCGCCGGCCCGCCCGGTGGCGGCGCGGGCGATCCGCCAGGCGAGGTCGTTGGCCTCGCTGCCGGAGTTCACGACGAGGACGGCGTCGAGCTCGGCCGGCAGGGTGGCCTTGAGGCGTTCGGCGAGCTCGACGATCGCCTCATGCAGATAGCGGCTGTGGGTCGCCAAAAGCCGCTGCTGCTCGGCCACCGCCCGCACCACCCGGAGGTGGCTGTGGCCGACAACGGGCACATTGTTGTAGCAGTCGAGGTACCGCCGGTCGTCAGGATCGAACAGCCAGACACCCTCGCCGCGGACCAGGTGCACCGGGCGGGAGTAGAACAATGGCGACCGGGGCAGCGCCCGCCGCCGGCGCTCTAGCAGGCCGAGGGTCGCGGACGGGCGGTAGGGAAGCCCCCGGCAGGCTTCGCGGAAACGCCGCGTGACGGTGTCTGTCCCCATGGCCTCGATGCTGTCCAGGAAGGCACGGGCCGCAGGCGCGCCGCTCGCGCTGTACGCGGCGTTGTCCGGGTAGAGCCCACGCCGCCAGGCGATGACCGTAACCTCGGTGGCAAGCCTGGCCGCCACCAGATCGGCGAGGACAGCGGCCTCCTCGTCCTCTAGCGGCGTGACCGAGACATAGCCGCCGATCATCGCCTCGGCCGCCTCGATGGCGTCGCCGCGGCCGTGCAGCACATCCGCGATGGCGACAGCGAGATCGCAGACCAGCGGTGCATGGGTCATGTCCCCGAAGTCCACGATCCCGCTGACCCGAAGGTCATCGTCGAACAGCACGTTGTCCAGGCTCATGTCGGCGTGGATCACCTGGGCGCGCAGTCCGGGCAACACGGGGGCGACGCGGTCCTCGAACCGGTCCAGAACCCGTTTCACCTGAGCCTTGCGCGCGGCGTCGGACAGATGGGTGAGCAGCGGGCGGAGCTTGAGCGCGTGCGTGACGTCCCACAGGATCTCGTAGTCGGCCGCAGGGTGGAAGAACCCCCGCAGCGCGCGTCCCAGACGCGCCGTGATCTGCCCGAAGGACCAGATCGCCGGGATGGTGAGCGCCGTTGCCTCCGTCACCCGCCCGGGCAGGAACGTGAAAAGCCGCACCGGGTAAGTCCGCCCGTCCGGCCCCGGAATCTCGACCCAGAATTCCCCCGCCGTGCTCGGCAGGGCACGCATCACCGGCAGGCTCGGATCCACCCGCTCGATGTGCCGAAGAGCAGCGGTCTGCATTTCCACGACGTGCCGGGCATCCGCCGGATTAGAGATCTTGAACAGGAGGCGCCGCCCGCCCGTCGCGTCCACCCGGAAGTTCTGGTCCCGTTCGCCCGCCAGGCGAGCAAGGGACGCTTCCAGGCCGAAGCTGTGCAGAAGGATGTGCCTGGCCGCCTCCATCTCGAAGGCAGGCGGCCTGCTCGCCAGGGGGTCAAGGCGCTCCGTCATGGGCCCGAAGGCTATCTTGCCGCCCGGCCGGCGCCCCGGCCGGCTACTGCCCTGCCGCCCCGCGGGCCGCGGGAATCTGGGATTCAGGGTGCTATTAAGATCGGGGAATGCCTATCCCGGCGGCGTTCGACCTGTCCGGCCGCGTCGCGGTGGTCACCGGGGCGGGCAGCAGCGAAGGCATCGGCTTCGCCACCGCCAGGCTTCTCGCGGAACTTGGTGCTGCCGTGATGATCAGTGCCACCAGTGCCCGGATCGAGGCCAGGGTCAGCGAACTGCGCACGGCCGGCTTCGACGCGGCGGGGGTCACCGCAGACCTCACCGATGAGGACGCCGCGGCCGGGCTCGTGTCGGCCGCACTGCGGCAATGGGGACGGCTGGACATCGTGGTCAACAACGCTGGCATGATCTCTACCGCCAGCCCCGTCTTCGAGTCCGGCACGGCGGACTCCATGAGCCTGCCGACCTGGCAGGCATCGCTGGCCCGCAACCTGACCACCGCCTTCCTGGTCACCAAGGCGGCCCTGCCCGCCATGACCAGCCGCGGCTGGGGACGGATCATCATGATCGCCAGCGTCACCGGCCCGGTGATGGCGATACGCGCAGACGTCGCCTACGCCAGTGCCAAAGCAGGCATGGCCGGCCTCACCCGCGCAGTCGCGATCGATGCCGCCGGGCACGGAATCACCGTCAACGCGGTTGCCCCGGGATGGATAGCCACCGGATCCCAGACCCCGCAGGAGCACGACGAGGGACTGGTCACGCCCATCGGCCGGAGCGGCTCACCCGACGAGGTTGCCGCCGCCGCCGCCTGGCTGGCCAGCCCGGGCGCGTCCTACATCACCGGGCAATGCCTGGTCGTGGACGGCGGCAACGCCATCACCGAACAGCGCGCCACTCCTGCCCGGCAAGACTTATCCGGGCCAGCTGCCGGCCGCTCTGGGTGGCGGTTCGGCCAGGAGCGTCGCGGCGAGCTCTCGCCTGCTCCGGCAACTCGCTCGCGCATGCGTGCCGGATCAGTCAGTCTTGCCGGCTAGTGCTGGTCGAAGCCGGCTGAGAACCTTCCTGATCAGGGCGAAGGCGTGATAGGCGACGACGACGGCGATAACGAATGCCACCGCAGGATCCAGCCAGTACCAGCCTCCGGTTACCAGGATGACGCCGCCCGCCGCGGCCACACCCGCTGCCGCGGCGGCATCCGCGATGGTGTCGAGCAGGACCGCCGCGACGGATAGGTCCCGCTGCTTCATCTCACCTTCATCGTCACCTTCGTCTCCGTGCAGGACTAGAGCGCCGGCCGCCATCACCAGCGCGGCAATACCGCTCACCACGAGCACCGGCAGGCCATCCACCCGCGGCGTGCGGTGGATAAGCCGGTCGACCGCCGCGCCGGCGACGAGCAATTCGAGTACCAGCAACCATCCGCCGTTGACAAGCGCGGCGATGCTTGACGCGTTCGGCCGGCCGTGCGGCCGTGCGCGGCCCGCCGGGCGTGACAAGCGGACCGCGAGCAGTGCCACGCCCACGCCGGCGGCGTCGAGCAGATAGTCACCGCCTTCGGCGAGCACCCCGAGCGAATGAGCCGTCACGCCCACCGTTGCCAGGCCCGCCACGAGGGCGAGGTTGAGTGCAAGGACCACGAGCAAGCGCTGCGTTCTGGACACGTGTGGCGATTCTATGAGCAGCCGCGCGGACGATATTTCATTGAAACGGAAGTTCCGGCGAGCATCCCGCGGCCGGGGGAGTGTGGCAGCGCCTGGTCCGTAGCCGGCCGGGCGGATGGGGCTGTCAGGCCGGCGGGGTCAGCGCCAGTGGTCTAGCGGCAGCGGGCCCCGGCTGAGGATGGTGCGGATCGCGAAGGTGCTGCGGGCGCTGACGATCGAGGGGATGGTCAGCATCTGCCCGAGCAGGAGCTGCTCGTAGCTGGCGAGATCGGGCACGGCGGCCTCGACGAAGAAGTCCGCTGACCCGGAGATGACGTAGCAGGCCACGATGGCGGGGATAGCGGTCAGCGCCTGCTCGATCCGTGCTGCGGTGTCCTTGGAGTGCCCCTCGACGCGCAGCTCGATGAAGACGGTCAGGTCGAGCCCGGCGCGGATCCGGTCGACTTCGGCCCGGTAGCCGCGGATGATCCCGCTGGCCTGGAGTGCCTTCACCCGGCGCAGGCACGCCGACGGGGAAAGCGAGACGGCGTCAGCCAGGTCGACGTTGGCGATCCGTCCGTCGGCCTGCAGGCGAGCGACGATCGCACGATCCAGCCTGTCCACTTCGTGGTGCGGCACAGAAATCAGCATAGCTCGTATTTACCGGCATGAAATTGCGCAGTCCTGCGGCACCAGCGTCATATTTGCCATCGCGTGCAGGCCGATTCCGGCCAGGCTGGAGGCATGTCCTCGTCACATCCGGGAGCTGTCTCCTCGCCTCAGAAGTTGTCCGTCCTGCGCGGTGCGGCCCTTTACATCGGTGCGCTGCTCGGCCCCGGGCTGCTGCTTCTGCCTGGCCTGGCCGCCGCCCAGGCGGGGCCGGCGTCGACCCTCGCATGGCTTGCGCTGATCGGCGTCTCTGCGCTGCTAGCCGTCGTCTTCGCGGCGCTCGGCAAGGCCCATCCGTCAGCGGGCGGGGTCATCGCCTACACCGCCGCCGGCCTCGGCACCCGGGCCGGCGCCGCGGCCGGCTGGTGCTTCCTCGCCGGGGTGATCTGCGGCGCACCGGTCGTGTGCCTGATAGGCGCCAGCTATCTCACCGACCTGACCGGCGGCGGCCGCCTGCTGCGCTGCGCCGCAGCGGCTGGCTTGCTGCTCGTGGTGCTCGGGCTGGCGATGGGCGGGGTCCGCGCGACGACGGCCGTGCAAATGGCGCTCGTCGCGCTCCTGTTCGCCGTGATCATCCTCGCCGTCGCCGGATCCGCCCCGTCGGCCCGCGCCGCCAACTGGACCCCGTTCGCGCCGCACGGCTGGGCGTCCATCGGCCACGCTGCCGCGATCTTGATGCTTTCCTTCGTCGGCTGGGAGGCGACCGCCCCGCTGACCCCCCGGCTGCGCGACCCCGCCCGGCAGCTGCCACGCGTCATCGCCATCGCCCTCGCCACCACCACGGCGCTGTACCTGGGCCTGGCAGTCACTACGATCGCCGTGCTTGGCCACGGCGCCGGGACCGACGTGCCGCTCGCTGACTTGCTGCGGTACGCCATCGGTCCTGCCGGGCGCGCGGCCGCCGCCGTGGCGGCGGTCGTGCTGACCCTCGGGGCGACCAACGCCTACCTCACCGGCGCCTCGGCGATGGCCGTGGACCTGACTCGGCGCCCGGGCCAGCAGCGGCACCGCCGGCCGGCGCGGCCCTTCCTGGCCCTGATCGCCGCTACGGGCCTGCTCATCATCGGGCTCTACTCGCTGCGGCTGGTAACCACCGCACAGCTGGTCACGCTGCCCACCACGCTGTTCCTCGCCGTCTATCTCGGCTGCACCGTCTCCGCGGCACGCACGCTGGCCGGCCGGGCCCGCTACGCCGCCCTGCCCGCGCTGGCCGCGGTCATCGTGGTCCTGCTGTTCTCCGGGTGGGCACTGGCCATCACCGCCGCCGTCGCCGCCACCGCGGCGCTGGCGGCACCCAGCCGGGCGGAACGCAATCCCGCGGCCATGCCGCGGCGGAAGTACCGGAAGGTTTCCTTGCGCCATCCGATGAGCACCCGAGTCCGGTCAAAGCGGCTGGCCGCGGTACAGCCGCACCCGCTCATCGACCCACAGCAGCACGCCAGCCAGCCCGATCAGGGCTCGCCGGCACTCCTGCTCCGCCACGTCAGCGCTGCAAGCTGGCCGCGCTCGTCAATCCCGCACCGGCTGTTCCCGGCCGCTCGCCGACTGCAGCGCCGTCCAGACGAGCTCCGGCGTCAACGGCAGCTGATCCAGCTCAATGCCGTATTCAGCAAGCGCGTCGCAAAGCGCATTCGCGACCGCGGCAGCGGCTGGGATGGCACCGACCTCCCCGGCGCCCCGGACACCGAACGAAGTCACCGGCGAGGGCACTGCGGTGTGCAGCAACTCTATCGGCGGGACGTCGCAGGCCGACGGGGCGAAATAGTCCATCATGGTGCCGTTCACGAGCTGGCCGGTCTCGGGGTCGTAGCGGAGTTCCTCGCCGAGTGCGGCACCGAGGCCCTGGGCGAGCCCGCCCCGTACCTGGCCCTCGATGAGCTTGGGGTTCACTGGCGTGCCGCAGTCGTGCACCATGACCACCTTCTCGACCGTGAACTCGCCGGTCTCTGCGTCGACCGAGACCACGGCCGCGGCGGTGCCGAAGGAGTACGCGGCGTGTGCGGGCTCGAAGTAGGCCGTCTCGTCAAGGCCTGGCGAGTCACCGGGCGGCAGCCCCTGGCCGAGGATGGCCCGGCTGAAGACGGCGGAGAGCGGCGTTACAACCGAGGGATCGCCGCGCTGCCGGACGACGTCTCCGGCGATCTCGAGCTCGCCCGGATCCTGAATGCCGAGCGTCCAGGCCGCGATCCGGATCGTCTTCTCGCGCAGCCGGGTGCATGCCTCAAGCAGCGCACCCGCGGCCGCGATCACGGTCCGCGAGGCGAAGGCACCGGTATTCAGCGGCGCTGATCCGGTGTCGCCCGCATGCACGGTCACGGCGTCGTAGTCGACTCCGAATACCTCGCTGCACAGCTGGGCGAAGACGGTCTCGCTGCCCTGCCCGACGCTTGACACGGCCGTGTAGATATCGATGCCGCCGCTCCGGTTGGCCCGCACGGTGACGCTCTCATGCGCACCGAACTGCGAATTTCGCTTGGCCAGGAACTTCGCGCTCGCATAGCCGGTGCGCTCGACGTAGGAGGAGAAGCCGATCCCCCGGTACCGGCCCCCGGCGAAGGGCCCGTGGCCCGCCTCGCGATGCGCATCCCAGCCGACAGCGCCTGCGGCCATCCGCAGGCAGCGCTCGTAGTCGCCGCTGTCGTAAACCGCGCCGACCGGGTTGACCCACGGGAACTCGCCGGGCCGCACCATGTTGAGTGCCCGCAGCTCGACCGGATCCATCTGCAACCGCCGCGCCAGCCGGTCGATCAGCCGCTCATAAGCGAAGTTGACTTCCGGCTGGCCGTAGCCGCGGTAGGCGCCGATCGGCGTCTTGGTGGTGAGGACAACCCGCCGCTCGACGAAGCCGCGGTCCACCTTGTACGGCCCGGTGAAGACCACGCTGGACAGCTGAGAGGAGCCAAAAGGCGAGTTCAGGCCGCCAAGGTCGTTCGTGTAGACATCCGACATGGCGAGGATGCGACCATCCGACCGCGCGCCGATCCGGTAGTCGTGGACGGACTCCCTGCCGTGCGTCGTGGCGCGGAAATGCTCGTTGCGGTCCTCCACCCATTTCACCGGCCGGCGCAGCGACATGGCATGCAGGCAGGCCAGCACGTCCTCGGGGTAGACGCCGAGCTTCAGCCCGAATCCCCCGCCGACATCCGCCGCGATGACCCTGACCGCGCCCTCGTCAAGCCGGAGTGACTCGGCGAGCTGCTTCCGCACCAGGTGCGGCACCTGAGTCGATACGTGCACGGTCAGTTCTCTCGCGCCGGGCTGCCACTCGGCGAGCACGGCGCGCGTTTCCATCGGCAGCCCCGTCACCCGGCTGATGACGAAGCGTCCCTCGACCACCACGTCGGCTTCGCCGAACGCGGCCTCCGCGTCGCTCGTCCCCTCGATGTTGCTGACCAGCAGGTTCGACTCGAGCACGCCCGGGTGCAGCACCGGCGCGCCTGGCTGCAGCGCGGACATGACGTCAGCGACATGTGGCAGCGGCTCGTAGTCGATGTCGATCAGCTCAACGGCGTCCTCGGCGACGTGCCTGCTCGTCGCGACGACGCTCACCACCGGCTGCCCTTCGTACGTGGCGGTCTGCTGGGCGAGCGCGAAATGCGGGATGGGCGGGGCTTGCGGCACAGGGCGCAAGATACCGATCGGCTCGGTCCGGGTCGCTATGTCGCTGCCGACCAGGATCTCAAGGACGCCGTCAAGCTCCAGCGCCGCAGCGGCATCGATGCCGCGGATGCGCGCGTGCGGGTACGGGCAGCGGCCGACCGCCATCGCCGCGCTGTGCGCGGGCTCGACATCATCGGTGAATCGGCCGGCGCCGCACAGCAGCCGGGCGTCTTCCTTCCGCCGTGTATCGGCGCCGAGCCCGCCGCTGGCATGGAAAGCGGGCGGCTGTTCTTCGCGAATGAGCACGTCAGTCATCACTCGCCGCCCTCGCTGCGGCCGTCCAGGTAGCGCTCGACCGCATTGACGATGAACTCGTAGCCAGTGCAGCGGCACAGCACCCCGGCGATCTCCGCCCGGATCTCGTCCCGGGACAGCGGCCGGCCGGTGCCTGCGAGGGCCGTCGCCGTCATGAGGAAGCCGGGCGTGCAGAAGCCACATTGCAGCGCGTGCTCACCGGCGAAGAGTTCCTGCAGCGGGCTGAGTGAATCACCGCTCGCGAGCGACTCGACCGTCCGCACGCTCCGGCCATCTAGTTGCGGCGCGAACATCAGGCACGACTTGATCGCCTGGCCGTCGACGATGATGGTGCACATGCCGCACACGCCCTGCTCACAGCCGACGTGCGTGCCGGTGAGACCGAGCTGATGCCGCAGGAAGTCAGCCGCGTGCATGCGGGCAGGCACCTGCTGCGTAACGCGAGTTCCATTCACCTCGACGGTGATCACGACATTCGGCTCGGCCAGCCCGAGCGGCTGCGTAAAATCCTCGGGCAGGTCAGGCGCGCTCAACGCCGGCCCCGCAGAGAGCGCACCAGGGCGATCAGGCTCAGTGCCGCGGAGACGGCGCTGAGGATTGCCGCGACCCGGCTCCAGGGATCCGGCCGGGACGGCGCGGCGTAGCGAGCAGGGGCGAACTCGCTGCCGCTCGCGGTGACCGGCGCCGGCGGCCGCTTCCCGGCGCCGGAAACCTCGGGCGCGGAGCGTGGCTCGCCGGTCAGCGCCCGGCGGAGATTCTCGGCGAACTCTGCCGTCGCCTTGGCTGCCTGCCTTGCCACGATCTTCTGGCCCACGCTGCCGAGTGCGCCGGCCAGCACGACGTCACCGGCGACGATCACCGTGGTACTCGCGCCATTGCCGCGTAGCTGCACCTCGTTCGTGGTGCGGACGTGCCCGGAGGCCCCGCGGACGGTCCGCCCGATCGCCTGGAAGCGGATGAGCTCGTTCGGAACACGGTCAAGCACCGTGACCCTTGCCTCGAAAGTGGCCGTCATGGGCCCGATGCTCTGGGTCGCTCGCACGGTGACGTTGTCCGCATCGATGATCTGTATCGCCTCTACGCCTGGCATGCAGCCGGCCACCAGGCGTGGCTGTTCGAAGAAGCTCCAGACCGTGGCCACGGGCTCGCCCACCTGGAATTCCTCGCGCAGCCTCATGAGTCGTCCCCTCGGTCGGGCGGTGCCGCCGCAATCCCGGCTGACCGCAGTTCGGTGAGCACCCGCCGGACGTAGACCGGCACGAGGTGCCGCCGGTACTCCGCGGACGCGCGGATATCGCTCGGCGGATCCGCCACCTCAAGCGCCGCCGTCGCGGCCGCGGCGATGTCCTGATCGGACAGGTCACTGGCCGACAGCCGCTGACCGGCCGTGCGGGCAAGGACCGGGGTGTCGGCGACCCCGCCGAGTGCGATCTGGATCCCGTCCCAGCGGCCTTCGGCTGTCCTGCTGCCCACGCAGCCGGCGCTGATGACGGCAAAGTCGTTGTGGCGGCGGCACGACTCGGCGAAGGCGCAGTGCGCGGGAGCGGGCGGGAAGATGACATCGGTCAGCACTTCGCAGGGGTGCAGGACGGTCGCATAAGACCCCAGATAGAGCTCCTGCACCGGGATCTCGCGGATGCCGCCAGGGCCGGCGGCGCGCACGCTGGCGCCGA
>Ga0099827_10000441_pt1 | contig 18654 bp, 13 predicted proteins | sample CZO8metaG_FD_79339 | JGI IMG/M metagenome (GOLD analysis project Ga0099827, IMG submission 79339) | Vadose zone soil microbial communities from the Eel River Critical Zone Observatory, Northern California, USA - CZOApr15con1.8 metaG | ecosystem: Environmental > Terrestrial > Soil > Vadose zone ...
ACTGCAATTGGTCAGGAGCAGAGCGCAGGAAAGGCCGGGAAAGGGCGTGAACGCCGCCCACAGCACAGTTGGGCGGGGCGTGAAAAGGATCTACGCCAGGCCGGGTCTGTCGCGTTAGAATGCTTCGATTCGTTGAACGTCAGTACATCGGAGGAGCTATGACTGTTTCGCGCCGGAGTTTTGTGAGCGGCGTTGCGGCGGCACTCGGTTACCTGGGCATAGGGCCGGAGGTCGATCTCTTCGCGCAGAACAGGCCGCCGGCGCCAGGCGGCGCGGCGCGCGCTCCACGCCCCATGGACGACTACGACCTGATGGCGCACCTCTCGAGCAACGAGAATTGTTGGGGGCCGCCCGAGTCGGTGATGAAGGCGATGAACGGCGCCTGGAAGTATTCGAACCGCTACGGGTATCCGGACGGCAATCTGGTCGGCGAGATTGCGAAGCATCACGGCGTGAAGCCCGAGAACATTCTGCTCGGCGCCGGTTCCGGCGAGATCCTCGACGTCGTCGGGACGACGTTCCTGCTGGGCGGCAAGAAAGTGCTCGGCGTCGAGCCGACGTACAGCACGGTGTATCAGCACGCCACGAGCATCAAGACGAGCGCGATCAAGCTGCCGCTCAACAAGGACTACACGCAGAACATCCCGGCGATGATCAAGGCGGCGAATGATCACGCGAGCGAGCTCGGGCTCGTGTACCTGTGCAACCCGAACAACCCGACCGGCATCGTTGTCACGAAGGCAGAAGTGAAGCAGTTGCTCGACGGCACACCGAAGGACATGCCGGTGCTGATCGACGAGGCCTATCACCATTTCGTCGACGATGCGCGGTACGCGACCTCGCTCCCGTACGTGCTGGAAGGGCGCCCGGTCGTCATCGCGCGGACCTTCTCGAAGATCGCGGCGCTCGCCGGCATGCGCCTCGGCTACGCCGTCGCGTCGAAGGAGTACATCGACAGGATGCGGCCGTACAGCATGGGCAGCATCAACGCGCTCGTGAAGTGGGGCGGCGTCGCCTCGCTGAAAGACACGGCGTCGCAGGCCGAGGTGAAGAAGAAGGTCATCGACCTGCGCAAGAAGACGACGAGCGAGCTCGCGGCGCACGGCTACGAGTGCCTGCCGTCGGAAACCAACTTCTTCATGGTAGCGATCGGCCGCGAGATTCAGACGGTCATCCAGGAGTTCGCCGCGAAGAAGATTGCCGTCGGCCGGCCGTTCCCGCCGATGACGAAGCACATGCGCGTGTCGGTCGGAACCGCCGAGGAAATGGCGCGCTTCATGACGGCGTTCAAGGAGATCTTCCCGGCCAGGTCGAGGACCACGGCGGCAGGGGTATAGAATTCGGAATTCAGAACTCTGAAGTCGGAATTGGGGCGACAGCCAAGAGCTGCCGCCCTTTTTTTGTGTGACAGTCGAAAGTGATGCTGATCCTGTTCACCTGGCTCGCGCTCCAGACGCCGGTCGCCGCGGCGACGATGATGTCGAGCCGGAGCGTGACCGAGCCGCTGCCGTTTTCCAATCCGGCGCTGAACCTGAAGGGCACGATCCGGCCGTTGCCGGGCGACCGGCTGCAGATGGTGATCATCACCGTCGGCGAGGAGCCGATGTTGGCGGAGGTCCGGCGCTTCAGGCTCGTCTCGGCCGGCGGCGCGCACTACGAGCCGATCGCCGTGGGCGGCGGCGGCGACCTGATTCTTCCGCTCGACGTCCTGCCGGCCGGCCGGGAAGTGGGGGAGATTCTACCGTCGGAGGCGATCATCGCGCTGACGCGGACCTCGAGCAGCAGCGTGATGCTCGAAGCAGGGGCGCGCGCCACGCTCGCGTTCGTGTTCGAGCTCCCGGAGGGAGCGGTGCTGCGCTGTCTCAGGCTGCCGGACGGCAGCGAGCTCGCGGTCGGCCGATGATCGAATCCTCGGTTCCGTTCGCCGATGTCGCGCTCGCGAGGCGGCTCGAGCGCGCGGAAGCAACGAGCAACGCGCGCGCCGTCGACGCCCGCGCGCGCGTGTCGCCGGAGAGCGGTGCCGCCTGGATCGAGGTCGCCGGCGCCTTCGCGATGTTCGACGGCCCTGCCTCTCCGATCACGCAGACCTTCGGCCTCGGCATCTTTCAGCTGCCGACGATCGCCGAGCTCGAGGCGATCGAATCGTTCTACGGCGCCCGCGGCGCCCCGGTGTTTCACGAGATCAGCCCGCTCGCGGATCCCGCGCTGGTGCCGATGCTGTGCGAGCGCGGCTACCAGCCGTTCGAATTCACGAGCGTGATGTATCGGCCGATCGGCACGGTCGCCCCCGAGGGCGGCGCGACAGCCGGACGAGTCGATGTCCGGTTGATTGGCGAAAGCGAAGCGGAGATGTTCGCGCGAACCTCGGCCGAGGGCTGGCGCGAGCTCGGCCACGGCGACTTCATGTACGACATGCAGCGCGTGAACGCGGCGAGCGAGGGCATCCGGCTGTTTCTGGCGGAGCTCGACGGCCGGCCGATCGCGACGGCGGCGCTGATCCTCTGCGACGGTGTCGCGCACCTCGCCGGCGCCAGCACGATTCCCGACGCGCGCAAGCGCGGCGCGCAGAACGCGCTGCTCGATCGGCGGCTGCGGTACGCCGCCGCGCACGGCTGCGACATCGCTTTGATGGGCGCCCTGCCCGGCAGCGAATCGCAGCGCAACGCCGAGCGCCACGGGTTCCGCGTCGCCTACACGCGAATCAAGTGGAGACGATGAGGCCGCGACGTGGCATCTCTCGTTGCGTGAGCCGCAAAACGAGGTCGGTATGGCAGAAAACGCACGAATCGCCCGCAAAGACGATGCAATCATGAATGCGACGCCGTCAAGAGTCCTGTGCGCATTCGTTATCACGACGGCGTTCGCGAGCGGCGGGCTCGCGCTCTCCCGCCAGACGGCCGTCGACGTCGACGGCAAAGTGGATTCCGTCTTCGCGAAGTGGACGTCGACGACGCCTGGGTGCGCGGTCGGCGTCGCCACGGACGGCAGGCCGGTGCTCGCCAGGGGCTACGGCATGGCCGACCTCGAGCACGATGTCCGCATCACGCCCGACACGATCTTCGAGGCCGGCTCGGTGTCGAAGCAGTTCACCGCCGCCGCGGTGCTGCTGCTCGCGCGCGAGAAAAAACTGTCGCTCGACGATCCGGTGCGCAGGCACATCCCGGAACTGCCGGATTACGGATCGCCCTTGTCAATCCGCCACATGCTGAATCACACGAGCGGGCTGCGCGACTGGGGGAGCGTGGCCGGCATCGCCGGCTGGCCGCGCACGACCCGCGTGCACACACACGCGCACGTGCTCGAGATCGTCAGCGGTCAGCATGCCCTGAACTTCACGCCCGGCACGCGCTGGTCGTACTCCAACACCGGCTTCAATCTCGCCGCCATGATCGTGCAGCGGGTCAGCGGCACGCCGTTTCCGGAGTTCACGCGCACGCGGCTCTTTCAACCGCTTGGCATGACGCACACCTCCTGGCGCGACGACTACACGCGCATCGTCAAGGGGCGCGCGATGGCGTATGCCGACCGCAACGGCGAGTTCCGGACCGACATGCCGTTCGAAAATGTCTACGGCAACGGCGGGCTGCTGACGACGGTCGGGGACCTGCTGAAGTGGAACGAGAACTTCACGTCGCCGATCGTCGGTGACGCATCGCTCGTCACCGAACAGCAGCGGGTGGGGACGTTCAACGACGGCCGGCCGCATGGCTACGGCCTCGGCCTGTTCGTGGGCACGCACAAGGGTCTGCGCGAGGTGTATCACAGCGGATCGACGGCGGGGTACTCGGCGTTTCTGACGCGCTTTCCCGACGAGCGCGTGTCGGTCGCCGTGCTGTGCAATGCGACCAGCGGGCAGGCCACGCAATACGCGCATACCGTGGCCGACATGTTTCTCGCCGACCGTTTGAAGCCGTCGGATCCGGTCGCGAGTTACACGTTGACCGACGCCGACGTCGACAGGATTGCCGGCCTGTATCGCAGCGACGACACGGGTCTGTCGGCGACGATTGCGCGCGAGAAGGACGGCAGCCTGCGCGCGGATCGCGTGCCGCTGCTGGCGCAATCAGCTCTTCGATTCCTCACGGCGGGGCGGCAGGTCTGGGAAGTCGACGCGCACGGCATGCGGCGCACCGATGAATTCGGCACCGTGGAAGAGTTCGCACGCGTGCGGGCCGCGAGCCCGACGGTGCAGGATCTCGAGACGTACGCGGGCATTTATGCGAGCGACGAGGCGGAGACCGTGCTCACCGCGTTGGTCGAGCACGGCAAGCTGGTGTTGAAACGGCGCCCCGACACGACGATCGGGCTGACGCCGATTTACGCCGACGCGTTCGGCGCCGGCGGGCTGGGCACCGTCATCTTCCGGCGCGACGCGAGCGGCCGTGTGACGGCGTTGAGCGTGAAGCAGGACCGCGTCTGGGACCTGAAATTCAACAGGGAAGCACGGTAGTCGGCGAGTTGGTGAATTGGCGAGTCCAATTCTTACGGGAGCACCGCCGTGATGTTCCTCTTCGGGACCTGTCCGACCGGAATCTGGGTCATTTCCTTGTGCGTCGCGACGTCGACGACCGACACGGAGTTCGAGCCCGCGTTGGCGACGTAGACGCGCTTGCCGTCGGGCGTGAACGTCAGCCAGTCCGGATGGTGGCCGACCTTCGACTCGCCGAGCATCTTCAAATCGGGCAGCGAAAAGAAGTAGACGCGCGTGTTCATCTTGCTCAACACGCCCAGGATCGTGCCGTCCGGCGTCACGGCGAGCCCGTGCGCCGGCGCACCCTGCAGCCCCTCGGTTACCCTTTCCGCGGCGGGGAGTTCGGGCAGCTTGATGGTGTTGGCGATCTTGCGCGCGGCGAAGTCGACGGTGAGGAAGCCGTTGAAACCCGAGAGCTGCACGAAGATGCGCTTGGTCGAGCCGTCCGGGTTGGTGTCGAACGCCATCGGGCGCACGCCCTCCGAGGTTGGCAGCGTCCAGACGATTTCTTCCGTCTTCTGATCGATCACGTTGATCTTGCGGCCGGGGATCGAGCCGGCGACGACAAACTTACCGTCCGGGGTGACGTAGGTGTTGTGGATGCCGCCTTCGGTCCGGATGCTCTTCACGCGCGTCAGCGTGGCGGTATCGATCACGTCGACCGCTCCCGCGCCCGCGACGATCGCGACGTAGACGCGCTTGCCGTCCTTGCTGACCGCCACGTTGTTCGGGTGGTTGGTCAGCGGAATGTGCTTCGTGACCTTCAACGTCTTCGCGTCGGCCACATCCAGCGTCGACTCGGCTTCGTTGGTGATGTAGAACCTGCTGCCGTCGGGCGCGACAGCCGCGCCGTGGTTCACCTCGATGTCCTTGATTTCGCCCACGACCTTGTTCGTCACCGGATCAATCAGCATCACGCTGTCGCCGGCCGCGTTGGTCTGGACGATGCGCACGGTGGCGGCGTGCAGCGTCAGAGCGGCGACCGCGGACAGCGCCAGGATCAAAGAAAGTTTGGTCTTCATAGCCAGACACTTTAAACTACTCGGCCATGTGGCTGATCCTTTTTTTGAGCTTCCTTCCCCAGGCGGCCTCGACGCTCGATTTCGACTACTTCAAGGCGAAAGTGCAGCCGCTGCTCGCCGAGAAGCGTCCCGGCCACGCCCGTTGCATCACGTGTCACTCGACCGGCACGGCGTTCCGGCTGCAGCGGCTGCCGGCCGGTCGCGCCGCGTACACCGAAGAGGAGTCACGGAAGAACTTCGAAGCCGCATCGCGGGTGGTTCTGCCCGGCGTGCCGCTCAAGAGCCGGCTGTTGACGATGCCGCTTGCGCATGAAGCCGGCGGCACCGAGTTCCATCCGGGCGGCAAGCACTGGTCGTCGCAGGACGATCCGGAATGGAAAGCGCTCGCCGACTGGGTCAAGAGCGCGGCGAGCCCCGGGCGTCCGTGGGAACGCTGAACCCATTTCGCTACTACCTCCGCGTCCGGTACGTCGAGTGTGACGCCCAGAAGGTCGTCTTCAACTCGCGGTACGGTGAGTACGTCGACGTCTCGATCAATGAGTTCCTCCGCGCGATCGGCGTGCTGCCCGACTTTCTCGACGGGCACCTCGATTTCCAGCTCGTGAAGCAGACGATCGAGTGGAAGGCGCCCGCACGCTTCGATCAGGTGCTGGAGCTGTCCATCGCCGCGACGCGCCTCGGAACGACGTCGTTCACGATCGGCACCGACTTTCGCATCGCCGGCGACGACCGGATCATCGTCTCCGCTGAAACGGTGTACGTGCTCGTCGACGGCCGCACGCTGACGAAGCTGCCGCTGGGCGACACGCTGCGCGCGGCGCTGCAGGCGGGCGCCGCCGGCCGCACGACCGATCACGCCGCCTGCGAGCCGTATGTCAGCGCGCCGCGGTCCTGAGCGCGTCGAAACGGCGCGGCTCGTCCTGCGGCGGCCGCAGGCGAGCGAGGCCAACCCGATCTTCGCGCGCTACGCGAGCGACGCCGAGGTCACGCGCCTCGTCGGTTGGCCGCGGCATCGCACGGTCGACGATACGCGCGGGTTTCTGAGCTACAGCGACGCGAGTGGAACCGATCGCACGCCGGCGCGTACCTGATCAGTTCGCGCCAGGACGGAGAGCTCCTGGGCAGCACCGGCTTCCTCTTCGAAACCTCCTATCGCGCCATGACCGGGTACGTGCTCAACCGAGACGCCTGGGGCCGCGGCTATGCGACCGAAGCGCTCGGCGCGATGGTCGAGACGGCGCGTCCGCTGGGCGTCCGGCGCCTCTATGCGCTCTGCCACACGAGCATCGCGCCTCGGCGCGCGTGCTGGAAAAGTGCGGATTCATGCGGGAAGGCGTGCTTCGCGGCTATTCGGAGTTTCCGAACCTGAAGCCGGGTGAACCGCAGGACGTCCTCAGCTACGCCGTTCTCCTCTGAAAACAGGGCTGGTACAGAGGGGAAGATACGTTCATAATAGAGCCCAGCCAGACCGGACGCCCAGCGGACGTCCTTCACAAGGAGACGAGATGGCAAAGAAAGCAGCAAGCAAGCGCAAACCGAATGCGGCATTCATGAAACCGGTGCAGCCGAGCCCCGCGCTCTCCGAAGTTGTCGGGACGAAGCCGATTCCGCGCACGGAGGTGACGAAGAAGCTGTGGGCGTACATCAAGAAGAACGGCCTGCAGGACAAGAAGAACAAACGGATGATCAAGTCGGACGACACGCTGAAGCCAGTGTTCGGCGGCAAGGCCACCGTCAACATGTTCGAGATGACGAAGCTCGTAAGCAAGCATCTCAAGTAGAAACACAGAACACTGCCATGGCTGATGGCTGATGGCTGATGGCTGATGGCAAATGGTTCATGGCCGATGGTCGACGCGACCATCGGCCATCTGCCATCAGCCCTCAGCCATCAGCCATGACGTCCTCGCACCTCGCACCTCGCACCTCGCACCTCGCACCTCGCACCTCGCACCTCTGCACTTCCCCCACCCCTTCCCTCCCTCCGCACCTCCCGATGTACACTCGCGTCTCCAACATGAGCCCGCGCCGCTATCTCCCTGCGCTATTCCTGTTGTTTGTCGGCAGCGGATGCGCCGCGCTGATTTACGAAATCGTCTGGTTCCAGCTGCTGCAGCTCGTGATCGGATCGTCGGCGATCTCGCTCGGCATCCTGCTCGGCACGTTCATGGCCGGCATGTGCCTCGGGAGCCTGCTGCTGCCGCGCCTGATCTCCGCGCGCCAGCATCCGCTGCGCGTGTATGCGGGGCTCGAGCTCGGCATCGGCGTCCTCGCGCTCCTGATCCTGATCGGCATGCCGCTGGTCGGCGGCATCTACACGGCGTGGGCAGGCGAAGGGCTCTCGGGCATCGTCTTTCGCGCCGTGATCGCGGGGATCTGTCTGCTGCCGCCGACGGTGCTGATGGGCGCAACGCTGCCGGCCATCTCGCGCTGGGTGAAGGCCACGCCCGACGGCGTCGCCTGGCTCGGATTCTTCTACGGCGGCAACATCGCCGGCGGGGTGATCGGCAGCCTCGCGGCGGGGTTTTATCTGCTGCGCGTCTTCGACGTGGCCACCGCCACGTTCGTCGCGGCCGCGATCAACGTTCTCGTGGCGGCCATCGCCTACGTGCTGTCCGCACGAACATCGTACGAGGCGGATGCGGCGCAGGCGCGCTCGACCGGCGTGGGTTCGGGCGCGTGGCCTGTCCACGTGACGATCGCGTTGTCGGGGCTGACGGCGCTGTCCGCGGAGGTGATCTGGACGCGGCTGCTGTCGCTGCATTTCGGCGCGACGGTTTACACGTTCGCACTGATCCTCGCGGTGTTCCTCGTCGGCCTGGGCATCGGCAGCACGATCGGCGCGGAGCTCGCGCGCAGCATCGCGTCGCCACGCCGCGCGCTCGGCTGGTGCCAGCTCCTGCTGTGCGGCGCCATCGCGTGGGCGGCGTACGAGCTGACCGAGTCGCTGCCGTACTGGCCGATCAATCCCTCGATCGCGACGACCCCGTGGTTCACGTTGCAGCTCGATCTCGTCCGCTGTCTGTGGGTCGTGCTGCCGGGCGCGATGCTCTGGGGCGCGAGCTTTCCGCTGGCGCTCGCCGCCACGGCCCCCACGGAGCAGGACGCCGGCCGCCTCGCGAGCGGCGTATACGCCGCGAACACGGTCGGCGCGATCGTCGGCTCGCTCTTGACCAGCTTCGTGCTCATCCCGTGGATTGGCAGCTCGCACGCCGAGCAGGTCATCATCATCGCGTCGGCGCTGTCGGCGCTGCTGATGCTCGAGCCGTCGTACGCGGGCGCCGGCAATCCGGCGAACGCCAAAGGATGGAACGTCGGTGCGACGATCGTGCTGGCGTTCGCGATGGTCGCGGCGGGCCTGCTCGCACGGAGCGTGCACGCGCTGCCGGGCCTGCTCGTCGCGTACGGCCGCTACGCGGCGACCCGCGTGGGCCAGGCCAACGTCATCTACGTCGGCGAGGGGCTGAACGCCGCGGTCGCCGTGTCCGAGCTGTCCAACGGCGTCCGCAACTATCACAACGCGGGCAAGGTGCAGGCGTCGAGCGAGCCGCAGGACATGCGCCTGCAACGGATGCTCGGCCACCTGACGACGCTCATCCCGGAGCATCCGCGCAGAGTGCTGGTCATCGGCTGCGGCGCGGGCGTGACGGCCGGCGCCGTCTCCGTGGACCCGGCGGTGGATCACGAAACGATCGCCGAGATCGAGCCGCTGGTGCCGCGCGTGGTGTCGACGTATTTCAGCGAGCACAACTTCGACGTGGTCCGCAACCCGAAAGTGCGCGTGCGAATCGACGACGCGCGCCACTTCGTCGAGACGACCGATGAGACGTTCGACGCTGTCACGTCGGACCCCCTCGATCCGTGGGTGAAGGGCGCGGCCATGCTCTACACCGTCGAGTTCTTCGAGCTCGTGAAAGCGCACCTGAACCCGGGCGGCGTCGTGACGCTGTTCGTGCAGCTCTACGAGAGCAATACCGACGCGGTGAAAAGCGAGATCGGGACGTTCCTCGAGGTGTTTCCGAACGGCATCGTGTGGGGCAATACGAACGAGGGCAAGGGCTACGACCTCGTGCTGCTCGGCCAGAATCAGCCGACGAAAATCGACGTCGACGCGATCCAGGCGAAGCTGCAGCGGCCGGAGTACGCGCCGATGGCGAAGTCGCTGCGCGAGATCGGCATGAACTCGGCGGTGGATTTGTTCGCGACCTACGCCGGGAGAAAACCGGATCTCGAGCCGTGGCTCCGGAACGCGCAGCTGAACCACGACCGCAACCTGCGGCTGCAGTATCTCGCGGGCCTCAGCCTGGATCTCTACCAGGCCGATGTGATCTACGCCGACATGCTCCGGCATGTATCGGCGATGCCCGAGGACTTGTTCGTGGCGTCGGCAGCGACCAAGCAGGCCCTTTTCGCCGCCATCCAGCGCGCGCAAGGGCGCTGACAACGAGAATTGGCGAATTGGTGAATTGGTGAATGGGTGAATTGGCGAGTGAGCCGGTGCCGTCGCCACAGCTCGGGCCGCTGACCGACACTTGAAATGGCACCAGCGCGCTCGGCATCGGCTCGGGCGAACCGCGCAACGTGCGGTGGCGGCGCGGGTCATTTTCTGAGGCGCACGATGAGACGACGACGATTCCCGACCGCCTTCCTGATCGCTGCGCTGGCGGCGCCGTTCGCGATGAGCGCGCTGACGCGCGTCGTCGCACAGCAGGCGCGCGTGGATCCGAACCTCTACGCGGGCTTGCGGTGGCGGATGATCGGACCGTTCCGCGGCGGGCGCGTCAATGGCGTCAGCGGCGTCCCGGGTCAGCCGAACACCTTCTACTTCGGATCGGTGGGCGGCGGCGTCTGGAAGACCACGAACGCGGGCCGGACCTGGCTCCCGATCTTCGACTCGCAGCCGATCGCCTCGATCGGCGCCGTCGCCGTCGCAGCGTCGCGGCCGGACATCGTCTATGTCGGCACCGGCGAAGCGGACATGCGGTCGCAGATCTCCTACGGCAACGGGATGTACAAGTCCACCGACGCCGGAAAGACGTGGACCCACATCGGCCTCGACGACACGCGGCAGATCGGCAGGGTGATCGTCGATCCGCAGAATCCCGACGTCGTGTTCGTCGCAGCGCTCGGTCACGTGTACGGCCCGAACCCGGATCGCGGCGTCTACCGCTCGCGGGATGGCGGTGCCACGTGGCAGAAAGTTCTGTTCAAGAACAACGACGTCGGCGCGATCGACCTCGCTTTCGATCCCACCAGCTCGCAGACCATCTACGCCGCCCTCTGGAACACCCGTCGTCCGCCCTGGAGCATCTATCCGCCGTCGTACGGTCCGGGGAGCGGGCTGTACAAGTCGACGGACGGCGGCGCGAACTGGCAGCAGCTGACCAGCGGTCTGCCGGCCGACGGCCTCGGCCGCATCGGTATTGCGGTGGCGCCGGCGAACAGCCGCCGCGTGTACGCGATCGTGGACGCGAAGGAAGGCGGCCTGTTCCGCTCGGACGATGCAGGGGGCACGTGGAGCAAGACGTCGGACGACAGCCGCATCTGGGGCCGCGGCTGGTACTTCGGCAAGGTCGCGGTCGACCCGAAGAACCCGGATCTCGTCTACGTCTCCAACACCGGCGTCTATCGATCGCGGGACGGCGGACGCACGTTCGGCGAGCCGTTCAAAGGATCGCCGGGCGGCGACGACTACCACCAGCTCTGGATCTACCCGGACGATGGCAGTCGCATGATTCTCGGCGGCGATCAGGGGGCGGTGATCAGCGTGGACGGCCATGCCGATCATCCGACGTGGAGCTCGTGGCTCAATCAGCCGACGGCGCAGATCTATCGTCTCGCGGCCGACAACTCGTTTCCCTACTGGGTGACCGGCGCGCAGCAGGACAGCGGGGCCGTGCGGGTCCGTTCGCGCGGCAGGTTTGCCGGAATCACGATGCGCGACTGGGAGCCGGGATGCGCCGGTGGCGAGGCCGGCTACACGGCGCCCGACCCGCTGCATCCGGAGATCCTCTTTGGCGGGACGGTGACGCGCTGCAACGTCGAGACCGGCAAGATCGAGAACGTCTCGCCGGAAGTCGACCTTCCGACGCCGGCGCGCCACACGTGGACCGTGCCGCTCGTGTTCTCGCCGGCCGATCCGCGCGCGCTGTATTTCAGCGATCAGTATCTGTTCAAGACCACCGACGGCGGCGGCCACTGGACGCGCATCAGCGAGGACATGACGCGCGAGAATCCGGGCGTGCCGCCGAACCTCGATGCGGCGACGGCCGCCGACGCGCCGCCGCAATCGAAACGGCTCGGCGTCATCTACACGATCGCCCCTTCGGCAGTTCGGGCGCCGCTCGTCTGGATCGGCACCGACGACGGCTACATCCATGTGACGCCGGATGACGGCAAGACGTGGCAGAACGCGACGCCGCGCGAGCTGAGCGCGTGGAGCAAGGTCGTGATGCTCGAAGCGTCGCACTTCGACGCGAACGAAGCGTACGCGGCGGTCGACCGCCATCGGCTCACCGACAACGAGCCGTACGTCTTTCGCACGAAGGACGGCGGCAAGACGTGGCAGAAGATCACCAGCGGCCTGCCAGCCGGCGTATACATGCAGACGGTCAAAGAAGATCCGAAGCGGCGCGGTCTGCTGGCGGCCGGCACCGAGTTGGGCGTGTTCGTGTCGTTCAACGACGGCGACGACTGGCAGTCGCTGCAGCTGAATCTGCCGCCGACCTCCATGCGCGACCTCGCGTTTCACGACAACGATCTGATCGTCGCCACGCATGGGCGCGGGTTCTGGGTGCTCGACGACATCAGCGCGCTGCGGCAGGTGACCGCGGATATCGCGGAGCGGAACGCGCATCTGTTCAAGCCGGCCGACGCGATCATCATCCCGCCGAACACAGACGATGGGACGCCGACGCAGAAGGACGAGCCGGCGGCCGAAAACCCGCCGACCGGCGCGATCCTCGACTACTACCTGAAAACGGCGGCCGGCGGCCCGCTCATGATTGAGATTCTGAACGCGAGCGGTGCGACGATCCGCCGCTATTCGAGCAGCGATCCGGTGCCGGTGGTCGATCCGGGCACGCTCGCAGTGAATGCGATCTGGCAGCGAGGGCAGGAGCCGCCATCGACCGCTGCCGGCATGCATCGCTTCGTGTGGGATCTCCATCCTGATCCGCCGGCAGGCGGTCGCGGAGGACGCGGCGGCCGCGGCGGCGGGGGAGGCGGCGGACGCGGCGGCCTTCCACCGGTAGCGCCGGGCAGCTTCTCCGTGAAGCTGACGGTCAACGGGCAGAGCTACATCCAGCCGCTGACGGTGAAACCTGATCCACGGGAGCGAACACGCTAATCAGCGAATTAGTGAATTAGTGAATTAGTGAATTGGTGACTTGGTGAATTGGTGAATTGGTGAAGGGGTGACCGGGTGAATTGTTCAAGCACAGCCGGACGATTGTTGTCGTGGCGTGGCGAGGTGCTACCATCAACACGTAAGCGGTCCGTCCTGGCGCTCGAGTGATTGCGCGCAGTGCGTTCGACGAATCCGAGTTTTCCGCGTACTGCATACTTCGGGGCAAGACTGGCCTGTTCGGACGCGCACGGTTCTCCACCGCGATGACGGAGGCGGCGTGAAAGGAAGATGATGACACGTTGGATATCGGCGCTTGCACTGGCGCTCCTGGCCGCGGCCGCCCGGTCGGCTTCTGCGCAGAGCCTGTCGGACCTGCGCAAGCTTTACGATGCCGGACAGTATCAGCAGGCGATTGCCGCGGCGTCTTCGGCACAGGTGTCCGGGGACGAGCAGCCTCGCGTCACCTATCTCGTCGCTCAGAGCCACCAGAAGATCGGACACCGGGACGAAGCACGCCAGGTGTACGGTGAGCTTGCCGCGCGAGGCGACGACGATCCCTGGCGCGACATCGGGCGGTCCGCGGTCGCGCTGCTGGCGGCGGATGCCGCCGCGGCACTGGATGCGGCGAATCAAGCGGTCGCCCGCGGCAACGCGTTACCCGAGGCACACTACCAGCGCGGACTCGCGCTCAGCGTCCGCCAGGACATGGCCAATGCCGCAGCGGCGTTCGAGAAGGCGACCGAGCTCGATCCGTCGTGGGCCGATGCCCACTACTACGCTGGTCTCGCGTACTCCAAGGTAAGGCGCATCGACCTGACGGCGTCGCATTTCGACACGTTCCTCAAGCTCGCGCCCCAGTCGCCTTCGCGCCCGGAAGTACAGTCGATCATGAGAACGCTCGGCGGGAAGTAATGGCCTTACACGAATTAAGAATTCAGAATTGCGCAAGTCGCTCCTAGAACGCCTGGCCGATTGAGAAGAACCAGCGCTGCTTGCGGGGGCCCAGGGTGGTGTCGAGCGGCACCGCGAGGTCGACGCGCAGCAATACGATCGGGGTCTGCACCCGCAGGCCGACGCCGGCCCCCGAGGGCAGGCCCTCGAGCGTCATGCTTCCGACGGTCTCAAAGGCGCGCCCCGCGTCGAAGAAGCCGACGCCGCGCACCCACCTGTAGATCGGGAACCGGATCTCCTCGTTCAGCACGAGCAGGGCATTTCCGCCGACGACATCGCCGAATCGATCGCGCGGGCCGAGCGTATCCTCGTCGTAGCCACGCACGCTGTTGCCGCCACCCGCAAAGAAGCGCTCGCTGGGAATCAACGACTGGTCGAACGCCGTCGCCAGGCCAAGACGCGCGGCAGAGGCAAGCACGACGCTGCCCACCCGACGGTAGTAGCGCTGCTGGAGCAGGTACTTGGCAAATCGCAGCTCGGAGCCGAGCGCCGGTGGAGCGTATTCGAAATCGGAGGAGTGAAACAGCCCGCGCGTGGCGTCGACCAGGTCGTTGCGCGTGTCGACGAGCACGGTCGATGCGAGTCGCGCCACGTTCGCCGGAACGTCGAACGGGATCGGATTCTCCGGCGATGGGGGTAGGAGATCGAAGGTATGGTTCCGCTCGAGCGCGTAGCGGTAGGCGACCTCGGTCTTTGGAAATGGTCTCAGGCGCTGTTCGAACGTCAGGTCGGTCTTGTCTGCCACGATCTTTTTGGGCGGCCCCAGCGCGCCCCCTGCTGACTCGACCACCAGCTCGCGCGACCGGGAGAGGAACACGGTGGAGGTGATCCGGCGCCCGAAGAAATACGGTGACGTGGCATACGCGCGCGCGGCGCGGAAGTCGCGCGTGTAGCGGCCCGCCAGACCGACTGAAATCGCATTGCCGAAGAGATTTCGGGCGCTGATATCGCTCGCGATCCCCAGGTCGAAGACACGCCCCGCCTCGCTCAACGGCGCGAGCGCGAAGGTGCTGGCGGTATCGCTCGGGGAATTCAGCTGATCGTCGACCTCGAGCCCGTACCGAAGGCGAACCGCTGGCCACTCGGCGAGCGTCACCTTCGAGCGGATCGGCTGCTCTGGAAGGCCGGCCGGCGTGTCCACGTTCGGCTCCGCCGCGATCGGAATCGGCTCGGGTTGAATGTCCACGCTTCGGAACACCCCGGTCTCGTAGAGCCGTTGGCGCGCAGTGGCCCACTCGGCGAGGTTCACCGGTTGCCCGGCCTCGAGCTTGAGCGCGCGACGGACCAGTTCGGGATTCGTTCGAACGAGGCCGGCGATCGCAATATCCCGGACGCGTTGCTGCGGTCCCTCGTCGAGGGTGATGGCGACGTCCACGTCCGGCTGCCCGGCGACCGCTTCGATCCGGAGCGTGAGGCCAAGGTTGTTGAATCCCCGCGAACGATAACTCTCGATGATCGCCCGACGCGCGCGATCGATCAGGTCTTCCGAGTAGATCTCGCCGCTCGAAAGCGCGGACATCTTCCTGATGTCGTCCGCAGACGACGCCCGCGCGCCGTCCACGCGAACGTCACGCAGGCGAAACGGCTCCCCCTCGTCCACGTCGATGACTCGCGTCGCCCCATCGCCGTCGATCGCAATCTCCTCCACCGTCACCGACGCGCTCAAGTACCCTTCGCGGCGATAGAAGGCGATCAGCGCGTCGCGGGCACCGGCGGGCTCGAGCCACACACTTCGCGCGAGCGTAGGATTCGCGATCACTTCGAAGAGCTTCACGCTCGGGATGCGCTCGTTGCCTCGGAATACGACACGCCGCACGTCGACGTGGGGGCCCGGATCGACCGCGACGCGCAGCGTCTCTGCATCGGGCGCGTTCTCCAGCGTTGCAGCCACCGAGGAGCGAACGAAGCCACGGTCGACGAGCTCACCTCTGGCGATGGTGACCACCTCATCCGTGAGGAACTCGTCGACCACCGCGTGGGTCCACGCGCGTTTCATGGCATCGACGACGCGATTGGGAAAAGAGACGCCTTCGATGACGACGCTCGTGCGTGGACCGGGACGAACGTCGTACACGATCTCCACGCCCTGCGTGCCAGGCGTCTGGGCCGCAACGCGGCGGGTTGTGACGCGAGCCGAGGCACGGTCCCGCTGCTGGTAGAACAGCTCCAGCCGATCGCGATCGTCCTGCCAGCGGAAGAAGCTGAAGCGATCGCCGGCGCGAAGCGTCAACCGCGAGCGAAGCGCGGCTTCGTCCGGCCCGGCGCCTGAGACTTCCACCCTCGTGACTTTGGGCGGCTCCGGCGGCGGCGTGCGCGCCGAGGCCGGGGTCGACGCGCCGAAGATGAGATCGTGCCTGAACCCGTACAGACGGTCGCCATTGTCGAGAGACACGGCGCGGAGCTCGATGCGCGACTGAGGGGCGTAGCTCACGATCCATGTCGTGCCGCCGCTGTTCCGGAGGCTCTGCGAGAAGACCACCTGCGCGCGACGTCCGATGTTCTTGCCGAAGGTGAGCCGGGCGCCGGGGTCGGTTTCACCGGCGACGAGCCCTGCATCGAATCGAAGGTCGGGCGTGCCTTGCTCGACACGCAGAGTGTCCAGACCGACCGCGCGCCCCGCAGCGCCGAACAGCTCGCCGGAGAGATAGCCGATCAGCTCCTCGCGTCCCACCGCGTAGCCGGCGGATGCGCTCTCAGCCGCGGTTCGGCCGGTCACCAGCAGCGAGATCAGATCGCTCTGCGAATATGTCGGATCGTCCGATGTGAGCGTCGTCTCCAGCGTGGCGGGAGCGCCTTTGATCGCCAGCGTGATCTCGGTGCCGCCGGCGCGCGTCACCGCGCGCAGGTCGAGGATGGGCTCGATCCGGGTCGTGTTGACGAAATCGATCGATCCCTGAGTGGCAAGCCGATAGCGCCGGCCGCCGAAGAAGATGAGCCCCCCTTCAGACAGCGCGGCGCGACCCACCACGGCAGGCTGTGCCGGGGTGCCGGCCAGCCTGAGATCGGCTGTCGCCGTGAGCTGCGCATAATTGTTGTCGATGAGCAGGTCGTCCTGGGTCACGATGCGGATGTCGAGCTGGACCGGTTCGAGCGCAGACGAGGTGCCGGGTTGGACGAAGCCTGACGAAGCGCGCATCGACTGGAGCAGGCCGCCAGTGAGCGAGAGGGGTTCGCGGTAGGCGCCGCGGAGCAGGGTGAGAGTGCCCGCGAGCGTCGGACCTCGTTGTTCGAGCGAGAAGGCGAGGTCCGCGTCCGCTTCGGCTCGAAGGCCGGAGAGATCGATGGCGGCGTCACGAGCGCGAAGCGTGATTTGCCCGTCGAGCGGCTTGAACCACCGATGGTGAATCGACCCGGCGATCTCTGCGGCGCCCCCATTCACGGTGGCATAGATCCGTTCGAGCGTGAGGGCGTCGCGGTTCAGCGTCACCGTACCGGTCAGATCGGTCACGATGAGCCTCGGGTCGTTCATGCGGAGCTCGCCCTCGGCGAAGGTCACGAAGCCATCGATTGTCGGCGCGGCGACGGTCCCGCCGAGACGGATTTCCCCGTCGGCCCGGCCGGCGGTCCGTCCGGTACGGGTGAACGCGTTGAGCAGACCCATGTTCAGCGCGGTTTTCGCAGTGATGTCGAGGGCGTGGGCATCGCCGAGCGATACGCCGCCGGTGAGGATCACGTGATTGTCAGCGCGCCCCCAATCCCAGGCGGCGACGTCGACGCGGCCGTCATGCACGAGCAGGCGTGTCGGCGTCTGCTGATCGAACGACACACCCGATAGCGAGAGCTCGGCGCGGTTCAGTACGACCGTTCCTGCCACTCGGTCCAGCGCCGCGCGGTCGGCGCGCAAGTCGACAACGGCATCCACACGTCCGGCGATCGATTCGAGCGTCGTTCGGTCGACGAACGGTGCGGCAGCCTGGGGCGTTACCGATGACAACAGCGCTGTCAGATTGGCCGGCCCGCCTGTCCGTGGCACCACATCGCGCAATCGCTGAGAAAGGCGATCGCTGAAGAGGTCGACGGGTACCTGGCCCGACGCCGTCAGCGTCGCGCCCTGGAAGGCGGCGCGCAGGTCATCGATCGCCAGAACACCCAGCTCGAGTCTCGCGGTCAGATTCGTATCGGTGATCGCCGCCTGCATCGTGATCGGGAGGCGCCCGTCGCGGAGTTGCAGAGAGCCTGAAAGAATTGGCGCCGCGAGCGAGCCATTCGCGGTCAGTCGAACGGCGATGGAGCCCTCTGGCGGCGGCAACCCGGAGTGATCCGCGTCGGGCGGCCGGGAGAAATGCTGGAGGAACTCGAAGTCGCCGACCGATCCCTGCAGGGTTGCCACAAGTCCCGCTGCAGTGGGATCGCCCAGCGAGCCGGCGATCGTCAGATGAGAACCGCCGACCGTCAGGTCGGCATTGCGCACGCGGAGTGTGCGCGCGTCGTACTCGAGCCGCGCCGGCTGAGCGAGCCGCACAGCCTCCCCGTCGACGTCGAGGCTCAACCGATCCAGATCGGACGCGATGCGAAGTTCGTCTGGCCGATCCCGTGGTCCGGACACTTCGAAGCGCATGGACCCGGATCCCGTCAGCGGAAATGGCGGCGACCACCCGAGTCGCTGCGAAAGAGCCGCAAGATCGGTTGGGTCCCAGCGGCCGTTCGCCGACACGGAATCGCCGGCGCCGATCCCCACGTTGCCGGAGCCGGTCAATTGGAGATCAGGTGCGCGGAGATCAACCGACACGCGGCGTCCACTCGCGGTGAGGTCAGCGTCGACGGCGCCAAGACCGGCGTCGGCCCAACTGGTATCGACAAATGACACGCGAGCGCGGCCGCCAGGGTTCGCGAACGACCCCTCTCCATCGACTTGTCCGCTG
>Ga0099827_10000443_pt1 | contig 18629 bp, 24 predicted proteins | sample CZO8metaG_FD_79339 | JGI IMG/M metagenome (GOLD analysis project Ga0099827, IMG submission 79339) | Vadose zone soil microbial communities from the Eel River Critical Zone Observatory, Northern California, USA - CZOApr15con1.8 metaG | ecosystem: Environmental > Terrestrial > Soil > Vadose zone ...
CAGTGCATCCTGGAGCGCCAGAGCGTTGATCACGGTGCCGAGCATGCCCATGTAATCCGCGGTGACCCGGTCCATGCCGCGCTTGCTCGCCGCGTCGCCGCGGATGATGTTGCCGCCACCCACCACGATCGCGAACTGGGTGTTGTAAATCGTTTTCACCGCGATGATGTCCTCAGCGATTTCGTTGACGACATCCGGGTCGATGCCGAAGGCTGCTTTTCCGGCGAGACCCTCGCCTCCGAGCTTGAGGAGCACCCGTTTGTAGCGCGGCAGGGCCGACGGCTTGATCACTGCATGACGTGGTTCGACTAGCTGACTTCTCCGACCTTGAAACGGGCGAAACGGGAAATCGTTATGTTCTCGCCCAGTTTCGCGATCGCTTCTTTGAGCATCTGCTCCACCGTCCGCTTGTCGTCCTTCGCCCACGCCTGATCGAGCAGGACCTCCCGCTTGTAGAAGTCGTTCATCTTGCCCTGGATGATCTTCTCGATGACGGCCTCCGGCTTCTTCTGCTCCTTCGCCTGCCCCTCGAAGATGGCGCGCTCTCGATCGAGCACGTCCTTGGGCACATCCTCGCGCCGGAGATATGTCGGCTCCGCCGCCGCGATGTGGACGGCGATCTCGTGCGCCAGGTGGCGGAACTCGTCGTTGCGGGCGACGAAGTCGCTCTCGCTGTTCAGCTCCAACAGGACACCCAGTTGGTGGTTGTGATGCACGTAGGTGGCTATGATGCCCTCCCGCGCCGTGCGGGTCGCCTTGGCGCCGGCCTTGGCGATGCCTTTCTGGCGCAGCCAATCCTTGGCTTTCTCGAGGTCGCCGTTGGTCGCCTCGAGGGCGCGCTTGGAGTCCATCATCCCCGCGCCGGTCGCGTCGCGTAGCGCCTTGACCTGGTCTGCCGAAATGGCCATGACTATTTCTCGTCGTCCAGGGCTTCGTCCTCGTAGAACTCGGCCTCGTTAACGGTTGGCATTCCGGCGAAGCTCTTTTCCTCTTCTTCCTCTTCTTCCGCACCAAATTCGAACTCGGTGACCGGCACCTCGGGTGCGGCCGCGAGCTCCTCCGGGCTGATCAGCTGGCGCGCCTCGAGGGCCGCATCGGCGATCTTCGAGGTGATCAGCTTGACGGCGCGGATGGCGTCGTCGTTCCCGGGGATCACGTGGTCGATCTCGTCCGGGTCACAGTTGGAGTCGGTGATGGCGACGATCGGGATGCCGAGCTTGCGAGCTTCGGTGATGGCGATGTGCTCCTTGCGCGGGTCGACGACGTAGACGGCACCGGGGAGGCGCTTCATCTCCGCCATCCCACCGAAGAAGCGCTCGAGCCGCTGGTATTCCTCTTCCAGCTGGGTGATTGCTTTCTTGCTGCCGGTGAAGCCGCCGTTGTTGCGGATCGCCCGGAGGCTGTTGAGTCGGTCGATCTGGCGCCGCATGACGGTGAAGTTGGTCAGCATCCCGCCCATCCAGCGATGGTTCACAAAGGGCATCCCCGAGCGGCGGGCCTCCAGCTCGATCGATTCCTGGGCCTGTTTCTTGGTGCCGATGAAGAGCACCAACCGGCCACCGCCGACGACATCCTTGACCCAGTTGGACGCGTCGTCCAGCAACTTGACGGTCTGCTGAAGGTCGATGATGTGGATCCCGTTGCGCGCGGTGAAAATGTACCGCTTCATCTTCGGATTCCAGCGACTGGTCTGATGGCCGAAGTGGACACCAGCCTCGAGGAGTTGCTTGAGCGTCACGAGTGGCATGCGAAAACGAACCTCCTGTTTCTACTTCCGCCTCCGTCATCCGGCCGCCGGACCTGTGCTCAGGCAACCCGTGGCCGTCGAGAGACGTGCTTATTTGCTCGCCAAAGTATAGCCGCTGCGCGCGAGTTTGAAACCCGGGTTAGGCCGCGGGAGCCGTCGGCTTCTTGGTCCGAGGGCCGCGGGGACGGGCGGTGGTACGGGCGGCCCGCTCCGGTTTGCAGGCGGGATAGTCGGAGCAGCTCTTGAACTCCCCGTACCTTCCCTGGCGCAGCACCTGCGGCTTTCCGCAGCGCGGGCAGGGATCGTCCATCAGCAGCTCGCTGGCGGCGGGTGGCGTGACGGTCCGCTTGCCGCCTTCGATGAAGCGACAGTCGGGATAGCCGGAGCAGCCCACGAAGCTGCCGAAGCGTCCCTTGCGGTTAAGCAGCGGCTTGCCACAGTTCGGGCAGACGCGACCCTCGACGACGTCGGCCGGGTTGATCTCGCGCTTCACGTAGCGGCACTTCGGGTAACCGGAGCAGGCGACGAAGGGGCCGCGCTTTCCGTTGCGCGTGACCAGCGCCTTGCCGCATTTCGGGCACATCTCGCCGGTAGGCTCCGGGGGCGGCGCCTTCTCCTGGCCCTCGCGGCCCTGGATGTAATCGCACTCGGGGTAGAGCGAGCAGCCGACGAACTCGCCCAGCCGGCTCATGCGGTGGACGAGACGGCCGGTGCGCCCTTCTTGCTTGCACTTGGGACAGTCCTCGCCGGTCTCGCGCATCGGGACCTTTATGCGCGCCGTGGCCTCGGCTTTGGTGAGCGTCTTGGAGAACGGTGTGTAGAACTCGCGGACGATCGGCACCCACTTGCGCCGCCCTTCCTCGACGTCATCGAGCTCCTCCTCCATCCCGGCGGTAAAGGTGACGTCGACGATCTCCGGAAAATGCTCCACCAGCCAGGCATTGACGGTTTTGCCCAGGTCGGTTGGGGACAGCCGGCGCTCTTCTTGCTTGACGTAGTGGCGCGTCTGGATGACTTCGACGGTTGGCGCAAAGGTGCTCGGCCGGCCCACGCCCAGCTCCTCCAGCGCCTTGATCAATGAGGCCTCCGTGTAGCGCGGCGGCGGCTGCGTGAAGTGCTGCTCGGGCTTCAGCTCCCGCAGGTTGAGCGCCTCGTCGACGGCGAGTGCCGGCAGCTCCTTCTCCTCGTCATTGTCGCTATCGCGCTCCCAGACGCGATAGAAACCGTCGAAGACCAGCACCGAGCCGTTCGCCCGGAACAGGTAGTCGGCGGCACCGATGTCGACGCGCGTTTGTGCGAAGCGCGCGGCGGACATCTGGCTGGCGGTGAAGCGTTGCCAGATCAGGCGATACAGCCTGAGCTGGTCGGGCGTGAGGAATGCGCGGACGGAATCCGGCGTGCGTTCGACATCGGTCGGCCGGATCGCCTCGTGGGCATCCTGGACCGGGCCCTTGGCTTTGAACTCCACCTTGTCGCGGCGGGCATAGGTGGGGCCGTACTGCTCGGTGATGAAGTGCCGGGCCTGCGTGCTCGCGTCGTCGGAGATCCGGAAGGAGTCGGTGCGCATGTACGTGATCAGGCCCACCGGTCCCTGGCTGCCGAGCTCGACACCTTCGTAGAGCTGTTGCGCCAGGCTCATCGTCCGGTTCGGCTTCATCCGCAGCCGGTTCGACGCATCCTGCTGCAGCGTGCTGGTCTTGTATGGCGGCGGCGAATTCCGCATGCTGTCCTTGGTCTCAATCGACAGCACCTTGTAGCTGGCGCCATCGAGTTGCGCCACGATCTCATTGACCTGGCCTTCTTCGGTGAGCTCGAGCTTCTCCTCACTGCCCTGCTTGCCGTGCAGGCGGGCGGCAAAGATGCGCTGTGGTAAGTCGATCTTCGAGAGCATCGCGTCGAGCGTCCAGGATTCGACCGGAACGAACTTCTCGATCTCCTCTTCCCGCTCACAGACCAAGCGGACCGCGACGGATTGCACGCGGCCGGCACTCAGGCCCTTGCGAATCTTCTTCCAGAGCAAGGGGCTCAGCTTGTATCCGACGAGCCGGTCGATCACGCGGCGAGCCTGCTGCGCATCGACGAGATCCTGATTCATCGGACGCAGTGCCTTGAGCGCCTTTTCCACCGCGCCGGGCGTAATCTCGTGCAACTCGATCCGCCGTGGGTCCTTCAGGTTGAGGACGTGCGCAAGATGCCAGGCGATTGCCTCGCCCTCACGGTCTGGGTCAGATGCCAGGAGGATTTCGGAAGCTCCCTTGGCGGCAGCCTTCAACTCCTTGATGGTCGATTCCTTGCCGGGAATCGTGACGTACTCCGGCTTGAAGGAATGCTCGATGTCGATGCCAAGCGTGCTCTTAGGCAAGTCGCGCACGTGACCCATCGACGCGCGGATGTCGTACTTGACACCAAGAAACCGGCCAAGCGTCTTGGCCTTCGCAGGGGATTCAACGATGATCAGTGGGTTTGCCATGTCAGGCTCGAGAAGAGCGGGTGACCGCTCCGCAATCGCCGATTATATAGCCGCTCATTTCCAACAATGTCAAGCGCCGACTCACTTCCTTGATGTCAAGGTTCATCGTGACCGCGAGGTCATCATGATGGCGGGGTTCTACCCAATCAAGCAACTCCCAAACGGCAAAGAGCTCAGGTTCTTGCGGTCCTGAATCCGCGCGCGTGCGCGCACGCGTGTGCGCGCGTACACGCGCCTGCGCTCGCGCGCGTGCGCGCGCGAGATCGACAAACTCATCCAGCACATCCTCAACGGTTTGCACCAGCTTCGCCCCGTCTTTGATGAGCTCATGACCACCGACGGCGAGTGGATTCTCGATACTCCCCGGGACGCAAAACACCTCGCGTCCTTGCTCCGCCGCCATGCGCGCCGTGATCAGGGCGCCGCTTCGTTGCGCCGCCTCAACCACCACAACGCCGAGGCTGAGCCCACTGATGATCCGATTGCGCACGGGAAAGCGACCGGGCAAGGGCAGCGTGCCGTTCTCGGCCTCGGTAATCACCGCACCGGAGGCCGCGATCGCCTGCGCCAATTCGGCATGCTCGGGGGGATAGATCCGGTCGAGCCCGGTCGCCATCACGGCAACGGTTGGACTCCTCCCCTCCAGTGCGCCGCGGTGCGCCGCGGCATCGATGCCCCGGGCGAGCCCGCTGACGACGACGACCCCGGCGTCCGAGAGATCGCGCGCCAGCCTATAGGCCGTGCGCCGGCCGTAGGGTGTCGCGCGTCGCGAGCCGACGATGGCGATCATCGGCTCGGATGGCAGCTGCCCGTTGACATAGAGCCGCGCCGGCGGGTCATGAATCTGCTTGAGACGCCACGGGTATGCCGGATCCTGGAGCGTGAGGATGTTCACCGGCTTTCGCGGTACTGCAACGCCTCGGCGACCTGCGCCTGTTCGATATCGGTGCGTTCCTCCAGGTCGGCGATGGTGCGCGCGACACGCAGCACCCGGTGGACCGCGCGACCACTGAGCTGCAGCCGCTCGGCGGCGGCCTCGAGCAACGCCTCACCGGCAGCATCGAGGGCGGCATCGCGCCGGAGCTGCGGGCCGGTGAGCGCGCCGTTCCATGGGCCCTGTGGCCGCCGCTCCCGTTGGCGTCCGCGCGCCCCCATCACTCGCTCGCGCACGACGGCGCTCGATTCAGCGGCGACCGCGGTGCGCAGCAGCTCGCCGGCCGGCTGGCGCGGCACCAGCACCTGCAGGTCGATCCGGTCCCGTATCGGGCCGGACAGCCGGGCGCGATATCGCTGCCGCTCCAGCGGCGTGCACTCGCAGAGCCGGCGCGGGTCGCCCGCGAAGCCACAGGGGCAGGGGTTCGAGGCGGCCACCAGGATGAAGCGACCCGGGAGCACGGCGTGCCCGCGCGAGCGCGCCACCGCCAGCCGTCCCTCCTCGAGCGGCTGCCGCAGCGCCTCGAGCGCGTCCCGGCGGAACTCCGTGATCTCGTCCATGAACAAGACCCCGCGGTGGGCGCGCGTGACCTCCCCGGGTCGGGGAGCCGCGCCCCCTCCGCCGACCAGGGCCGCCGGCGAAATGCTGTGATGCGGAGCGCGAAACGGCGGGACCTCCAGCAGGCCGGCGCCGGCCGGGAGCATGCCTACGCAGGACGCGATCGAGGTGACCTCGACGGCCTCCCGCCGGTTGAGCGGGGGCAGGATGCCGGGGAGGGCCCGGGCGAGCAGCGTCTTGCCCGTACCCGGCGGACCCACCAATAAAAGATGATGCGCTCCCGCGGCGGCGACTTCCAGCGCGCGCTTGGCATAGGGCTGACCGTGGATGTCGGCCAGGTCGACGTGAGGTGGTGGATTGCCCGGCGGTGGCGGGGCGACCGAGGACGCCTCCAGAGGCGCGCCCGATTCCCAGTGGGCTTTGAGCTGTCGCAGGTGGTTGACGCCGAGCACCGTCGCGGCGGTGGCGATCCTCGCCTCGGCCAGGTTGGCGATGGGCACGTAGAAGCGCCGCACCCCGAGGCGATCGAGGTGGGCGACAATCGCGAGCGTCCCGCGGATGGCTCGAAGGGTGCCGTCGAGCGCCAGCTCGCCCAGCCAGGCGGCGTCACCCGGGAGGCCTCGGTCCTCGCCCGCATTGACGATGGCCGCCGCCATCGCGAGGTCGAAGCCGCTTCCTTCTTTGGGCAGCTGTGCCGGCGCGAGGTTGATGGTCACCTTGCGGCCCGGGAACTGGAAGCCGCTGTTGTTGATGGCGATCTTCACCCGCTCACGGGCTTCCTGGAGCGCACGATCGCCGAGTCCCACGATGTGAAACCCGGGAAGGCCGTCGGCAATGTCGGCCTCCACCTCAACCCGGACACCGTCGAGGCCGAAGACCGTCCCGGAAAGGGCCCTGGCCAGCACCAGGGGCGATATTACACTAGTTTGTATATCTGCGTCAGCTAACGATCGGCCGTTCCTCCGGCGGCGTCAAGGGCTCCGCAGCGCTTGACGCTGGCGTACCAGGACTGGCGAGGTGCTTCTGGCGCCGCTTCAACTCGCGCAGCGCCAGAAAGCCCTGGATCAAGAAGTACAGGACCAACGCGCGAATCCAGATCCCCGCAAGGCCGCCGCTCACCAAGATCAGGATGGTATCGATCCCGTAAAGAGCGATGGCAATCCCCAACGCGATCAGCGAGCCGCGCATCGTGAAGTACCCCAGAACGATCGAAATGAGGCCCACGGCGGCGACGATCCAACCACTGCCGAACAGTTTCAGCAAGACGTCGACCTGGCCCAGCTCGGCCACGAGGCCCAGCAGCACGGTCAACCCTCCGATGATGTAGAGCGCGATGTAGGCGTTCCGATGCCGGCTCCGAAGTTTCGATTCGTCAAGGACCTTCGCCATCGTGACCCTCCCGTTTCCCTGATGATTGGCTGATGACCGTGACGCTATCGTCGTACTTTGCCGCGTAAACGGACAAGCCATGCAATGGAAGCAAGTCGCCGCGCGCGCCCTCGGCTGGGTGACAACGTTGCCGTACCGAGTGAGCCGCAACGTTCACCTCGAACCGGGCCTGCTGGGAAATGGCCGGCTTCGGATCTCCGGTCCCGGGCGAGTGGAATTGGAGGCTGATGTCAACGCCTGGTCGCACGCCGAGGTCAACCGTCTGATCACCACCCGCCCCGGGGCCGTCATCCACATCGGGCGCCACGCCCGGCTGAACGGCTGCACCATCGTCGCCGCCGAGCGGGTCGAGGTCGGGGCCGACTGCGTGCTCGGTTCCTGTGAGGTACGGGACCATCTCCCCTATTCCGAATCGCCGATCGATCGCCGCCGCCCGGGCCGGGCGCAACCGGTCGTGATCGAGGACAACGTCTGGATCGGCGGACAGGTCTGCGTGCTACCCGGCGTGCGGATCGGCCGCGACGCGGTAGTGGGGATCCACGCCGTGGTCTTCGACGACATTCCCCCGGGCGTCATCGTCGGCGGGAATCCGGCACGGGTCCTTCGCCGGCTTGATTCTGACGCCAGCGGGGATAATCGAGACACGTGAAGACCAATCCCCCGCCACCGACGTGCGATCAGTGCAAGCACATGCCCCGCTGGGAACGGATCAGTGGACCCGACCAATCGGTGCGGCTCGAAGACGGCCGGGAGGTGCTCCGTCGAGGCCAGGTCTGGGTGTGCACCCATTGCGGTCACCAGGTGCCGGTCTCATTCGAGGCATGGACCTGACGACCGCGGCCAGTACCCGGCTCGAGCGGCTGCGCCAGGTGCTCGAGCGGCGTGTCCGGCGCACCATCGACACGGCGCCGCCGTTGATCCGGGCCGGTGTGCTGATTCCCCTGGTGACGGGCGCGAATGGGATCGAGCTGCTCTTCACGCGGCGCACCGACACGGTGCTCACCCACAAGGGCCAGATCTCGTTCCCTGGGGGTCAGCGCGAGGACTCGGACGTGGAAACGGTCGAAACGGCGCTGCGCGAAAGCTACGAGGAGATCGGTCTCGAGCCATCGCGAGTGACGGTGCTCGGCGAGCTGGACGACGTCTTCACCGCGGTCAGCAGTTTCGTCATCACGCCCGTGGTCGGCCTCGTCGATGGCGGCGTCGACACCCTGCGGCCGGCACCCGACGAGGTGAAGAGCCTGCTGCTGGTGCCGGTCACCCAGCTACTGGATCCGCAGGTCCATACGACCGAGAACCGCAGCGTTGGCGAGCAGCAATATCGCATTCATTACTACACGGTCGGCGACGACATCATCTGGGGCGCCACCGGCCGGATCGTCTACCAGTTCCTCAAGGCCTGGGAAGAAGCCGCTTAGCCAGGCGATCGGCGGCCTGCTCTCCCATCCGCAAGGCAGATTCAGACGCGACTCCGTCGAGCCAGTCTCCGGCAACGTCCACGGGTTCGGTCCAGCTCGCGAGCCGCTGCCGGATAGCGCTCATTTCCCGGATTCGTCCGACCGGGAACAGCGCAATACCGTTCGGCCAGGAGACGCGGTGAACCAGCTCAACCTCTTTGCCCAGTCCCGGAAAGCGGGATTCGACGATCTCTATCGCCCGCCCGGTCAACTCCGCATCGCTCGCGTCGACGCAGTCGAATCCGGGGGCGTTGACGAAGTAGACGGAGACCATGCCCTTCCCTGCCGGGGCGCGGCCCGGCGCGCGTAGGTGCTCGAGTTCGAGGACGCCGATGCCGGAGGCCGCATCGGTGAAGCCGACGCCGACCACCTTCGCAGCAGGCGGGCGCCGAAGTCCGAGATGGATGCTGGAGACGGGAGAGAATTCCGTCCGCGCCAGCGGTCTCAGCAACCAATCGGGAAGCCAGGGGGCCACGGCAGGAATACTTTGCCCCGGGATCGCCAGGATGACCCCGCGAGCATGAAGGGCTTGCCGTCCCCGGCTCCCGTCGACGTCGATCACGAAGCCGGTCGACGCGCGATGCACGGCGGCCACTTCAGCCGATAGGCGCAGATCAACGGCGGCGGCCAGGGCCTGAGGAAGGAGGTCGACCGCATCGCGGAAATTCCAGAAGCCGGCGTCGAGCGTGTTGAACACAACCGTCAGCAAGACCTGGCGTGAGGTCACGCCAAGGTCGCCACCGACGGCCGCCCGCAATCCCGGTTCGAAGACCTGTCGGAGAAGGCCGGAACCACCGGTCCCAAGGCCGCGTAAATAGTCAGCGGCTGTGCGGTCATCGAGCTCCGTGGCCTGGTCCGCCAGTCCATGAAGCAGCACGCGACGGTAGCGGAACATATCGATGCCGAACCGCACGACCGATAGCTTTTCCTCAAGGGACAAGTTCCGACCAAGCAAAAGGTCGTCGGGCCGAGCCGCCCGATAGATCCGCGTTCGATCCGGACCGTCGATCGCGAGCGAGAAGGGAACCCGCGTAGCGATGTGGTCCAGTCCAAGCTCACGGACGAGGGCACGCATTCGCCGGTACCGGCGCCCGAGGATCGTGACGCCGGCATCGATGTTGTAGCCGCCAATGCGATCCGTTCGCATCCGGCCTCCGATGCGGTCACTCTGCTCGACGACGAGTGGCTTGAGACCGTGGGCCCTCAGCCGATACGCGGCGGCCAGCCCGGAGATGCCGGCGCCGACCACGACGACGTCGGCGTCGAGCGCCGTCACCGCCGGCGCGCGGTGATGAGGTCGACCGCCGCTGAGCTACGGGCGTAGCGAACGTCGTCAAAGTGTGCCCGCATGATCCGCAGCCAGTCGTCGCGCTTCGTCACGTGGTGAATGACGGGCCCGAAGATCAAGAAGTTATGGAGATCCTGGCCGTGCTCGAAGAGCAACACCCGGCCACCGGGACGGAGGATGCGCTCGGCCTCCACAAAGAGCCGTTCGCGTGGTTCGCCTTCCGGGATCTCGTGCGTCCCGAAGCCGAAGACGACGACGTCGCAGCTGGCGGACGCCAGCGGAAGACCGAAATCCGTGGCGCGTGCCGGGTGGATCCGAGGATGGTCGGGCGCGGGCTCGAGGTCACGCACGTCGGCGATCGCCGCCTCCGCGGCGTCCCCTTCCCGATTCCAGCAGTCGACGCTGTGGATGGTTGCCTCCGGGAGCAGGTCGGCGAGGGCGTACGCCGTGCGCCAGGTGCCAATGTGGAGGTCGGCAATCGTCAGCCCGCCTCGGAGGCCGAGGCCGGCATCCTGCACGAGTTTCTGGTAGTAGCGCATCGATGGATGTCCGTACATCCGGTAGAGCCCGAACAGCGAGTAGCCGAGCAGGGCGAATCCAACTTCGGCGAGACGGAGGGCCCAGCGGAAGGCACGCCGGTCGCGGGCCAGGACGCCGTAGGCGCCGAGGGGGAGACCGGCGGTTAAGAACGCCCGAGTGATTCTCCAGTAGTCGCGGCGGCTGACGTAGATCGCGCGCCCCCAGTACCACCAGTGACTGGGCCGGCGATCCGCGTGTGCCGCAGGGTACAGATGCCGCCGCCGCGGTGCGGCGTCCTCCTTCCGGCTGGAGGCTCCCCCCTGCGGGCGCTGAGGCTGGCTGTACACCGAAGGGCTCCTCAAGTTCTGACGTGGCCGTGCAATGGTCCTTGCAAGTCCTCGTCGAAAGCGTCCCTAGAGGCCGCTTAACCGGAGCCGGAACTCGACCCGCTCCCAGGCCTCGACGAGCAAATGTCATGCCATACGCTCCTGGGCAGCTTCCGCCCAGGCTTTGAGGAACTGGTAAAGTCGCAGACCCAGCCGCTGCCCTCCACCGGAAATGGGAACCGAGTTCCGACATGCGATGTAATACCAAACGGGATGGTCACCTCCCAAAGGCCGGCAGGCGGTCTAGGCTGGCGATGGCTCGCCCTGGTCGTGGTTCTGCTGCTGGCATCGTGTGGCCGAGCGGCTGAGCGGGCGGCGACGGCACCTGCTGCCACCGCATCGGCCAGTGCCGCCGACCCGGACGGCTGCCCGATCACCAGACCCCCGAATCGTCCGTTCGTGCCCCCCGCGCCTCCCGCGCCCGCCTCGGTGTCGGCACCCTTCGGCGAATTCTGGTACGGGACCCCCGCGCTGTGGACCTTGCTCCGGCCGGACGGGACCTGGAGCGGGCTTCCCTATCACGACGGCGCGACTGGCCAGAAGGTCTTCTGGTGGAGCCAGGGCTACGATTGGCGGAGCCCACTGACTGTTACCGGCAGGCGCATCGACGGATCCGCAGCGCCGCTTCGCGCCTCGACCGCAACTAATGCCTTCGCCGAGGACATCGGCTCATCGATCCTGGTCGGAGTCGAGATCCCGACGGCCGGCTGCTGGGAGATCGCCGGCCACCTGAAGGGAGTAACGCTTAGCTTCGTAGTCCGGGTCGCTCCTTAGGCTCCGCCTCCGCGGGACGAATCAGCTAGTCGATCGCGTTCCTGATGTGGTCGATACGAACCAGGCGACCGTCGCTGACCGTCAAGCCGACCACATCGAAGCGGAACTGTCCCCGGTGCGGCTGCATCTTTAAGTAGTACAGCGCGAGCTGCCGCAGCTTGCGGATCTTTTTGGCGTCGACCGCCTCCTGCGGCAGGCCGAAGCCGTGTCCCGCCCGGGTCTTGACCTCGACGAAGACCAGCGTCCTTCCGTCCTTCGCCACCAGGTCGAGCTGACCGAGCGGCGTCCGGACGTCCCGGCCAACGATTTCGTAACCGAGGCGACGAAGGTGGTCCTCGGCGAGGGCCTCGCCGCTAGTCCCGAGCGGTTTGGCTGGCAATGGTGGCCGCTTCCAGCTCGGCGCGCGTGCGGATTGAAATGAACGAGCGCCGGTGCAACGGGCTCAGACCATGCCGGTCCATGGCCGCCAGATGGTCGGGTGTCGGGTACCCCTTGTGCATCTCGAACCCGTACCCAGGGAACTTTTCCGCGATCCGCATCATCAGCCGGTCACGGGTCACCTTGGCGAGAATGCCGCCGCACATGATCGAGATCGAGCGGCGGTCGCCCTTCACAATCGGGAGTTGCGGCGTCAGCGCCTCGGGCAGCAAGAACCCATCGACCAGCAGGTAGTCGATCGGCCGGCCAAGCTGTTGGAGCGCGATGCCCATCGCCCAGCGGTTCGCCCGCGAAACGCCGACGCGGTCGATCTCGTCAACCTCGATGATGCCGACGCCCCAGGCTTCCGCGCCGTCGAGGATGCAGTCGTAGTAGCGGTCGCGCTCCTCGGCCGTCAGCAGCTTGGAGTCGTCGATCCCCTCGCAGTGAAAATAGGGCCGCATGATGGCGGCGCCGGCCACCACGGGACCGGCCCAGGGCCCGCGGCCCGCCTCATCGACGCCGGCAACCGTCGCGTAACCCAGGCCAAAGGCCTGCCGCTCGAAGACCCAGAGGTCCCGGTCAGCTTTCGGCCGTTTCGGGCGTTTCGGTTGCGACTTCGCTGTCGGCAGGGACGGCAGTGGTGACAACGGCTTGGCGCTTCTCCCGGATGCGTGCGCTCTTTCCGACTTTTCCTCGCAGGTAGTACAACTTCGCCCGGCGCACTTTGCCGTGCCGGACGACGTCGATCTTGTCGATGCGCGGCGAGTGCAGGAGGAAACTGCGTTCCACCCCAACACCGTGAGCGATCCGGCGAACGGTGAAGGCCTCCTTGGCACCGCTGCCTCGGCAGCCGATGACGATGCCTTCGAAGATCTGGATCCGCTCGCGGGTGCCCTCGACCACCTTGGCGTGCACCTTCACGGTGTCGCCGGGGATCAGGGTGGGAACGTTCTTGCGCTGGGACTCAGCTTCCAGCAGGTTGATGACGTTGGACACGGCGTACAAGGATATCACTCCGGGCCCGCTTAGAGGTGATCGATGGACCGGTACTAATTGACCATCGGAACTCATCTCAGAGCGGAGCCAGGTCGACTAAGCCTAAAACCTACGCCAGCCAAGCCTAGTCGAGCGCTGGCACGAAGGTTGCGCGCGGCTCCAGCCATGAGGTGTTGAACCAGACGAGCTTTCGGTGCAGCTGTCGTGCGCCTTCGACGGCGAGCTGGGTGGTCCGCTGCCCGTCGATCATGTCGTGGTGCAGTGTGACGGACATGTAGAGGAGAGCCATGCTCTCGGGCTGGCCGCTTGGTTCATGCGGCGGGAGGTACATGTAGTTGATGAGGCCGTCGTATTTCCGTGCTAGTCCGAGCTTGCTTCCATCGAGTAGCCCTCGCTCGAGAAGGAAGTCGGTGGGCAGTAGCGGGACGAGCGTGCGAACGGGATGTGCATATTTCGCTGGTTCCCGCTGCGCGCGCATCGAGCAGGTCGGCGTAATCAGCATCGCCCGCCCTATCTCCAGCGGCCCCGCAAGGAAGTGACGGACTCCGCCGCTTGTCTCATCCTCAACGATCTCGGTTGGAACCGGGTAGGCGAGGGGGACGTCCTTGAAGATGTCGCCCTGGCTTAGAAGAGGGATGCGCGTCTCGTAATACGCGTCATCGGCAGGGCGAATCTCCGGCACCGAGCTAACCTTGCGTCAGTCGTCGTCCCCGAGTTCGTCGGCGCGAACGATTCTGCCGCGAGCGGCTCGCTTGAGCACGGGACCTTCATCGAAGGGTGCCAGCTGCGTAAACATCTCCTTGCGCATCCGCTCGATCTGGCTGGCGTCGAAGCGTCTAAAACCAGAGCCTGGCAGCCGACCCGCGTGTAGCACTCCACGGTTCGCCCAATTGCGCACCGTAGCCTCGGAGACACCCAGACGCCGCGCAGTCTCGCGCACATTGAGGAGTTCCTGGATCGCCATGAGCACACTCTAGCACCGGCTTGCGAGTCTGTCTACTTTATCGACTTTCGCGACTCGTGCCAACTGGGTAACAACTCGTACGCCGAACGTATGTTTGCAGCGGCGCGTTTGGGTGGTTAGCGCTGCTGCGGGTCGAGAAGGTCCGGGCGACGACGGCGCGTTCGTTCGGCCGCCTGGGCGCGGCGCCAGCGCTCGATCTCCGCGTGATGACCCGAGCGCAGCACCTCGGGGACGGGATGCCCTTCGAACTCCGCCGGCCGGGTGTAGTGGGGGTACTCGAGGAGGTGCTGGTCGAAGGATTCGTCTTTTGGGGATTCTTCGGACCCCAGCACCCCGGCGACGAGCCGGCTGACGGCGTCGATCACCACCATGGCGGGGAGCTCCCCTCCCGTCAGCACGTAGTCCCCGATCGAGATCTCCTTGTCAACGAGGTGAGTGGCGACCCGCTCATCGACGCCCTCATAACGCCCGCAGATCAGGTAGAGATCATCGTGGCCGGCGAGCTGGCGCACCAAACCCTGGTTCAGCAATTCGCCCTGCGGCGTGAGCAGGATCACTGGCCCTTTGCCGGCGCGCGCGCGCACCGCCTCGAAGATCGGCTCAGGCTTCAACACCATCCCAGCGCCGCCGCCGAAAGGGACATCGTCGACCTGGCGGTGGCGGTCGTGCGTGTAATCGCGCAGGTTATGGACGCGCAGCGTGACGAGCCCGGCGGCGAGCCCCCGTCCCGTGACCCCGGCGTTAAGGGGGCCCGGGAACATCTCGGGAAAGAGGGTCAGGATCTCGATGATCACTCCCCGGTTTCCTCCGGGAGATCGACGGTAATCCTCCCCTCCGCCGGCGCGATGGAACGGACAACGCTGCGAATCATCGGGATCAAGATCTCGTGATCCCCGTCCGTCACGCGCAACACGTCGTTGGCGGCGTAGGTCAGGACCTCCGCCACCTTGCCCAGCTCGCGGGGTCCACGGGCATCGATCACGGTAAGGCCCACCAGTTGGAAGTGGTAGTACCGGTCGGCGGGCAATGCCCGCGCTTCGCGAAGGGGCACGGTGAGGTACGCGCCGGCGAGCTGCTCCGCGGCGGTGCGATCGTCGATGCCCTCGAACGTGACCAGCATGGTGCCGTCCAGTTCTTCGGACCGGGCAACTTTCAGCCGTTGCTCCGCCAGCAGGACCTCACGGCCGGGAGCGAAGCGATCGGGAAAGTCGGTGAGGAGCTCCACGCGCACGGCTCCTTTGACGCCGTGGGCCTTGAGCACGCGCCCGATCCGAAGTTCGGGCTCCGGTTCGACCGTCACACGATCTCGACCATCACCCGATCGTGGTTCTTGAGGGCGGCCGCCCGCACGACGGCGCGGATGGCGTCGATGTTGCGACCACCGCGGCCGATCACCTTGCCGACGTCATCGTTGGCGAGCGTCACTTCGACCCGGTTGGTGCGCTCACCTTCGACCATCGCCACCTTGACATCCTCCGGTTTCGACACCATCGCCTTGATGATGTAGCTCACCAGGTCGGTGTAGTCGTGCATCGCTAAGCCCCTTCCGTCGCGGGAGCGGCCGGCGCCAGGGCGCCCGCCTCGGATCCGCCGGCCTTGGCGGCAGCGGCGGCGGATTCCGCTTTCGTCGGCTTGGTCGGCCGCTTCTTCGCCGATTCCTTGGGCAGCAGTCCTCGGCCGATCAGGAACGCCCGCGCGGTATCGGACGGACGCGCCCCCTTCAGTAGCCAGGCCTTGATCTTCTCCTCGTCGAGGTTGAGCTTTACGGGCTCCGTCATCGGATCGTAGGTGCCGAGGATCTCGATGAATTTGCCGTCCCGGGGTGAGCGGGTGTCCGCCACCACCAGCCGATAGAACGGGTGCTTCTTTGCGCCGATCCGCCGAAGTCGAATCTTTACCGACAAATTAAGACCTCCTAGCCTTTCAAGAGTTGAGCGGGATCCATGGGTAATCCCTTGATTCGCTTTCCCTTCCCCATCTGTTTCATCATCTGCTGCATCTGCTGAAAACCCTTGAGCAGCCGGTTGACGGCCGCGATATCGGTGCCCGCGCCGCGTGCGATGCGGCGCCGGCGGCTGCCGTCGATCACATCAGGTCGCTCCCGCTCCGCCGGCGTCATCGACAGGATGATCGCCTCCATCTCATTCAACTGGTCGTCGCTGGGCAGTGCGCCGGCCAGGTTCTTGATCTTCCCGGCTCCGGGCAGCATGCCGATAATCCCCTCCAGCGGGCCCATCTTCTTGACCTGTTTCAGCTGATCCATGAAGTCGGTGAGCGTGAGCCGGCCGGCGCGGAGCTTCTTCTCCATCTCCTTTGCCTGCGATGCGTCGACGTGATCCTGCGCCTTCTCGATCAACGTCAGCACATCGCCCATCCCGAGAATGCGCGACGCCATCCGATCGGGATAGAAGATCTCGAGATCCGTCAGCTTTTCACCGACGCCGACGAACTGGATTGGGCACTGGGTCACCGCCCGCAACGAGAGCGCCGCCCCGCCCCGCGCATCGCCATCGAGCTTGGTCAGGATCGCGCCGCTCAGCGAGATGGTCTGCTGGAAAGCGCTCGTGACGTTGACGGCCTGCTGGCCGGTCATGGCATCGAGCACCAGGAGCCGGTGCTGCGCCGGCACCGCGTCGGTGATTCGCTTCAGCTCCGCGAGCAGGTCCTCGTCCACCTGGAGCCGGCCCGCCGTATCGACGATGATGACGTCGGCGTTCACGCGTCGGGCCTCCGCGAGCGACTCGCGGGCGATCGTGACCGGATCGGTGCCGCGCGGGGCGTAGGCCGGCGCGTTGATGCTCTTGGCCAGGATCTCGAGCTGCTCCATGGCAGCCGGGCGGCGCACGTCGGTCGACACCAGTAGCGGCCGGTGGCCTTCACGACGGGTAAAGAGGGCGAGCTTGCCGGCGGTCGTCGTCTTGCCCGACCCCTGAAGACCGGCGAGCACGATCACGGTGGGCGGCGATGGCGCATAGGTCATGGGCACCCGATCGCCCAGCAGGCGGACCATTTCCTCGTCGACGATCTTGACCAGCTGCTGGCCCGGGTTGAGGCTGTCCATCACCTCGGCGCCCACGGCCCGCGCCCGGAGGTTGGCGACGAAGTCCTTGACCACCTTGTAGTTGACGTCGGCCTCGAGTAGCGCGAGCCGCACCTCGCGCAGCCCCGCATCGACATCGGCCTCACTGAGCTTGCCCCGCCCGGTCAGCTTCTTGAGCGCCTGGTCGAGGCGCTCGGTCAGGGACTCAAACACGTTGGGCTCGCTCCAAGCCGAGCTTGCGCTCGTAGTCGTCGAGGTTCGATGTGGTCCGCCGCACGACGTCGTAGACCGCCGTGCGGGACACGCCCTCGCGCTGCGCGATCTCCCCGTACGACCAGTCGAGCTCCCACGCGAAGTGCATGATGCGGCGCTGATGGTCGGTCAGCAGCGAGCCGTAGAGATCGAGCAGGCGCAACTGGCGCTGGCGGCGGAGGGCACTGTCAAGCATTTAGCCTTGACAGTATACGGTTCGTTTCGCTCTCCCTCAGGGGGTGGGGGCTCGCTCAGCCGCCCCGGGTGCGCTTCTCCTCGTTGCGCAGGACGAATTGCACCAGCCAGAGCATGCCCAGGACGACGGCCCCCAGCGCCACCAGGCCGATCATGCCCGCGAGCAAGCCGAGGATGATGAGGGTCAGACCGGCTCGTCCTCGTCGGCGGCCTCGACGCGCTCGTCCTGCAGGATCTGTAATGCCTCGGCTGCTTGCTCTCGGGGCACCCAGAGGTCGACGGCGGCGATCTCTCCCGCGGTTTCGGGAATGACGGCGGCCATCGCCTCATGCCGCAGAAACACCTGGATGCCGGAGGCTTCCAGGACGGCTTTCCAGACGTCGGCCTCCGACAGACCGTTCGCCGTCACCAGCTTGACGAACGCCTTCGAGTTCTCTTCTGGATTCATCCGCCCTCCTCCATGCGCAGTAGCGCATCCAGGTATTGATCGGGATCGAACCGGTTCAGGTCCGCGAGGCCCTCCCCGATGCCGACCAGCTTCACCGGCACCGACAGCTCAGCTTCGATACTAAGCACAACGCCCGCCCGAGCGCTGCCGTCCATTTTCGTGACCGCTAGCCCGGTCAGACCGATCGCCTCCTGGAACACCTTGACCTGCTGCGCCGAATTCTGCCCGACGTGCGCGTCGAGCACGGCCAGCACCTCCTGCGGGGCCTGCGGATCGAGCCGCTGCAGCACCCGGCGGACCTTGCGCAACTCCTCCATCAAGTCGGTTCGGGTATGCAGCCGGCCGGCGGTATCGATGATCACGGGACCGGCGGCGCGCGCCCGCGCCGCCTGCACGGCATCGAAGGCAACCGCGCCCGGGTCGGAGCCCGGCTTATGGGCTACCACCTCGACCCCCGCCCGCTCTCCCCAGAGCCGGAGTTGGTCGATGGCCGCGGCGCGAAACGTGTCGCCGGCGGCCAGTAGCGGGCGTCGGCCCTCGCGCCGCAACAGGTAGGCGAGCTTCCCGATTGTTGTCGTCTTGCCTGAGCCGTTGACGCCCACGACGAGCACGACGGCGGGCGTTCCCTCGAGGTTGAGCGCACGCGGCCGCCCGTCCATCTCCCGCGCCAGGTCGGTCTTCAGGTAACGGAGCGCGTCAGCGGGCGAGCGCAGGTGGGCGCCGGCCGCCTGCCCGCGCAGGTCGGCGACCACCCGCTCGGTGGTGGGCACGCCGGCATCGGCGGCGATCAAG
>Ga0099827_10000449_pt1 | contig 18485 bp, 16 predicted proteins | sample CZO8metaG_FD_79339 | JGI IMG/M metagenome (GOLD analysis project Ga0099827, IMG submission 79339) | Vadose zone soil microbial communities from the Eel River Critical Zone Observatory, Northern California, USA - CZOApr15con1.8 metaG | ecosystem: Environmental > Terrestrial > Soil > Vadose zone ...
CTGCTGGGGCTGCGATGGATGCTCGGGCTTCTGCTCGCCGTCGCGCTGTCGGCGCCGTGGTTCGTCTACATGTATCTGCGCTTCCGACAGGACTTCGTCAACGGCTACGCGCTCGACGAGAACATCAGACTGTTCGCGGCCAGCCGCTTCGCGAACCAGCCGGGCTTCTGGTTCTATTTTCAAATCCTGGCGACCGGGCTGCTGCCGTGGACAGGGCTGCTCGCCGGCCGGATGATCGATGACCTCCGTCTGGTCTTCCGCGGCGACCACGTCGACTCTGTCGAGACGATGCTCTGGGCGTGGACGATCGCGATCGTCGCGTTCTTCTCGTTCTCCAGCTTCAAGCTCGACCACTATGTGTTCCCGGCGGCTCCCGCGCTGTGTCTGCTGTGCGCGCGAGCGTGGCACGACGTCCGCGAGCAGCAATGGGCGCCGCGAAACCGGGCATCGCGTCTGGGCCTCTATTCGATCGGACCGTTTCTCGTCGCGGTCGGGCTCGGATGCGGGTACTTCCTCATCCAGCGCCTCGAGCTCCCGCGCTCGGCCGTGTTGGTGCCGATCGCGCTCACGCTGGCCGGCGCGACCCTGACGGCGCTCGCCAACATTCGCGGAGCGCTGCCGCCCAGGGTGCCGTGGCTCGTGATTTCCGCATTGATTGCGACCTACGCGGGACTGATTGTCTTCGTCATGCCGGCGCTCGAACAGCGAAAAGTCGTGCCTGACGTGGCGCGCTGGGTGGCCTCGCGCGTGCAGCCGACCGATCGCGTCGCCAGCTATCGCATGAACCGCTGGACGCCGAACTACCGCTTCTATGTGGGCCGTCACATCACGATGCTCGAGGAGCCGGCCGAAGCGGAGACCTTTTCGATCGATCCGAGCCGTTCTACTGCGTGATGCGGCACACCGCTTTTGAGGAGCTCGTTGCGCGGGGCGCAAGGCTGCAGATCATCTATCAACGAGAGGGGATGACGGCAACCTCGGGCCGGGCGCTGTGGCGCAACCACACGCCGCTGGAGCGCTTCGTCGTGGTCACGAAGGCGCGGTAACATTGCAGGATGCGAAAGATTTCAATAGCGTTCCTGGTTCTCCTCTGTCTGCCGGCAGTTGTCGGTGCGCAGCGGAGAGGAGAGGCCGCCGAGCCTGCCGACGCGGGCCCGTTTGGCGCGCTCCGGTGGCGCAGCCTCGGGCCGTCCCGTGGCGGGCGGTCGATAGCCGTGGCCGGCAGCACGACGCGGCCCAACGAGTACTACATGGGCGCGACCGGTGGCGGGCTGTGGAAAACGACCGACGGCGGCACGACCTGGCGACCCGTGACCGATGGCCAGATCAACTACTCGTCGGTGGGCGCGGTCGCGGTCGCGGCCTCCAATCCTGACGTCGTGTACATCGGCACCGGCGAAGCCGACATCCGCGGCAACATCATCCAGGGCGGCGGTGCCTACAAGTCGACTGATGCCGGCAAGACGTGGACCCACATCGGCCTGACCGAGACGCAGGTGATCGCGAAGATCCGTGTGCATCCGACGAATCCGGACCTCGTGTACGTGGCGGCCTTCGGCCACCACGCCGCGCCAAATCCGGATCGCGGCGTGTATCGATCGAAAGACGGCGGCAAGACGTGGGACCGGATTCTGTTCCGCGACAACAGAACCGGCGCGAACGAGCTCGTCATCGACCCGAACGACCCGAAAGTCCTGTACGTTGCGTTGTGGGAGGCGTATCGCAACTCCTGGGAGATGTCGAGCGGCGGACCGGGCAGCGGCATGTTCAAGTCGACCGACGGCGGCGATCACTGGACGGAGATTTCCCGCAACCCCGGGTTGCCGAAGGGCATGCTCGGGAAGATCGGCCTGTCGGTGTCTGGCGCCGATTCGACGCGCCTCTACGCGCAGATCGAAGCCGAGGACGGCGGCTTTTTCCTGTCCGACGATGCCGGCGCCACGTGGAGGAAGGTCAGCGAGCGCCGCGATCTGCGGCAGCGCGCGTTCTACTACACCCGCGTCTACGCGGATCCGAAGGTCAAGGACACCGTCTGGGTGCTGAACGTCAACATCTACAAGTCGACCGATGCCGGCAAGACGTGGAAGTCAGTGAGCGTACCGCACGGCGACAACCACGACCTCTGGATCGCCGCGAACGACTCGAACCGGATGATCGAAGCCAACGACGGGGGAGGCACGATCTCCGTGAACGGCGGCGAGACGTGGACGGCGGAAACGATGCAGACCGCGCAGTTCTATCACGTCATCACGACGAAGCACGTTCCGTATCACATCTGCGGCGCGCAGCAGGACAACAGTACCGCGTGTGTGTCGAGCCGGCTGCCGCAGGGCTGGCCGGGCGGATCCGGCGGCGGCGCCGATCAGGTGTTCTATTCCGTCGGCGGCGGCGAGAGCGGGTACATCGCAAGCGATCCGCGGAACCCGGACATCTTCTATGCCGGCAGCTACGGCGGGCTGACCACGCGGCTCGACCGGCGCACCGGGCAGGAGCGCCAGATCAATCCGCATCCGGACAATCCCATGGGCTACGCGTCGGTGGATATCGCGGAGCGCTTCCAGTGGACGTTCCCGATCGTGATGGCGCCCACCGATCCGTCAACGCTGTACGTCGGGTCCCAGCACGTGTGGAAGTCGACGAACGAAGGGCAGAGCTGGACCAGGATCAGCCCCGACCTCACGCGCCACGATCCGAAGACGATGGGCGCGTCGGGCGGGCCGATCACGAAGGACAACACCGGCGTCGAGACGTATGCCACGGTGTTCACGATCGCGCCGTCTCCAAGGGATGGGGGAGTGCTCTGGGCCGGCTCCGACGACGGCTACGTACAGATGACGCGCAATGGCGGCGCGAGCTGGAAGAACGTGACGCCGCCGGGCGTCGGCGATTTCGCGCGAATCAGTCTGATCGAGGCGTCGCCGTTCCGCGCCGGCACCGCCTACGTGGCGGCCAACCGGTATCAGCAGGACGACTTCAAGCCGTACGTTTTCCGCACCGACGATTACGGCGAGACGTGGACGGCCATCAACGGTGGTGTCGCCGCGAACGATTTCGCGCGCGGCATCCGCGAAGATCCGAAGCGCGCGAGGCTGTTGTACCTCGGCACAGAACACGGCGTCTACGTGTCGTTCGACGACGGCGCGAAGTGGGAGTCGCTGCGGCAGAACCTTCCGGACACGCCCGTGCACGACATCGCTGTCGAAGCGCGCGACCTCGTAATCGCCACGCATGGGCGCGGGTTTTATGTGATGGACAACATCGCGGCGCTGCGTCAGGGCGGGATTCCGGCCACGAGCACCCTCCATCTGTACAAGCCCGAGGATGCGCTCCGCGGTCTGGATCGCGGCGTGGCGGTCGACTACTACCTGAAGCAGCCGGCGCAGAAGGTCACGATGGAGCTCCTCGATGCGCAGGGCAAGGTGATTCGAACGTTCGCCGGAACGCCCGCCGACGCCGAGCGCAAGCCGCCGGCACCGGAGGATGACGACGGCGGCTTCCGCCGCCCGCCGGAGCCGCATCCGGCGGTCGCCGCCGGCCTGCATCGGCTGACGTGGGACCTGCGCTACCCGGGCGCGACCGATTTCCCGGGCCTCATCATGTGGGCGGCGAGCTCACGCGGACCGATCGCCCCGCCGGGAACCTATCAGGCACGCGTCAGCGCCGACGGCCAGACCGAGACGCAGTCGTTCGCGATCCAGCGCGAGCCTCACCTGTTGAAGGACGTCACCGATCAGGACCTGCAGGAGGAGTTCGATCTCGCGATGAAGGTGCGCGACAAGGCATCGCAGGCGAACGAAGCGGTCCTCCTCGTACGCGGCATCAGGGAGCAGATCAAGGATCGCAAGGCCCGGCTCGACGCGAGGAACGCGCCGGTCGTGAAGGCGCTCGACGACTTCGAAGCGGCGCTGAGCGCGATCGAAGGCGAGATTTATCAGGTGAAGCTGCAGAGCAGCCAGGACCCGCTGAACTTCCCGATCAAATTGAACAACAAGATCGCCGCGCTGCTGGGCGTCATCGAAAGCGCCGACGTCAAGCCGAGCGAGCAGGCCTATTCGGTGTTCCGCACGCTCTCGAACGGCCTCGACGAACAGCTCGGGAAGCTGGACACCGGCGTGAAGACGAAGATGCCGCCGATCAACCAGCTGCTGCAGCGGCAGAAGCTCGAGCCGATCAAGGCGGAGCCGCTCAAGGTCGAGGCGGCGAAGACTTCGAGCTCGCCGCCTCAATAGGCCGGATAGGGCAGCTGGGGCAGGTAGGGCGGGTAAGGCGGGCGGGGACGCGTTTTCCTCACCTGGCCCACCAGGCCGACTCGGCCCACGCGACCAACCCGGGCTGCGCGGCACGCTATAATCGCGGGCCCGTGCGCAGCGCGCGACGATTCTTGATCAGTGGCCGCGTCCAGGGCGTCGGCTTCCGATACTTCGCCGAAGCGGCGGCGGCTCGAGAAGGTCTGCACGGGTGGGTGCGCAATCTGCCGGATGGCCGCGTCGAGGCGTCCGCGGAAGGGGACGCCGAGGCGCTCGACCGCTTCGAGCGCGCGATCCGGCACGGACCGCCCGGTGCCCGCGTCGACCATGTCGACGTCGATCACACCGCGCCCACCGGGCGCGACACCGGCTTCAGCGTTTCATGACCATTGATGATTTGAAAGCGAAGATTCGTCACGTCCCCGACTTCCCGAAGCCGGGGATTCTGTTTTACGACATCACGACGCTTCTGCAGGATCCAGCGGGCTTCCACGCGGCGATCGACAGCCTCGCCCGGCCGTTCACGGGTCAGAAGATCGATCTCGTGGTCGGCATCGAGAGCCGCGGGTTCATTTTCGGCTCGGCCGTGGCCGATCGCATCGGCGCCGGCTTCTCGCCGATCAGGAAGGCGGGAAAGCTGCCGTCGAGCTGTGTGCGCGCAACCTACGATCTCGAATACGGCACCGACTCGCTGGAGATGCACGACGATGCGGTCCGGCCCGGGCAGCGGGTGCTGATTGTCGACGACCTGTTGGCGACGGGCGGCACCGCGCGCGCGGCGACCGAACTCGTCAAACGCCTCGGCGGTCTGGTGCACGCGCTGTCGTTTCTCATCGAGCTCGCGGCGCTCGACGGCCGCTCGAAGCTGCCGGGGGAGCAGGTACACGCCGTGCTCAAGTACTGATTTCGAAAAAGGGGCCGTACTTCTTTTTCGCTTGGCCTGCCGGGAAAAGGGGTACGGCCCCTTTTCGCGACCCAGGCTGCCCGCGGAGAGAACATGATCGTTCTCGGAGCGCTCATTGTCGCGGCGGTCGTGGCCTGGGCCGCATCGCGGATCGTGGTCGAACTGCGCGCAGCGCGCGAGGAGGCGGCGCGGGCGCGCGCGGCGGCGCTGCTGGAACTGTTCGCCCCGGCTCTGACCGCCGCACAACGGGATCCGCGCGCGTACCTGGTCTGGCAGCCGCTGGCGACGATCGCGCGCCAGATGTTTCCCGTGGAATCGGCGGCCCTCGACCGCGCAGCGGGCGGCACCTTTCCCTTCACGACAGCGCAACTCCAGGCGGCGCACGCACAGTGGACCGCTGACTGGCTCGCGTGGGAACGGACGCACGACGCGGACTACAAGCTGAAGGCCGTCGCCGCCACGGAAGAACTGGCCGCCGCCGGCGGATCCGCGGCGGCGCGCGGAAAGCTCGAAGCGGTCGAGCGCGAAAAGATCGATCTCTATCAGCGCCGCTATGCGGAATACGTCCGCGTCGCGAAGGCCTTGCAGTCCCTCGCGGGTTAGTCCCTCCCTCCTACGAAACTGATCGTCCAATAATTGATCAGTTGTGCCGTTAGCACCCATTCACTGCTAACACATTCGTTATCTGTAGGTTAATGCCCCGACGTGCGCCCTCAGGATGGCGTTCGTGTTCCATTTAGAGCCATCGTGTCAGAACTGTTGGTTGGCGCCACGCGCCACTAACTGATTGAACGGCATACGTTTGTTCATCCTGACCCTCATGGCCGATGGATTGCTGTTTCGTGACACTAAGGTGTGTTGGATTACTTTACTGTCCCTCTATGACAACTAAAAACATCGTTCTGTCGCTCACGCTGGTTGCCACCTCTGTCTTCGGGTTGCGAGGGTCTCCAGCTGAACATCGCGCCTCATTGTCTGGTGACTTGGTCGCGCATCAGGCGCGACGTACCGGCGCGCGCGCCCGCGTCATCGTGCAAGGCGACGATGCCACGCTCGACGCGCTTGCGCAGCGCCACCACCTTCAGATCCTGCGCCGGTTGAACGGCGCGGCCGTTCTTGCGGCCAACAGTGCCGAGTTGTCCGAACTGGCAACCGACGCCGCGGTCGATCATCTGTCTGGCGATCTGCCCGTCAGCAACTGGATGTCGGTCTCCAATAAGTCCACGGCGGCCGATCAGGTCCGCGCCGGCGCCCCGGGGGTGCTCGGAATCGCTGCGGTGGCGGCTGTCACCGGTCAGGGCATCGGTGTCGCGGTGCTCGATTCCGGCGTGTCGCCGCACAACGCGCTCTCGAACAAAGTCGGCGCCAACGTCAGTTTCGTCACCGGCGACCCGGCCGTGACCGACGCGTTCGGCCACGGCACGCACGTCGCCGGCATCATCGCCGGCACCGCCAGCGCCGCGGCGTACGTCACGCCGCTTTACACGGGCGGCATCGCGCCGAACGCGAAGATCATCAATGTGCGCGTGCTCGGCGCCGACGGCACGGGGCTGGTGAGCGATGTGATCGCCGGCATCGAGTGGGTGATCAATAATCGGTCCACCTACAACATCCGCGTGATCAACCTGTCGCTCGGCCATCCGGTGTTCGAGTCGGCCACCACCGATCCGCTATGCGTGGAAGTGCAGAAAGCCGTCGACAACGGCATCGTCGTCGTCGTGGCTGCCGGCAACAAAGGCAAGACACCCGATGGCCGGACGATTCTCGGCGGCATCAGCTCGCCCGGCAATTCGCCCGCCGCGCTCACGGTCGGCGCGCTGAACACCTTTGGCACCGTCAGCCGTTCCGACGATGCGGTGACCACCTACAGCTCGCGCGGCCCGACGCGGTTCGACCACGCGGTGAAGCCGGACCTCGCGGCGCCGGGTAACAAGATTCTTTCTCTCGAAGCCAACAATTCCGTTCTGCCGGGGCTGTACCCGACCCTGCATGTGGCGGGCAAGGGGAACAACAGCTACATGATGCTGAGCGGCACGAGCATGGCCGCGCCGATGGTCAGCGGCGCCGTGGCGCTGCTGCTGCAGGGCACGCCGTCGATGAGCCCGGCGCACGTGAAGCTCGTGATGCAGAGCGGCGCGACGTACGTCGCGAGCGGCGGCATGATGGGGGCGGGCGCGGGCAGCGCCAACTTCTGGGCGTCGCGGAAAATCGCGGCGAGCGGGTTCGTCGGATCGCTGGTGAACACCGTCGTCGGTGGCCTCGGGGTCACGGCGAGCGGGGCGTCCTTCTGGGACAAGGGGACGCTGGCCGATCGGTTGTACACAGGCGATGGCTACCGACTCCTGTCGTTGCTCGACCTGCCGAAGATCTGGTTGAATCCTTCGCTCCTCCATTACGGCGATCTGAACCTCATCGGGTTGACGAACCCGTTGGCGCAGGTCAGGTCCTGCCCGCTGCTGTGGGGTGTGGTGTCGACGTGGACGACCGAGAACCAGATCAATTGGGGCGATACGGTCAACGACCCGCAGGGCCAATCGATCATGTGGGGCGACTCCGGTACGGCAGACGACACGTCGATCATGTGGGGCGATTCGATGGCCTCACCCGATCCGCAGTGATGTGGACATGAGCATGTCTGCTGGGCGCGCTGCCGAATCGTCGCGCTCGCTGCGCCTGTACGTCCGGGTGGTGGCCACCACCGGCGTCGTGGTGCTTGCCAGCGCTGCCCTCGACGCAGTCCAGACGCCAAAGCCGTTCGCATGTCTGGCCCTTGCAGGCCTCGTCCTGTTGTCCGGCTGGTTCAGGCTGAGTTTCAACTCGGTGTCCGCCACGGTTGGCATCGACGACACGTTCTGCATCACCTTGGCGTTGCTGTTCGGTCCCGGCCCTGCGACCCTCGCGATCGTGGCCCACTCGGTGGTGTACTCCATGCGGCGCCGGAGGCCTGGGCGGCAGATGGCCTTCAACGCCGCCGCACTTGCGCTCTCGATGTGGGGGAGCGGCCGCGCGTTTTTCGTGTTCGCAGGGGTCGGGCCTCTGGCGATCGCCCAGGCGCCGATAACCTCGCTCGTCGGGCCGCTGCTCGCGCTGGCGGTCGTCTATTTCGCGCTGAATTCCGGATTGACGGCTGTCGCGGTCGGCCTCGACTCGCGACAGTCGCCGATTGAGGTCTGGAAGAAGAATTTCCGATGGCTGTGGATCGGCTACCTCGGCTCCGCGTCGATGGCGTTCTGCCTGATCCTGCTGCTCCAGCAGCACAGTGTTGCAGCGGCGGCGATGGTGCTGCCGCTGCTTGCGATTTTTCACCTCACGCTGCGGGCCACATTCGGACGCCTCGAGGATGCGCGGCGGCATCTGGGCGACATGGATCGGCTGTACCTGTCGACGGTCGAAACCCTCGCCATGGCCATCGACGCCAAGGACGATGTGACGCACAGCCACGTCCGGCGCGTCCAGGCCTATGCCGTCGGCCTCGCGCGCGCGCTCGACGTCACCGACCAGCCGACGCTGAAGGCGATCGAGGCCGCGGCGCTGCTGCACGACACCGGCAAGCTTGCGGTGCCGGAGTTCATCCTCAATAAACCCGGGAAGCTGACGGAGTCCGAGTTCGAGCGCATGAAGCTGCACGTCGACGTCGGAGCCGACATCCTGTCGCTCGTCGCCTTTCCGTTCCCGGTCGTGCCGATCGTGCGGTGTCATCACGAGAGCTGGGACGGCAGCGGATACCCGCGCGGGATCGTTGGCGCCGACATTCCGATCGGCGCGCGGATTCTCTCGGTCGTGGACTGTTTCGACGCGCTGACCTCCGATCGTCCGTATCGGCGGCGCATGACCGACGCGGCCGCCATCGAGATTCTGCTCGAGCGGCGCGGCCGCATGTACGACCCCGAGGTCGTCGACACGTTCATCCGGACCTATCGCGACATCAACGTCACCGCCGACACGACGGAACACCGTGATGTCCTGCACCGGATCTCGCAGTCGCATCATGAGGTTGCGGCGCCGGCGGTGGCCGACGACGCCGCGCAGGATATGACGGCGGCGGCGACGGGGCTGCTGGCGTTCGTCAGCCTTGCCCGCGTGGCGTCGGGTGAAGGTAGCGTGGGCGACGTGCTGGCCCTCGGATCGCAGCTGCTCCGAGACCTCGTGCCGGGCGCGACGGGCGCCTGGTATCTGCCCGACGGTACCCGCGAGCGGATGGTCGTCGCCGACGCGTTCGGGCCCGGCGCGATCGCCGTCCGCGGTGTGAGCATCGCCTTCGGCGCGGGGGTCACCGGCTGGGTCGCGGCGCATGGTCAGCCGATCATCGGCTCGGACGCCGCGCTCGACATCGGCACGCGCACCGAGGCCGTCCACCCGGTGCTGCACAAATGTTTGAGCGTGCCGCTGATGAAAGGCGACGCGGTGATCGCCGTCCTGAGCCTTTACGCCCCGGCAACCGATACGTTCGATGAAGACCTTGGTCGATTGCTGCAGATGATCGCGCCGCAGCTGGCGGGCGCAATCAACATCGCGAACGCCGCCTCGGGTGTGGCTGCCGACCCGAGGCCTGCCGTCGAGAAAGCGCCGGCCGCGTCGCTCCGCCTCGTCGCCACCCGATAGATGGGCGCCAGGCCAGCGAATGAGTACGAGTGCACACGATTTAGCACTCTATCGGGTGCGTGACCACGGGATTGAGCGAGTCGGCCGGACGATTGCCTGGCCCCTGGCCGCCCCCGCACCGCGTTCAGCTCACCGATTAGGACGACCGCCACGGACCGCGGCGCCGGCCTGGCTGCATCCACGATTGCAACAAACACACTGACGCGAAGATCAGCGCCACAGAAGACAAGCTGGCAAGGACATGGTTCATGACAGCCTGGTGAGCAACGCATTTGCCAGGTTTTGGGCTTCAATCGGCAGAATTTTCAACCTGAACACGAGAAAGTCGCCGTCCTGGCGACCTTTTGTCTCCCAAACGATGCTTTACTTAGCCAGGTCCAGACTCAGGCAGACACAGTGGACCGTTCTTTCAGCAGTTGGGCGCATTGCGCCCGGCCTTCCCGAGCGCCAGCTCTCGCAGGGTGAACAGCCGCCCGAACGCCAGCTCGCCATCGTACCGGCACCGACACTCCTAAGGGCGTGGATTCGGGCTGTCCCCCGCACGTCTCCAGAGACCGGTGTAAACATCGACTTCAGTTTGGCTCTCCTTGAGTCATACTGCGGCGTCACATCTCGTGAACGGAGGTGAGGCGGTGAAACGAAGACTGACCGTTATCGCGTCGCTCATCTGCATCGTCGGAGGTCTGGCATACGCCCAGCAGCCCAGCCCTGCGCCTCCGAAGATTGCCGTTCTGATCGTCACCGGCCAGAGCAACCACAACTGGCGCGGCACCACACCGCTGCTGCGCAAGACTCTCGAGGACACGGGAAAGTTCGATGTTCGCGTGACGGAGGAATTCCGGGGCGCCGGCCCTGAAACCCTCGCGCCCTACGACCTGGTGGTGTTGAACTACTTCGAGCGCGGCCGTCCCGAACTGCGGTGGGGAGAGAAAACGGATGCGGCGTTTCTGGAGTTCGTGCGCTCGGGCAAGGGCGTGGTGGTCTACCACTTCTCGACGGCCGCGTTCGATGGCTGGACGGAGTACGAGAAGTTGTCGGGAGGGAACTGGAGACCCAACAACGGCCACCATTCGGCAACGCACAGCTTCACGGTGGACATCAAGGATCAAGAGCATCCGATCACGAAGGGGTTGAAGCTCTCGTTCCCGCAGGCGAATGACGAGCTCTACGCAAATCTGCGCTGGCAAGCGGCGGGCTCGTACCACGTGCTGGCGACGGCCAATGATGATCACGCGCTGTACACGGCGAGCCGGACGGATTCGCGGGCGCCGCAGCCACTCGTGGGCGCCAGTGCGAACGAGCCGATGCTGTGGACGGTGGACTACGGCAAGGGCCGCGTCTTCGGCACGGCGCTGGGGCACGACGTGGAGCAAGTGCAGACGGCCGCGTTCGTGACGACGTTCGCACGCGGAGCGGAGTGGGCCGCCACCGGGAAGGTGACGTTGCCGATTCCGGGCACGATGGCCGCCGCCCCGCAGTCAGCCGGGCAAGCGACGCCCCAGCCACCGACTCCTGAGGGATACGTCCCGAGAGGTACTCGTCCCGGGAAGGGTCTCGCGCCCGGCATGAAGGTGACCGACCTGGGCAAGAGCGGCAGAACGTACCGGGTCCACATGATTAAGGGCGACGAAATCATGTCCGGCCTGACCGACTTTGCGGAGAAGTACCACATCAAGAACGGCCACTTCACGGCGCTCGGGGCCATCAACAAAGGGCTCTTCGGCTGGTCAGACGTCGAACGCGGACTGGGTCAGAAGAAGATCGAGTTCAATCAGGAAGCGGAAATCGTGTCGCTCATGGGCAGCATCACGACGGACAGTCAGGGACGGGGGAACGTCCACGGGCATGGCACCGTGGCGCTGTCGGATGGCTCCGTCAGAGGCGGCCACTGGTGGGAGGCGCACGTGAGCATCATCGCCGACGTTTTTGTCACTGAGGAGGAAGGCGCACCCGATCCGCCGACATAGACGTTGTGTGTGGACAAATAACCTTCGTGCCAGCAAAGACAGGTACGAGGATGTCGTCGTCGGCGGCGCAGCGGGCTACTCGCCTGACGATTCCGACGATCTGCGTCCCCGCAGGCCAAAGGTAGTCATCTACCGTTCTCCGACTTGGACTTGCTGATCGTGCCGTCGTTTCTGGGCGCACCTTCTTGGCTCCCGAGGATTGGCCAGGCCAGGGCTCACGATCCACGATCAGCGACTCGACCTGACGAAACTGCGGTCGAACCATCGCGATCATGATGGAAGATCTTGGCCTCGACTGACGGCGGATGCCGTGGGATCCTTCAGCCCACGTTTAGCCGCAGAGTTCGCAGAGAGCGCAGAGGTTTGTTTTTCTGCCTCTGCGTGTTCCGCGCACTCTTCGGTTAAACGTCGTCGTTCCATAGCCAAGCGGACGAAGGCGACCAAGGCACGTTACACTAGCGATTCCCTCAGAATCGCGCCCGTAGCTCAGCGGATAGAGCACCCGCCTCCTAAGCGGGGGGCCGCCGGTTCAATTCCGGCCGGGCGCGCCATATTTTGAGGGTCTTGCGAAGCTCGACGGGTGTCGGCTGACAAATGGCTGACGATCGGTAGAGCCTCGAAGGTCATTTTCAGCCCACTGAACCTGTTCGTCCTCGGTCGTCGCGATGCGTGCCGCGCGACGTGCGCGGGCTGCCGCATCGACTCCGCGAGCGAGTTCGCTCGCGCATTCATGTAGCGCTGCGTCGTTGTGATGCTCGCATGGCCGGCAAGCATCTGCAGTTCGTGAACCGGCACGCCGTCGTCCGCCAAACGCGACAGCGCTTCGTGCCGCAGGTCGTGCCAGTGCAGGTTGATTTGCGCCAGCGCTTTTCGATTCGATGGGCGCTGTCCGCGTGCGCGCGATAAAGCGGATCCTCGGCGAGCGAGACCGATGCGTCTGTTGCGTCGGCGACCGGCACGATCTGAAATGCCGGCCGGCTGCGATAAAATCACCGTGAAGCGCGTCTCTTTGCGTACGCGCGCTACCACGTCCGGAAGGGTCGCACGCAACCGTTTCGCGTTGATCGGAACATTCATGGTTAACTCAAGTTAACCATGAACGACGCCCGTCGTCAGTGCGGAGATTGGAGGACGGCTGCGGCCGCGTTCGCGCTGTACCGCGAAATCGTCAGAACTGATACGACACACTGAACTCCACGATGTTGACTATCCGGTGGGCGCGTGCCTAATCCTGCCTGCTAGACCGGTCTCATACGTTGCAGAGCGCACCCCACGAGCCCGATCAACCCGAACCCGAGGAGTCCAACCGTCGCAGGCTCCGGCGTCGCGGCGAACGTGTATTCCACATCCGTTTCGGTAAACACGCCTTTGTCATCGAGCGCAAAGACGTTCGCCGTCCCCTGTCCCACAAGGTCCACATGGAACAGCGGCACGCGGGCGTCGAAGTCGGTGGCCGCGAAGCCGGTCACCTGCCCATTGAATTCAAACGGCACGTTCAAGCGGAGTTCGCCGCGCCCGTTTGGTGATGGCAAGACGATCGTTGGCGCATCGAAGCGAAACGTGCCGGCCAATGCAACTGGGCTTGAATATTCCGTGCCGTTGATAATTCCTGTCGCGGCTCCGAGCGGGAAGCGCGTGGATGGCGATTCGCCCCCCGCGACGGCGCTCAGGTTCACGGCAGTGCCAGGAGTGGATCCGGCCACAACGAATTGAGGGTTAATGGGCACTTTGATGATGTCGCAGGGTGGGCACACTGCGACACCGCTGAGTCCAACCCCATCCGTGCCATGAAACCCCCAGAAGAAGCCGTCGCCCCATTCCAAGTTGAACGCACCCGAGGTTACGGTGACAGGGTCGGCCCACAGGCGCGGTACAGCGCTGGCCGAACACACTATCGTGAGCGCGACGACTCGAAGTGTTGGAGTGAGAACGCCAGCGGTCATGAAAGTCCCCCGGATTTCCGAATTGAGAGTGCCGGCTCTCCTTACCGCGCGCTGGTGCGCGTAGTTGGGCAAGAACGTGACCGCGGCGCGACGTCGCACCAGTGGCTGCCGTTGTGGGGTCGTTCTGGCGGTATTTGACGAGGCCGCCTACGAGCGCGGGTGGCGTCTGAAGCGACGGGCGTTGCGCGAGCGGTGGATTGCTGACTCGTAGGCGGCCACCACCTTAGCTTTAATTTAGAAGAGACCGTCGATCGGCGCGCCACCACTGACATGAAGGTCGCTGCATCGGACACGTTGGGCGGCATGAGAGGAGGAGGACCACGGGACTTCTTACTGCCGACATGAAGCGAGTGACGGCGACGATCAGCGTCACGTTTTCCAACGTGGACCTGTGGCGGCTACCGCCGGGATCGTTCCAGACCGCCGCCGGCGCGGTCGGCATTGCCTGGACGCGACCGAGTCGGGCGATGTGTTGACGGCGACAGGCGCGGGCTCGGACATCTGGGGGGCCGCCGGTTCAATTCCGGCCGGGCGCGCCACGTTCTTCGCGATCCTCGCGCCCCTCGCCCGTCTTGGCGCCCCATCTGACCTCACCAGACCCCGTCAAAAGTACCACGCAGTCCGCCGTGTAGTCGGAGCCGCCGAACGATCTCTACGTGTTCACCGTGAAAGGGATGGTGACGATAGTGAATGATCGCGGGAGCCGATTCATGGGCAGTGTGAGGATGCGCTGCGTCATTCCTGCGCGACCCATCTGCTCGAGGTGGAAAGACTTGCGAGCGTTCCGACCGCTATGGCGTCGCGATTCACTGCGTTGGTAGCACATATATCCGCGCTGCTGTTCCGCAGCGAAAAGCCGCGCACATCGGAACGCGGCTGGTAACATGGCGACGTACGAGATGTTGCAGTCAACGGATGGGGCACTTGACGATTGTTGTTCGCCGGGAGGCGATGAGTCGGTCAGGTTCAATAACAGTTGGGCCGACACGAACGAGCGGCAATGAATGACGAAATTCCTGAGGGAGTCCGCCTTGCAGCCGACGGCGGCTGATGCGATTCTGAGCCGCCGCGGCTGAAGCGGCGACGTTGGCCCGCCGCGAGCGACAACCGCGAGGAGATCATCTGGGCTGGTGAACGCCGATGCCACAAAGTGCCAAGCTCGCCGGGGTCGAGCTCTATTTCAATGATCTGGAAGCGGCCACGAACTTCTACCAGGACGTGCTGGGCCTCTCGCTCGATGAGGAGGATCCTCATCATCACGCCAAATTTGATCTTGGATCCGTTTTCCTGTGCCTCGAGGCGAAGGGGAGGACTACGCGTCCATGGACAAAGCCGTTGTATTCGTGGAAGTCGCGGACATCCGAGCAGCAATGAACCGAATCGACTCGAGGCACGTGGTCGGCGCTGACCTGTCGAGCACGCGCCCCTGGGCGGCCATTCGCGACCCCGAAGGCCACACGGTCATGCTGCTGCAAACAGCGAAGATGGGCGCGGGCTGACCGCGGCTGGACCCGTTGGCGGCCGTGCGGCGGTCGGCGGAATTCGACATTGGTGCGCGGCCGCTGCGGGTCAGCCGCAATGCGTTAGGCCCGCGTGAGTCTCACTGTGGTCCACGCGTGTCGTCCTTATGAGGAGCAACGATGCGAACCGAACGTCCAGAGCCTATTCTTCCGGCGCTGAACCTCGATGAGACGCGCGCGTTTTACGAGAAACTCGGCTTCGTTCCGTGGTGGAGGGGGCGGGGACCGTGGGCCTACGAAATCATTTCCCGCGGCCACCTCGTCATTCATTTCTTCGCGGAGCCAGGATTGACACCAAGCGAGAACGAGACGAGCTGCTACTGGCGGGTGAGGGATGCGGACCGTTTTTATCAGGAGTTCGCCAGACTCAACATCCCATCGGAAGGTATACCTCGGCTGACCGCGCCGGTAGACCAGCCGTGGGGGATGCGCGAGTTCACACTGGTCGATCCGTCCGGCAACCTTGTGCGAGTGGGTCACGATCTCGATGCAGACGCCGCTTACATGCCGCAGGATTCTGCGATCTGACGTGCTGGGCGAGATACGGCAGCGCCCGCGGTCCAACACGCGTTGCACCAGACGGCCGTTGGTACGATCCTGAAAGGCTGCTGGTGAACGCTGGCCGTCTGGCGGACACGCGAGAGAAGGAGAACATTATGTCTGACTTCGAGCGAGTCATTCCTGTGCTGACTTACCAGGACATCCAGGCGGCTCACGATTTCCTCGTCAATGCCTTCGGCTTCAATGGCGGTGGCGTGCATCGAAACGCGGAAGGTCAGCCCATCCATGGCGAGGTCCATGCGGGTGATGCCACGATTTGGCTTCACCGCGTAACGGCGGAACATGGTCTCACTTCCCCGCTGGCCTCTGACGTCGCGAATTCGGGTCTCTTCGTGCACGTGGATAATGTCGATGCGCACTACGAGCGGGCGCGCGCGGCTGGTGCGGTCATCGACTCGCAACCGGTCGATCAGCCATACGGGCAGCGCGAATATGGCGCTCGGGATCCTGAAGGGCACCGATGGTGGTTTGCCACTCCGGCGGCGAGTCAGCGTCAGGGCTGACCACCATGCGCACGGATGACTTCCGCCGGATTGCGTTGGGCATGGAGGGAGCCGTAGAAGGCGCGCACATGGGCCATCCTGACTTCCGAGTCAATAATCGTATCTTCGCGACGCTGCACCACGACCGCGAGTTTGGCATGGTGAATCTCACACCGGACCAGCAAGAGCAATTTACACGCGCTCATCCCGAGGCGTTCGCACCCGAGAGCGGGGCATGGGGGAGAGCCGAGTCTACGAGGGTACGGTTAGCTTTGGTTCACGAAGAAACGCTGGGAGAAGCGGTGACGCTCGCCTGGCAGAACATTGTGAACAAGAGTGCGTCAACGCCGGCACGCAAACGATCGGCGAGACCGGTTCGGCGATCGAGAAAACGCTGAGTGCAGTACCGGGTCTGATCTGATGTCATGCACCAAATTGTTTGTAGCGGTTGCGGCTCTCGGCGCACAACGCCCTTGTGGAGACGAGACTCGGTCGATCAAAGGAGTCCGTATGGACAATCGCCAGCTCAAGCAAGTGCCGATTACAAAGACCGGAATGCTCATCCGGAAGCCCGTCGCCGATGTGTTCGAGGCTTCGGTCAACCCGGACATCACCACGAAATTCTGGTTCACCAAGAGCAGCGGAAGGCTCCAGGCTGGCAAGCAGGTTCAATGGGATTGGGAAATGTACGGCATCTCGATCCCGGTGACTCCGAAAGCCATCGAACCGAACAAGCGCATTGTCATCGAGTGGCCCGGATACGGTGGTCGAACCACCGTGGAGTGGTTGTTCGCGCCCCAACAGGATGGCACAACGTTCGTCAGTGTCACGGAAGCCGGCTTCACTGGCGACGGCGACGAACTCGTGAAACAGGTGACCGACTCGACCCAAGGGTTCTCTCTGGTGCTCGCGGGTCTCAAAGCGCTCCTCGAGCATGACATCAGACTGAATCTTGTGCCGGATCGTTACCCCAAGGGGATCGAAGAACACTAAGGACGGTGATCGATAGACGCTATTCACTGCACGAGATCGCCGAGGCGCACCGGCAAGCGGAAGCGGGACACAAGAAAGGCCACGTTGTCATACGCCTCGAACAGGTGAGCCGGTAGGTTGGTCCGGTTGTTCGGTCGGCTCCCGACCTCCAGACTCCAACGCTCAGAGGATCGTCCTTTGGACGTTGGCGTCTGGGGGCCGGGACTCTACAAACAAGCCTCACTACTCGTCGTCGTCCAGCTTTAGAATCCCGGCCGCGAACCACGTCCCGCCGGTGCTGCGAATCAGAAGCACCGGGCTGGGGCATTCCGACGGCGCAGGATTCAGCGCATCGTCGATTTGAAAATCGCCGTTCGGCTCGAGCGGAACACCAGCGGCTGCCGTGTTGCGCAGAGTAAACGGTGCGACGGCTTCACAGATCAATGTGGCGATAACGCTTGCGTTGGCGTTTCGCCCGATGTTATTGCCGCCGCCCAGGAGCAAGCCGCGACCTCTGACCTGGATGCGGCCGTCGGTTCCGACGTCGGCGCGGAGATTGGCGATCACCCAGATCTGGCCCGGGGGGTTGACACCTCTCACGACGTTCCGATTCACGTTCGGGAACGTACCGTCTGCGTTTGCTGTCCCCGCGGCGCTCGACACCGGGATGACACCAATGCCGCCCTCGAAGCTCACGAGGGAGTCGCTTTTCGCTGCACCGACCTGACCAACAATCCCCAGGGTCAACAAGAGAACCGCTGCCTTTTTGACCATAACGCCTGCACCTTCCTTCCGAAGTGGGCCCGACACAAGCACGCCCTCTGACCTAACGCCAGGCACATGCCCGGCTGCCTTGTCCGGCCGCGTTGACGCACTCGCCGCACTGCAAGGCGAAGACCGCAAGAATCACGACGACGGCCCATTGACTTGCCGGGCAAGGCACGCGGTGCAAGGCGCGGTTCCTTCGATTTCCTCAGATGCCGTCGCAGGATCCCTTGCGCTGCGGCCGGGCGCGCTCTTACGATCCGTGGCAATATTTTCGTGTCATGAAAGAGCCGCCAGATGCGAACGGTGACGACATGGAATCCGGGCAGGTCAGATCGGAGTCTTCCAGAATCGTTTTGAACCCGATGCCAAACTGACTTGGAGCGAGACCGCGCACGCTCTCCGCTGTTTCGGGTTGCTTGCGTTTGCCTGACAAGTGGTTGACAATCGGCAACGGCTCGGGGCGGCCACTCGTCGTCCCGGTCGAAAACAGGCCCGAAAAATCAGGAAAGGCCCAGTCCA
>Ga0099827_10000454_pt1 | contig 18447 bp, 15 predicted proteins | sample CZO8metaG_FD_79339 | JGI IMG/M metagenome (GOLD analysis project Ga0099827, IMG submission 79339) | Vadose zone soil microbial communities from the Eel River Critical Zone Observatory, Northern California, USA - CZOApr15con1.8 metaG | ecosystem: Environmental > Terrestrial > Soil > Vadose zone ...
GCGAGGCGCCCGCCTGGCAAGGCGCGAGGAGCGAGCATATCGGGAATATGTGAGCGACGAGCAACGCCGCCAGTCGGGATGCATCGCCGGCCGAATGCCACCGTATTTATGAAAGTCAGCACTTAGCCTACTCGACCTACCTGACCCACCTGTTCCACCCGACCCACCTGGCCCACTCGACCCACCTGCCCCACCCGACCCACCTGGCCTACCCGACCCACCGCCTACCCGACCCACCTGGCCCACTCGACCCTAATACACCGCGCGTTTCTGGATCTTCTCCTTCGTTGCGAGCCGGAAACGCTCGTCGATGACGCCGCCCTCAGCTACAAGTCGCGCGACGTACTCGCCGACGACCGGGCCGTGCTTGAAGCCGTGCCCCGAGCCGCCACCGACCAGCCAGACGTTCTCGAGCTCCGGATGTCGATCGATCAGAAAGTCGCCATTGCACGTGTTCTCGTACTGGCAGACCTCCGCGCCTGCGAGCGGCGCGTTGCGCAGCGCCGGGAAACGCCGAGCCATGTAATCGCGGACCGCAGGCAGCGTCTGGCCAGCCACGCGCTCGTCTGTGTCGGGGTCGAAGGGCGCGCCGTGACGGTCCAGCGAGATCTTGAAGCCCCGCGCCTCGATGTCGGGGACGCCGTACATCTCCGCGCCGAAATCGATCCACGCCGGCATCGCCGGCGCCGCGAAGCGCGAGTCGCCTGCCGGCGGGCCGAAGTAGAGCACCTCCTGGCGCGTCGCGAAGATCCGATCGCCGAGGAGATCTGGAAACAGCTTCGGGAGCCACGGACCACACGCGAAGATGAACAGCGCGCCGCCGATCCTCTCACCCGATCGCGTGGTGACTGCTTCGAGCCGCCCGCCGGCGACGGGTGGCTGCACGCTCTTCACAGCGGCCGCGACATAGCGGACGCCCTGACGCTCCGCTTCGCGGACGAGCGACGCGACGGCGCGGCGTGCCATCAGCACGCCGCTACCCGGCTCATGGATGGCCCACGTCACCCCGTCGACGGACTGAGAGCGGGCCGGGCCGAAATCGACTTGAGGCCAACGCGACTCCAGCTGCACGCGCGACAGGCGCTCGTGCGGCACGCCGACACGCTCCAGCGTTGCGAGCGTCGAGGTCGTCAGCGGGTCGTGCTCGCGCGCCATCCACAAGACTCCGGTCTCGCGGAACAGCGTCGGGTCCACGCGCTCGAAGAGCACTTTCCAGAGCTCGAGCGATCGCTGCGACCAGCGGGTGTAGATTTCCTCGGCGCCATAGCCCATGCGAATGACACGCGTCTCGCCTCCCGAGCTCGCGCGGCTGTTGCCCGGGCCGTAGGCGTCGAGCAGCGCGACGTCGTGTCCTGACCGGGCCAGGTGATACGCCGTCCAGGCCCCGAAGCATCCAGCCCCCACGACGATGATCACGGTCGGATCCTACTTCGAGGAATTGGTGAATTGGTTGACACGTCAGAGGGGTCGTCACTACTCTGTGGCTCATCATCCACGTCTCGCGCGGAGAAGTGTCATGGCCCACACGCGGCGAATCGTCGTAGGCGCGATGCTCGTGCTGCTCAGCGCCTTCACAGTCCTGGCGCAATCGTCTGCTCCGAGCGAGAAGGCCGACGCGCTGGCGGAAGCCGCCCGCAAGGGTGACGCGGCCATCGTGAAGAAGCTCCTGGACGAAGGCGTCGACGTCAACACGAAGTTCCGCTACGGTGCAACAGCGCTCTCCTATGCCTGCGATCGCGGGCATCTCGACGTGGTGAAGCTGCTGCTCGATCGCGGCGCCGACGTCAACGTCAAGGACAGCTTCTACGGCGCGACGCCGCTCAGCTGGGCGGTGACTCCCGCCATGGGCCGCAAGCCGCAGCATCCCGAGGTGGTCCGGCTGCTCCTGCAGCACGGCGCGCAAGGCAAGGAACAGGCGCTCATGGGCGCGGTCTCGGCGCCCGACGCGGCGACGACGAAGGTGATCCTCGATCTCGGCGGCCTGCCGCCAGGCACGCTCTCCGACGCGCTCGAGTCGGCCACGATCGGCAAGCGTCAGGAGATCGTGGCGATGCTCGAGCAGGCCGGCGCCAGGCCGCGCGTCGAATTCAAGATGGATCCGGCGCAGCTTGCGCGCTTCGCCGGCACGTACGTCGGAACCGGCAACCTGGCGCCAACGCCTCTTGCCGTCGCCACGGCGGACGGCCGGCTCGTTGCGACCCTGGGCGGCCAGCGCCTCACGCTCGTCGCCCGGGATCAGACGACGTTCGGGGTTGCGGAGCGACCGGGAGCGATCGTCACGTTCCGTGTCGAGCAGGACAAGCCGATTGCGGTGACGCTCAGTGGCATGGGCGACGCGATCGTTTTCACGCGAGCCGAGGACAAGCCATGAAGCGTGTCGGGTCTGTCGTCGCCTGGAGCGTCCTGTGGGCCGCTGCCTGCGCCGTGCTGTCCGCGCAGAACTGGCCGTCGTTCCGCGGGCCGGGCGCGTCCGGCGTGGCCGACGGCGCTCCGACGCCTGTGAAATGGAACGCGGCGACTGGCGAGAACGTCCTCTGGAAGACGCCCGTGCCGGGCGTCGCCGTGTCGAGCCCGATCGTGTGGGGCGATCGCGTGTTCGTCTCGACCGCTGTCAGCAGCGACCCGGCCGCCGGCATCCGCACCGGTCTCTACGGCGACGTCGAACCGGCGAAGGACGTCTCGAAGCATGCCTGGAAGCTCGTCGCCCTCGACAGGCGCACCGGAAAAGTCCTGTGGGAACGCGTCGCGCACGAGGGTATTCCGAAGACGAAGCGGCACCCCAAATCGAGCCAGGCCTCGGCCACGCCGGTGACCGATGGCCGCCGCGTGATCGTGTCGTTTGGATCCGAAGGGCTCTACGCTTACGACGTCGACGGCAAGCCGCTCTGGACGCGCGACCTCGGCGTGCTGAACGCGGGATGGTTCTACGATCCCGATTACGAGTGGGGCATCGGCAGCTCTCCGATCATCTGGAAGAATCTGGTGATCGTCCAGTGCGATATCCAGAAGGGCTCCTTCCTCGCCGCGTTCGACGTGGCCAGTGGCGCGCCGGTCTGGCGCACCGCGCGCGAGGAGATCCCGTCCTGGTCGACGCCGGCCATCTACGAAGGCGACGGCCACGCCGAGCTCATCACGCAGGCCACCACGTTCACGCGCGGCTACGACCCGGGCACCGGCAAAGAGCTCTGGCGTCTGTCGGGCAACTCCGAGATCACGATTCCCACGCCGATCATCGGGCCGGGTCTGATCATCGTCACCAACGGGTACTTTCGTGTGCAGCCCATCTTTGCCATCAAGCCCGGGGCCACGGGCGACATCACGCTCAAGGGCGACCAGACGCAGAACCAGTCCATCGCCTGGAGCACGCCCCGCGGCGGACCCTACATCCCGACGCCGATCATCTACGGCGACCAGCTCTACGTGCTGGGCATCAACGGCGTGCTGGCGGCCTATAACGTGCGGTCGGGCGAGCGCGTCTACCAGGCGCGCGTCGGCAACGGCGGCTCGTTCAGCGCGTCACCGGTCGCCGCGGATGGAAAGATTTATGTCGCCAGCGAGGACGGCGACATCTTCGTCTTCAAGGCGGGGCCGGCTTACGAGCTGCTCGCGACCAACGCCATGGGTCAGGTCGTCATGGCGACGCCGGCCATTTCGAACGGCGTCATCATCGTTCGGGGATTGAAGGACGTCTTCGCGATCGGCATGAAACCCTGAATCGGGGTCGGAGAATTGCAATGACCAGGCCACTCGCGACGCTGCTCGTGATCCCGGTGCTTGGAATCGCGCTGGCGGCTGCGGACCTGACCGGCACGTGGCAGCTGCATCTCGACCCTGACTTCGGCGGCGTGGACGACACCATCGTCTGCACGTTCGCCCAGGACGGCCGAACGCTGACGATCCGGTGCGGGAGCGGATTTCCCCTCGTCGGCGCGGTTGATGGAGACAAGGTCACGTTCGAGGCAAAAACGGGGACGCACAACGAGTTCACCGCGGTCTTCACCGCCGTGCTCGACCCACAGGCCACGACGATGAAGGGGACCTGGCATCTCGACGGGGGAGAGTTGCGCGACGGCAAATTCGACGCGCGGAGGCAACAATGATTGAGTGGGCCGAGCCGGCCCCGCCGGATCACGACACGTGCGGCGCGTACTCGATACACGCGACGACTGGATAGTGATCGCTCGGCAGCAGGCCCTCGTCCGTCCGGTAGTCGATGATCGCGGAGCGAGCGGCCAGGTGGCCGCGCAGCAGAATCCAATCGATCCGGTAATTGCGGTGGACGCGCAGGTGGGACGGGTCTTGCGCGAACGCGTTGACTGGAATCGTCTCCAGCCAGCGCTGCAGCGGCTGCGGATCGGCAGGCAAACGGGTCAGCGGCGTGAAACCGTTGAACGTCAGGACCCCTTCGTCGGCATTGCCGGCCTCCGACCAGGCGTCGCGGAAGCCGGCTTCGCTCTGCAGATAGCAATGCGCCTCGCTGCCGGCCGCGCAGTTGAAGTCGCCGACCAGGACGACAGGCAGATCGCCGGCCACCTCGTCGAGCTGGCCGTGCAGCACCTGTGCGGACGGAAGCCAGGCGCCCGCGTTCGTGTCGAAATGAGTAGACGCGAACACCAGGGATTCGTCCGCGCGTTCATCCTGCAGCTTGACCCAGCCGCAGACGCGTGCGCCCCAGTCGTTGGGCCACGAGACGCTGTCGGGCACCGACGGCGTCTCCGAGAGCCAGAACACGCCGCTGTCGATCGTCCTGAACCGTTCGGTCCGGAAAAAACCGCCGCGCGGCACGGTGTCCTCCGAGTCGACTGCCGACGCTCCGAACGCAGAAAGAACCGGCAATCCGGCAGCCAGCTCCCGCCACTGCGCGGCGTCCGGTTCCTGCAGGCCGAGCAGGTCGGGATCGTGCGCGCGGATCGTCCCGATCACGGCGCTGCGGCGGTTGCGCCAGACGTGCTGTCCGTCCGACTCTTCGTCGTACCGGATGTTGAACGTCATCACTGTGAGGCGATTGGCATCGGCCATCGATTCAGACTGTTCGCTTCCCGATGCAGTAGAGGAACTTCGCCGTGCGGAAGAAGATCTGCCCGTCCGACAGCGCCGGCGAGCTGAGCGTGTAGTCGTCGAAGTCGTTCTCGGCCAGCACCTCGAACGTCGGCCCCGCTTTGATCACGCTCGTCAGGCCGTCCTCGTTCGTGATGTAGATCTTTCCGTCGGCCAGCACGGGCGACCCGCTGTAGGTGCCGGGTCGCAGGCGCTGGCGCCCGTAGACTTCTTTACCGCTCCTCGCGTCGAGACAGAAGATGATGCCGCGGTCGTTGACGACGTAGAGGTAGGTCCCGTCGGTGACCGGCGTCGGGACGTCGGGCCCGTTGTTGAACGACCACAGCACGTGCGATTTCGTCACGTCGCCGCGCCCCCCCGCTCTCAGCGCGAGCAGGGGCCGCTCGCGCGACGGCGCGTAGATCATCTCGCCGTGGACGACCGGCGAAGCCACGATCCGGTTGCTGCCGTCGTTGTAGGGGTTGAGCCCGTTGGCCCGCCACAGCTCTTTTCCGGTCGCCGGATCGTGGCCCGTCACGACATCGCCGCCGGTGAGGACGATCTCGGTACTGGTCCCGTAGCGCAGCAGTGCGGGCGTCGTGTACGCGTCGGGCGACTCGAACCGCGCCGGGGTCGCCCGCTCGATCCGCCAAACGGTTCTGCCCGTGGCCGCATCGATGCGCAGCAGGTACGACGGGTCGCGGGTGCGCATGCCGTGCAGCACCTGCACGTAGAGCGCGTCGCCGTGCAGCAGCGGCGACGATCCGTAGCCCCAGTTCAGCCCGAAGCGGCCGTAGTCCTTCTGGATGTCGCGGCTCCACTTCTCGGTGCCGTTGAAGTCGAAGGCCTTGAGGATGCCGGTTCCCGTCATCACCCATACGTGCGTGCCGTCGGTGACAGGCGACGGCGACGACATGTTCTGCTTCTGCTCCCGGTGGTTGCCGCCGCCGAGCGGACGCTTCCACAGAACAGTGCCTCTGGCGCGGTCCACGCACCACAGGTGCAGATTGTCGCCGGCCTGCATCTTCAAGTCCTCCGCGACGTTGAGGAAGATGCGATCGCCCCAGACGATCGGTGTCGAGCCGGACCAGGCGGGCAGCGGCAGCTTCCACGTCACGTTCTGCGTCGTGGACCAGCGCACCGGAAGATTCTTCTCGCCGCTGAGACCGTCCAGCGTCGGTCCGCGCCATTGCGGCCAGTTTTCAGCGGCCTGGACGGCGACAGTCGCGCAGAGCACGGCGAGAACAATGCAACCACGAAAAAGACCAATGCAACCACGAAGACACGAAGACACGCAGAAAAGTATCGAAGAAGAGCAACAGTTTTCTTCTTCGTGTGCCTTCGTGTCTTCGTGCTTTCGTGGTTGCATTGGCTTTTACTCCGATCTCAGCGCGTCGAGCAGCGGCGTGCGAAGCGCAGCACTCGTCGCCACGGCTGACGATATCAATCCCGCCGCGAATACTGCAATCACGAGCAGCGCCGCGCTCCCCGCGGCGGGCAGACGGCCGCCGCGCTCGATAAGCGCCGGCGCAACGGCCACCGACGCGCACACCGTGCCGATCGCCAGGCCCCAGCCGAGCAGCAGCGCGTTCTCGGCGACGACGATGGCGAAGATGTGCCCGCGGCGATAGCCGGTCGCGCCGAGCAGCGCCAGCTCGCGGCGCCGCTCGAGCACGTTCCGCAGCAGGACGGCCGCGAGACCTACCGTCCCGAGCAGCAGCCCCAGGCCGCCGAGCGTCTTGAACGTCGAGAGGTACGTGTTCTCGACCGTGTGGAACCCGGCGAGCCGCTCCGCGGTCGACATCGCGTCCGCGCCGAGATCCGCGGCGCCCTGCTCGATCGCCGCCGCAACCGCTCCCATGCGATCGGGCGGCGTCTCGACCAGCAGGAGCTGATACCCCTCCTGCCTGGGAAAAAGCTTCAGAAAGCTCGCCTCGGACATCAGGAGCTCGCCCTGGAAAATGCTGTCGGCCAGCGCCGCCACGAGGCGCAGCCGGACCGGCCGGCCGCCCACCGTGACGACGATGTCGTCGCCAAGCGTTTTGTGGAGCACGTAGGTCATCGAGTTCGCATCGGCGATGACGGGCACTGCTTCGTCTTTCATGTCGCGGTTCAACAGCAGCCAGGGATTCGCGCGCTCGGCGTCGCTCGCGGCGATCGAACGCTGGAACGCGAAGCGTCCGGCGGCGATGAACGACGCGCGCGTCCCGAGCATCCGCGGGTTCGTCGGCTCGTACAGATTCAGACAGCTCGCATCGTCGCCCGGCCGCACGCGGAACGGTTCGACTGTCACGCGATCGATTGCCGCCAGGCCGAGCGCGTCGCGACCGTCTCGGCTGTTGGGATCGGTGGCGAGCGGCAGCTGCAGGTTGACGAGCAGCGAATAGCCGCCGACGCCGGAGCGGCGGTCGGTCGGCGCTGGACCGACCCGGCGGAACGCCTCGACGGAGATCAGGATGAAGGTCGCTGACGCGATGACGGCGATCGCGAGCACGCTGCGGCCTGGACGGTCGGCAGCATTGCGCAGGCCAAGCCGCGCGATCGGCCGCCAGCCGCGTCCCGCAAGCACCGATCGCGGGGGAACGCGGAGCCTCATCATCACGAAACACAGACAGGCGACCAGCAGCGACGTCCCCGCGCCGAAAAACGCGCCGGCGCGATCGAGCGCGCCCAAAGCAGTCGCCGCCAACATCGCCGCACCGAGCGCGGCGAATCCGACCGTCCCGCCCCACGCGCCTCGCGTCCCCCCCGACGCTGCCCGGACCGGGGCCAGCTGACCGGCAAGCAGACCGCGTTCCGACACGCGCGCCAGCCCGCGGAGCGTCCACCAGACACACACCATCGCCGCCGCCACCGAGCCGATCGCGCCCGCGATGAGCGACGCGGGCGCAACGTGCAGCGTCAACGACTTCGTGACGACCGCCTCGGTCCACCACGTGCGAAGGCCGATCATCATGACGGCGGCATAGCCGACCGCGCCGGCCATGCCGATCACGCTGCCGGCCACGGCGAGCAACAGGCCTTCAGCGCCCAGCAGGGCGCGGACGCGTCCGGTCGAGAACCCGACGGCGCGGAGCAGACCGACCTCGCGCGCGCGCTGCTCGACCGAAAGCTTGAAGAACAGCGCCGCCAGCAGCAGCGCCGAGGCGACGAGGAAAAAACTGAAGTACGTGAAGTACTCGCCGAAGTCGGTGGCGCCGCGTGATGCCGCGAGCCCTTCGGTGCGAACGTCGCGAACGGCCAACCCCAACGCCAGTGGATCGATCGTCTCGCGCAGGCGCAGTGCATAGCGATCGGCCCAGTCGCCCGCGACATCTGCCGACGCGCCCGGCGCAGGCGCGAGGCGCACGGATGTGCGATCGCCGTACCGCGAGCGCCACAGCGACTGGCCCGTCTCGAGCGGAACGAACGCCTTGGGCGTCGTGCGGTATCGCTCCCAGTACTCCTCGTCGATGCGACGGACGCGGCGCAGGTCGATTGGGAACGGCGGATCCCAGTCGCCGAGGCTCCGGGCTTCGGTGATGCCTGGATAGACCGGCGCGAGATCGCGATCCGCCGCCGCGCCTTCGATGGGCACCACAGCTGCGACCTGGAAGTCGGCGCTGCGGGTCACCAGGCGACCCGGCTCTTCCCAGACGTAGTACTCCAGCGTCAGCGGATCGCCCGCCTTCACACCCAGATCGCGCGCGGTCCAATCGTTGAGGACGATGGGCGGCGACCCGGACGACCGACCGCTTGCGACCGAGGGCGCGATCGAGCGCAGGTCGATCGCGGTCACCAGCGAGTACGGCACCTCGCGGTCGCCGCTGCGCAGGCTGTTGGCGAGATACGTCAGCACCGGCTGCGTCTTCATCCCGACGCTGGCGGCGGCCTGCTCCACCGCCTTCGCGCGCGCATCGTCGAGAACACCCGCCGGGCTTTCAACTGCCAGAAGACGCTCGGCTGAAAGCCTCGCGCTCCGACCATCGGAGGGCGAGCCCTTCAGGCCAGCCGGAACGCCTGACGTCACAACGCGGATCGTCAACCCGACATCGTCCAGTGCGAAGCGATGCCGGATCATCGCCGCGAGCGTGCCGCTCGGCTGAAAGCCTCGCGCTCCAGTTTCCCGGAGGGCGATCCTTTCAGGCGAGCCAGAGGCGCCTCCTCGCTCGGCCACGAGCAGTGTGTTGACCCGACCCTGCGTGTCGAGGTCCTGTTGAAGGCGCTTCAGCGACACGAACACGGCGCGCACTTCGCCCTGCTGCGGCCGCAACGAGAATTCGCCGAGCTCGGCCGGACCAACGATCGCGCGCACGGCGAGCCGCATCGTCCGGCCCGTATCGTCTTTGCGGCCGTGCAGCGACTCGATCGGAATCGCCGACGGCCGCTCGACGCGCACGAGCACGGTGCCGCCGAGCGCGGCGCCGATGTCCGAGGCGAGCGCCTGGCTGACGAGCGCATCGCGCCCCTCCGGCCCGCGACCCTCGGGCCGCCCGTGAAAGCGCCAGAAGCGGTCGTCGATGCCGTAGACCTGCACGCGCGACGCGCGCCGGCCGCTCGCCTGATCGCTCACCAGCCCCTCGGACGCGATGATGGGACACACATTCTCGAACCCTGCGCTCGAGAACGCCGGGTCCGCCCGGATGTCGTCCGCGAGCGCTTCGCGAAAGAAGCCCGAGGACGCGACCACGCGATCGGTCCGGCCGAGACGCTGCAGCACGAGATCGCGGAGGCTGCCGCGCACCGAGTCGCCGACGAGCAGCGCGCCCGAGAGCACCGCGACCGCTGTCGCCACGCCGGCCACGACCGCGGCGTTCGTGCGCCAGAAATACGCGAGTCCGCGAAGGACGAGTTGGCGCGACTGCATCTCCTGGCTCGTCCCTAAATGCAACCACGAAGACACGAAGACACGAAGCGAAAAAAGGTTGGCACTTCTAGGCTCGACGCAGCTGTCTGTCGACGAGCTCGAAGCGAATCGGAAAGTTGGACGCGAGCTCGGCGCTGTGTGTCACGACGATGAGGATGGTCTTCTGCCGCCGGTGCAGATCCAGGAGGAGGGCCGCCACGTTCCGGGCCGATGCGCGATCGAGGTTGCCCGTCGGCTCGTCGCACAGCAGGAGCCGCGGCTCCCGGACGAGCGCCCGCGCGATCGCGACGCGCTGCCGCTCGCCGCCCGACAACTGGCTCGGGCGATGATCGAGGCGATCGCTGAGCCCCACCTGTTCGATCAGCATGCGGGCCCGTTCGGCTGCGTCTCCGGAATCACCGGCACGGGCGTCGGCCACGAGCGTGGGAATCAGCACGTTCTCGATCACCGTGCACTGCGGCAGCAGACAGTGGTCCTGAAACACGAAGCCGACCGAGCGGTTGCGGAACGCCGCGAGCGCGGCTGCCGGAAGCTGGAACGGATCCTGGCCGTCGAGCGTCACCGTGCCCGAGGTCGGCGGCTCGAGCGCGCCGAGCACGTACAGCAGAGAGCTCTTGCCGCTGCCAGACGGCCCCATGATGGCGGCCGCGTCGGCCGGCGCGAGCGAGAACGACACGTCGGACAGCACCGGCAGCACACCGCGAGGCGTCGGATACTCTTTCGTCAGATTCGCAACCGTCAGCAAAACGATTCCCAGCCCCCAGTCCCGGCCTCGGCCCACAGCCCCAGACCAGCCCGCAGCCTCAGCCTCAGCGCCCAGCCCCCTGCAGCCTCAGCGTTTTAAGCAGTCGTACACTTCGAGAAGCCGATCCGCCGAGTGCGCGATGCTGTAGTGCTGGCGGACTCCGTGAAAACCGCGCTCGCCGAGCGCGTCGGCGTTCGCGCGATCCTGCCAGAGGCCGTACAACCCATCCGCCAGCGCTGCCGGATCGTCCGGTGCGACGAGGACGCCGCCGCCCGTCTTCTCCACGATCTCGGTGAACGCGCCCCGCCGTGGCTGCACGACCGGCACGCCGCTCGCCATGGCCTCGAGCAGAAACACGCCCTTCGGCTCGTCGTAGGTCGCCGGCACCGACAGAACGTCGAGCGATCGCAGAAAGGCCAGCTTGCCGTCGCGATCCACCTCGCCGTGGTACGTGAATTCGTCGGCGAGCCCGGCCGCCTCCAGGCGCCGCTTCACGTCCGCCAGATACGACGCCTGCGCGCGCCCGAGGTATCCGGCCGCTTCCAGGCGGATGCGCCCTTCGCCGGCGCGGCGCCGGAAGCGCTGATACGCATCTGCGAGGACGTGCAGTCCTTTCTCGGGCGCGAGGCGCGCGAAATAGCCGACGCGATAGACATCGTCCACGCGGCGGCGATGCTCGTATCCCGTCATGTTGATGCCGAGCGGTACGACCGGGATTGGGCCGGGGATGCCGAGGAGCTTAGACATGACCGGCACGTAGTAGTCGCTGACGGCGAGAAAGGCGTCGACGTCGGCGACCTGGCGGCGAATCAGATCCAGCGCGCGGGTCCGATACGGCTCGATCAGCTCCTCGAGAAAGAGATCTTCGCCCTGGAGCGTGCAGCACACCGGCCGCTTCAGCGCCTCGCGCAGCGGCCGCGCGAGACCGATGAGCAGCGAGTTCGGCAGATTGATCACGTCCGGCGCAGGCTCCTCCGCCACCCACGCGAGGAGCTTCTCGAATTCTTTCCGCAGCACGCCCCGGCGCCCCTCGAGCATCGAGATCATCAGGTCGCCGAGCAGCTTGGGATCGGTCGAAAGCGAGCGGCTGGCGAACGCGCCGATCACGCGCGGCGAGTCCCACAGGCGATCCAGGAACCGCGGCGTTCTCCGAAACAGCGCAACGTACTGCTGCAGATAGATGCTGATGCCCCCGAACAGCACGCGATCGCGGCTCACGTTCGCCTCGTCGGGCCTGGTCGGCGTGTACAACGGGAGGAGCGTGACGTCGTGTCCGCGCGCGAGCAGTTCGACCGCGAGCGCGTTGTCGCGCGAGCAGCTGCCGCAATACATGCCGGCAGCCCCGGCGGTAATGGACAGGATTCTCATCAGACCAATGACCGGCGAACAGTGATCAGCGACTCCACGGCGACATTCGGAATTTCGAATTCAGAATTATTCAGAATGTGGAATTCGCACGCATTCTTACTTCCAAATTCCAAATTCCTACTTTACAAGGGCGCCGTCTGGAACGCCCGGGCACGAAACAGAAACTCGATGAGGTTGCCTTCGTGCGGCTGCAGCCAGTTCAACTGGGTGGTCGGCACCGGTCCGAGGTTGAGCCGATCGATGTGCACGGCGTCGACGAGGCGGCGACGAAACGCGGCGTCGCAGGTGATGGCGCTGCCCACCAGTGTCGGGCCGATCGCGTCCAGCATCTTCGACTCCGGGCACTCGACGACCGTGACGAACGGGAACATGTATTCCTTCGTCGCGATCGCGGACTCCGGCGCGTCGCAGTGGACGACGGTCGGCAACAGGTATTCGGCGTTTCCCTGTTTGACGATCCGAGGCTGGTCGCGGTACTTGGCCGTGACGTCCGACACGCCGGGCGCCAGCAGATCGGCGTCAATCGCCTGTGAGATCGCGTCGGCCGTGCCCGGCACGGTGAAGGCGGCCAGGCTCGCGTCCGGATGATCCGGCGGCAGCGGCTGGACCGTGGCCAGCCGCCGGGCGAGCGCGTCGGCAATCTCGCGCGTGTGGCGGCTCGCCCAGATGCCCGAGCAGTTGATGCAGCCGCGGCCGCTGTTCGCGAACACGCTGTCTACCATCACGTCGAGAAACTGCTCCCACCGATCGACCTGGTCGTCTCCGAGCAGAATCTTCGAGAAGCCGGGGCCGTGCGCCTGTACTCCCGGGTTGCCGCGGTACCGATCGACGGTCGCCGTGCCGCCGAAGATCAGGTTGCGCCCGCAGCTCTCGAGCACGGCCGCGCCCACATCGCCGCCGCCCGGATACACCGCGATCGCTTCGCGCGGAACGCCCGCCTGAAAGAACGCCTCGGCCATCCGGTACGGCGTCCACGGCTCCTGCGGTCCCGGCTTGAGCACGAGCCCGATCTGCAGGGGAATGACCGGCAGCCACAGCGTGTGCACGCCGGGCGAGTTCGACGGCAGCACCAGCCCGACGACGGGGCTCTGCGCCTGAAAGCTGATCGGCACGCCGCGCTCTTCGCCGTGACCGTTCGACAGGATGTCGAGCGCGAGCCCTCGCGTCAGCGACGTGAGGATGCGGCGCATCTCGGCGAGCACGAAGGCGTTCTTCTTCATGTTCGCGCGGCACATGCGCTCGGGGAGGCCGGTGGTCGCCGATTGCGCGCGCACGAACTCCTCGGGCGACTGGCTCCCGTCGCCCATCGGCAGCGTGGCGTTCATGTAGAGCTCGCCCGCCTGGCCGGCGCGGCTGATGAGGTCGTCGATCGGGATCTCGCGGAGCACCTCGCGCGCGCGCGCCGCCTTGCGCATGTCGCGCTGAATCAGCCCGCCGTTTGCGCGGCTGACGCTCGCGATCGGCTCGCCTGTCGCGAAGTGCGCGACGCGATCCACGTCGATGCTGGTGTAGGGCTGGCCCCAGCGCAACACGGGAATATTAATCATGTGAGCTCAAATGCAACCACGGACATCCAAATGCAACCACGAAGGCACGAAGCGCCACGAAGGTTCACGAAGAAGAACAGGTCTTTTCGTGCTCTTCGCGGATCTTCGTGTCTTCGTGGTTTCCTTTTCGGTCTAATACACCCCCACGGTGGTCGTCGCAGCGAAGCCGTGGTACGGGCGGACGCCGCTGATGCCGTCCCACGGATACCGATCGCACGGCGGTTCGCGCTCGCCTTCATCGCGCTCGAGGAACCCCGGCATGAAGAATTCTTTCGTCAGCGTCGTCAGCTTCACGCGGCCGGTCTCGCCGTAGCCGACGAGCCTGTCCGGATCGTCGAAATCGACGACCTCGATCGCCGCGCGCGGCTGCGGCGCGTAGTACGCGATCTTGTAGTTGTTGTGCGGGCCGCTCGGCGCGCTCGCGGCCAGGCCCATGAGCGTGTTGCCGTAGGTCGGCGTCATGTACGCGCCGTCGAGCAACTCCTCGTGCGCGAAGCGGTTCCACTGCGGCGTGAACTCGGTGCCGCCGGAAAAGATGCCGGTGATGCCCGCCTGCCGTATCGTCGTGCCCATCGACTCGAGCCGGAGCGCGAGGGCCTCGAGGAGCTTGGGCGTCGCGAACATGCAGCGGATGTCGTGGCCGGCATGAAGGATCGTCGCCGCCTGATCGATGACGTGGTCCTTGTAGGCTTGCAGGTGCTCGCTCCAGCCTTTCCTGATCAGCTTGATGACCCAGCGCGGATCGAGATCGACGCAGAAGCAGATGCCGCCGCGATACTGTGCGAGATATTCGACCGACAGGCGCAGCCGGCGCGGACCCGACGGTCCCAGCATCAGCCAGTTCGAGCCGCGGGGAAAGTATTCATCGGGCAGCGTCGCGCTGAACATCTCGTAGTCGATGTGGAAGTCCTCGACCGCGATGCGGGTTTTCGGCACGCCGGTCGTCCCTCCCGTCTCGAACACGAACACCGGTTTGCCGGCGAGCCCCTTCGGGATCCAGCGCTGCACCGGGCCGCCGCGCAGCGCTTCGTCCTCGAACTGACCGAAGCGCGTGAGATCGGCGAAGCCGCCGATCTCACGCCGCGGATCCCAGCCGGCCTTCTTCGCGAAGTCGAGCCAGTGCTGGCAGCCGGCCGACGGATCGAAATGCCAGGCGACTACTTCGCGCACCCAGGCGTCGAGCGCCACGCGCGACGCGTCGGTCGTGACGCCGGCGCCGCTCGATTGATCCGGCGGAGATGCCTGCATAATTCGCGTAGTATAGCGCGTGATGGCGGCCACCCAATCCGACGCGCCTGCCGCGCGCCTCACGCCGCTGCAATGGCTCATCGTCGTCATCGCTGCGATCGGGTTCGCGTTCGACTCGTACGTGCTGCTGATGCTGCCGCTGATCGTGCGGCCGGCGCTCATCGAGCTGCTGCACGTTCCTCCGACCAGCCCCGCCATCAACGACTGGGTCGGCATCATCTTCTACGTGCCTGCCGTGGCGGGCGGCATCTTTGGCCTGCTCGGCGGCTACCTCACCGACCGGCTCGGCCGCCGGCGCGTGCTCGTCTGGAGCATCCTGCTCTATGCGTTTTCAGCGCTGGCATCCGGCTACTCGACGACGGTGCTGTGGCTGCTGTTCTGGCGGTGCGGCACGTTCGTCGGCGTCTGCGTCGAGTTTGTCGCCGCAGTGGCCTGGTTGTCGGAGCTCTTCCCGAACCCGAAGCAGCGCGAGGCGGTCGTCGGCTACACGCAGGTCGTCGGATCGTTTGGCGGCGTCATGGTCACGGCCGCGTACTACCTGGTTGTGACCTACGGCGAACACCTGCCGGCGGTCCTTGGCGGACACGAAGCGTGGCGGTACACATTGATGTCGGGCGTCATCCCGGCCATTCCCCTCATGCTGATCCGGCCGTTCCTGCCGGAGTCGCCGACCTGGCGGGAGAAGAAACGGGCCGGCACGCTGAAGCGACCCAGCTTCGCCGAACTGTTTCACCCGCAGTTCCGAAAGACGACGATCGTGACGACGGTGATGATGGCGGCGGCGTTCGGGGCGGCGTTCGGCGCGATCCAGCAGGCGCCGCGCATCGTGCCGGGGCTGACCGAAGTGCGCACGCTGCCGCGTGCAGCCGTCGAGCAGACCGTCAGCGCCGTGCAGTCGTATCAGGAGTTCGGCGGCCTCGCCGGACGGTTCCTGCTCGCGTTCCTCGCCGTCCGCGTCGTCAGCCGGCGAAAACTGGTCCGCATGTTCCAGGTCCCGGGCCTGATCCTCGTGCCGATCGTCTTCGCGTTCTTCGGAACCAGCAGCCTCACGATCCTGAGATGGGGCGTCTTTCTGACTGGCATCACGACAATCGGCCAGTTGAGTTACTGGGGCAACTATCTGCCGCGCGTGTACCCGACGTACTTGAGGGGCACCGGCGAGAGCTTCGCGGCCAACGTCGGCGGCCGGATGATCGGCACGTGCGCGGCGCTGCTGACGACCCAGCTCACGAACGTGATGCCGGGGGCCACTCCGCCGATCAAGCTCGCGTACGCCGCGGCGATCGTCGGCACTGGCGCGTACATCCTCGGATTCGCCGCCAGCTTCTGGCTGCCGGAGCCGCCACGGGACCGGTTGCCTGAATAGGGATTAGGGATTAGTGATTCGGGGTTCGCGATCCGGGATTGGGGACTGCAGATTGGGAATTGGAGAGTCGGTCGCCGGAGCCGTGGTCACGGCGGCGGTCAGCACGCTGGGTGACTATCTGTGGGCGAACGCGCTGCCGCACGGTCAGCCCATCTACTGGTTCGCGCACGCCATCGTGCTGTTCCTGACAGTGGGCTTCTGCCTCGGATGGCCCTCGCACAAGCCGATGACCGGCGCGATCGGCGCCGCAGCGATCGGCTGCGTCGCGACGGCAGGCTTTTACTTTCTGCAACCGCTCATGGGCTATTCCGCGATGTTCGTGCTGTTCGCCGCCTTGTGGGTCGGCCTGGGTCTGCTCACCGGACGCGTGCTGCAGGAACGGCACGGCGTTGGCGGCGTTCTCGCTCGAAGCGCGCTCGCCGCCATCGGCTCGGGACTTGGCTTCTACGCGATCTCGGGGATCTGGATGCCATTCAACCCTCACGGCTGGGACTACGCGCGGCATTTCGTCTATTGGACGCTCGCGTACTTCCCCGCCTTTGCCGCACTACTCGTACGACGGCAATAGTGCAGCGCTGCTACAAATCCCTAATCCCTAATCCCTAGTCAGTTCAGCGTCCACAGGGCGAGCGTCGAGACGTCCTTGATGAACACCCGATTCCCTGAAATCGTGGGCTGCGCCCAGGTGGCGCTGTCCGCGACCGTGTAGCGATGCAGCGGCTCGAACTTTGCCTGGCTGCTCCTCGCCACTATCAACTCCGCGTCATCGTTCAGCAGGAACAGCAGGTCCCCGGCGCTGACAAGTGCCGTGTTCGTCGCCTCCCGGCCCTGCGTGAGCCACAGCGCCTTTCCCGTCTTCGCATCGATGGCGAAAAACTGTCCGCTGTTCCGATGTGACAATCCGAAGAGCGTATCCCGGACGAGGACCGGATTGCTCATGAACATCGACACCTCCGGATTCTCCCAGACGGTGTCGGTCCGCCATTGATCGTTCCGTTTCATGGCCCTGAACGCGGTGACGCCCAGGTCCTGGCCCGACACAATGATCGTCTCGCCATACAGGATCGGCGCGATTGCGTTGTTCGTGGCTCTGGATTTGAACGGACGCTTCCAGAGCAGCTCGCCCGTGGACGCGGACACACCCACGACGTTCTCCTGGGTCACCGAGATGACCTGTCGCGTGCCGCCCACTTCAGCGATGATCGGCGACGCGTACGCGGGGCCGTCTCCGCTCCACGCCCACTTCACGTCACCGGTGTTCGCGTCGAAGGCGGTCAGCGCGCCCTGGTTGTGGCCGCCGACGTGCACAATCACCAGTCCGCTGTCGGCAATCGGCGACATCGCCGTTCCGTAAAGAGGATCGACCGCCGGCGCGGGCTTCTGCCACAGCAGCTTGCCGCTGCCGGCGTCGAAGGCCGACACAATCCCGGTGATGCCGAGGGTGTAGAGCTTGCCGTTGTAAAACAGCGGCGTTGATTTCGGCCCCTGACCGTGGCGCGCGGTCGCCGGATTCATCTTGTAAGGCGCTGGATAACTTGTCCGCCAGATGACTGTTCCCGTCGTGGCGTCCAGCGCCATCATCACCTCGTTCTCGTCCTTCCTTGTGTGCGTGTAGATCCTGTCGGCGACGACAATCGGGGTCGCATACCCGGGCCCGACGTCGACCTTCCATTTCAGGGTCATCTTGTCCGGCCAGGCTTTCGGCTCGACGAACGATGCGGCCGCGCCGTCCCTGTTTCGTCCACGCCACTGCGGATAGTCCGGCGAGGCGCTTTGAGCCGCCGCGACGGCGACGAACCCTGTCAGGACTGCGATGGCTGTCCACGCTGTGGTCTGTGCTGTCATGTGTGTGCTCCGCCCACCTATTCTTGCCCACATCCTGGTTGGGGCCTCCGGATTCACCGTCATTTCACATGCCGATACACCTGCTCCTCGAAGTCGCGAAGGGTCTTGATGGCCGCCTCGTCGTAGAACGGCAGGACCTGGACGAGCATCGCGCCGCCGATGTGCTTCGCCGGGTCGATCCAGAAATGCGCCACGCGTCGCGGTTGACGACGAGCGCCACCACGCCGGGAACGTCGCCGCGATCGACGGCCGCGGCGAGCCGCTTCGAGATCGCGCCCGCGTCCGGCGCCGAGCCTTTCTGCGCGCCGGACGGGCTGGACGAGGCGGGCGCGCCCGGTTCGAACGCCAGATTCGTGGAGAAGAAGGGGAGCATCTTCTTCTCGACGCGGTCGGCCACGTGATTCGTGTGATCGCCCTCGTAGACCTCGAACGTGTGCGGCAGGCC
>Ga0099827_10000455_pt1 | contig 18416 bp, 20 predicted proteins | sample CZO8metaG_FD_79339 | JGI IMG/M metagenome (GOLD analysis project Ga0099827, IMG submission 79339) | Vadose zone soil microbial communities from the Eel River Critical Zone Observatory, Northern California, USA - CZOApr15con1.8 metaG | ecosystem: Environmental > Terrestrial > Soil > Vadose zone ...
GCTTAGCTTTGAGCTCAACTTGTTCGACAGCCGGGGAGCGTTGAATCTAGTGGTCCCCGCGCTGGTATCGAGCGCGCTGCTGCACAAGATTTTAGAGCGTGCGACGGCCAAACCCCGCCTGCGCCTGGAGTCGGAACGCCGCCTGCGCACTCGTTTGCTGAATTGCCGCTGCGACTGCTCGCCCAGGCTTTCACCGCCGTCCCCTTATGGTATCGTCATGCGTTTGGAGGACACAGAGCATGGGAGTGGGTCGCAGGTTGCTGGCCATCTTAATGACACTGATTCCCTTCGCATCGTACGCCGCGTCATCGTCCCCGCGTGTGCAAATCGAAACCGGCACAATCGAAGGCAAGGCGAGCGGGCCGGTGAGCTCGTTTCTTGGAATTCCCTACGCTGCCCCGACTGGGGGGAAACTCCGCTGGAAGCCTCCCGCGCCCGCAGTCAAATGGACCGGGGTCCGCAGCGCCACCGAATTCGGGGCACGTTGCATGCAGGGGCCAGTCTATCCCGACATGGTCTTTCGCGATGTCGGAGGCAGCGAAGATTGCCTGTCGCTGAATGTCTGGACTCCTGCGAACGGCGCCACAGCCAAACTCCCCGTCATGGTCTGGATTTACGGGGGAGGATTCATGGCTGGGGCAACTTCCGAGCCCCGCCAAGATGGCGGTATGCTCGCCAAGCAAGGTGTAGTCGTGGTCAGCATGAACTACCGCCTTGGCATTTTCGGATTTTTCGCGCTCCCGGAGCTTGCGGTCGAGTCGGACAAAAAGGCCGCTGGCAACTACGGTCTGCTCGATCAAGTCGCGGCTCTCGAGTGGGTGCATCGCAACATTGCTTCTTTCGGCGGCGATCCCGCAAACGTCACGATCTTCGGCGAGAGTGCTGGATCGTTCTCCGCGAGCGCGCTCATGGCATCGCCAGTCGCAAAAGGGCTATTTAACAAAGCTATCGGCGAAAGCGGAGCAGCGTTTTCCGACAGGCCCCTGCTCTTCGAGCCGCTGGCGGTTCGTTCCCAGCGGGATTCCCAATTTGCCATCTCGTCCTTCGGCGTCCAAACCCTTAACGAACTGCGCGCCATTCCTGCGCAGAAGATGCTCGACGCCTCGTTGAAAGCCGCGGTCAACGGCACACCGCGTTTTTCTCCTGACATTGACGGATACCTCCTGCCCGAATCGGTGCCGGTAACGTTTGCCCAGGGAAAACAGAATGATGTTCCGCTGCTGGCCGGATGGAATCATGACGAGGCCAGTTTCGAAGTGATACATACTCCGCAGCCTCCCACCCTTGATAGCCTGAAGGCCACGGCTGCCAAAGAGTTCGGCGAGAAGGCGAGAGAATTTCTGCGCCTCTATCCTGCGAACAACGATGCGCAAGCCCGACGTTCTCTGGAAGACTTCGCCGGTGACCGCTTCATCGCGTGCTCAACGTGGCGATGGCTAGAAGCTCAGACCACGACCGGCAAACAACCCGCTTACCGATATCGATTCGACCTTGCCCTACCGCACGATCCGAGCGCTCCCGACCCCGGGGCGTACCACTCAGCAGAGATCGAGTACGTCTTCGGAACACTTGATTCAAAAGCTGGGATCACCTGGCGGCCCGAAGACCGGGCTCTCAGCGATCTGATGCAGAAATACTGGGCCAATTTCGCTCGCACGGGAAATCCCAACGGCCCAGGCCTGCCGCAGTGGCCTGCTTACCAGTCAGCCAGTGATTGGCAGGTGATGTATTTAGGGCCACAATCGAACGCCGGTAAAGATGTTGTCCGAGACCGCTACCTGTTTTTGAATACGGTTTGGGGGAAATGAAAAATAAAGACAGAAAATTAGAGATTGGAGACGAGAGATTAAAGACTGGAGATTAAAGATAAGCACACCAAGCCACTGATTGAGAATCACCTCGTGAAATCCATTATCCTTGTTCTCGCGCTACTGTCTTCTGCTCCGCCGCAGAAGCCTGAGTGGTGCCAGCGGCTTCCCCGCCCCGCCTATCGCACCCTAAAGAGAATCGCCGTTCAGGACCCTTGGTTCGAGGTCTACAGAATCAGTCCCGGCGTGTTCGCCATCTACGAACCCCATCAATCGGCAGAAGTCATCTCCTACCTGGTTTTGGGGACGACCCGAGCGGTGTTGTTCGATACAGGAATGGGCATCAGTAATATCCGTGATGTGGTGGAAGGCCTGACCAGGCTGCCGGTCAGCGTCCTGAACTCCCACACCCACGACGATCACGTAGGAGACAACTGGCGATTCACCGACATCTACGGCATGGACACCGAGTTCACCCGCGCCAATGCCAAAGGCTCAAGAGACGACGCTCAGGCCGAGATTGCATCGGGTGAAGTCTGCGGCGATCTTCCTCCAGGATTCAACCCTGCGGAGTATGTCACCAAGCCCTTCCATATTTCTCACTGGATTCATGACTACGACAAGATTGATCTGGGTGGACGCATTCTTGAGGTCATTGCAACTCCCGGCCATACTCCAGATTCCATCGCGCTCATGGATGAAAAGAATGGTCTCCTGTTCACCGGAGACACCTTCTATCCCGGACCCATCTTTCTGTACCGACCGGAGACCGACCTGGACGCTTATGTGGTCTCGGTGAAGAAGTTGGCCAGCTTGGCGCCGAGGCTTCAATTGCTCTTGCCCGCTCACAACGTCCCGGTCGCCGAACCCGTCTCTCTACCGCGGGTCGTCGAGGCCATGGAACAGGTGCGCAGTGGCAAGTTAAAAGCCGTGCCCAAAAATGGCAAGCAGGAGTACAGATTTCCCGGGTTTTCCTTTCTAATGAGCAAATCGAGCCCACGCTAGATGCCGACCATCCGCCTGACCGGCTAGGCTGAATTAGTCATTTGCATACCTTTTTCGTTGAATCGGGTCCTCACCGGCACCCTTCAGCGGTTCTCTGGATTGGTAGTTTAGTAGCGGAGTGCGGCCCAGAACCGGAAGGGGCCTTCCGGCGACAATGGCGGCGGGATTGTCAAGCACTAGGGCGCGCGCCGCATCGGCGCCGAAACGCTTCGAAACGGCGTCGCGAGCCTCCGACAAGATGGGTGGACGGTTCTTGTCATCGTGGGCGTCGGTGGCAAGCACATGCACTGCATCGTGGTCCAGCAGCCACAAGGCGACCCGTCGGGCGACGGCTCCCCAGTGGCCGGTTAAGGCGGACGCCGTGACTTGCACCAGGCATCCCGTGTCCACCCACTCCAGAACTCGTTCAGGCCCTCGCTGCAGAATCGCATTTCGTTCAGGGTGCGTAATAATGGGAACCATTTCCGCCGCCTGCAGCCTCAATATACCGTCACTTATCTGTGGGGGTATCCCGAAGTCGCTTAGCTCGACCAGCAAGTATCGCCCTGCGGCGATGGTGTAGCGGCGTGGGTGTGCGATGGCGTCTTCAACATTTTCAAATGACAGGTGAAAGTCACAACCGATGCTGAAAGCCAGCTGGTCGCCGATCTTATCGGAGAGTTCGGCGATTGTCCCCCGTACGCGATCGCGGCTGTAGGCGTAGGTATCGTCCGCATGGGGAGTCGTAACGATATGGGTAATGCCATCCGCAATCGCCAGGCGACACATCTCGAGGGTCATATCCCAGGATTTCGAACCGTCGTCAATGCCGGGAAGGAGATGGGAATGGATGTCAATCATCGGATGAGTACATCGAATGGCGACCACGGTAGCCGCCCCAATATGCCAATCATATCAGGCTGGGCAGCGGGAAATTGTTGGCCAACCGGCGGGTAGCTCGACGTTCGGGAATCCAAGCGTCGGGATGGCTGTGGGTAGGGACCAAAAGAAAACGCCCCAGACTCCGGTTAGAGTCGTGGGACGTTAACTGAGTAGCCCTCCCCCAGAACTGCTCGAAGACAATGTAAGGGCACAGCCGAAGAAGGTAAATGGCACCAGCGTGCCATTCGCCGGCACAAGCAGGTCAGGGCCGGAAAGATAGCTTCTCCCAGGCCTCACTCCCAACCCGCAAGGCGCCGATCTACCCGGTTTCCAAGTCAGCGTGGCTCTCTATGGGCGCTACCAACCGGCCAGTCCGACGCATCGTGGAACAATCATAGGCGTAGACGGCGCCACAGATCAGGCATACCTGGTAGGACTGGTAGGCTTGGCCGTGCACTCCAGTATGCGGCCAGGAAAAACGATGCCGGCAGCACATTTCGAAAAACCGCTTTAGGATTGGACTCGTCATGCTTGCCATGAGGTTTTCGATTTCGCCAAGGTCTCTACACACTACTCCATGAGTCCCCCGAACAGGCTAGTTTCTTGGCCATAGGCCGCGCGATTAAGGCCAGTACCTGGTCTCATTACTCAGTTACCTAGGGGGCGTAACCATATTGTCCACTCGCGCGTCCCGACAAGAACTACGGGAACACACCTTCCTGACAAGCTTGGGTTACCTTAGGAGATGAAAGGCCGAGCCGGTCCGTGTGCCTGGCGGCACGCGGACTTCAGAAGAGGGAGACTATGCAGAGTGCGAACGCGGTCAACTCAGTACGGCGCAGCTCAAGGGTGCCGGTAACCCTCCCCGTAGTCGTCACCAGCCTGGAGCCGGATAAACCCTTCTCCGAAATCTGCGAGACTTTGGTGGTCAGTGCCCATGGCTGCGTTATGTACTCTCCTGTAAAACTGGACGCTGGTCTCCCGGTGCAGTTCAAAAGAAAAGAAGGCCGCGCGACCATGGCTCATGTGGTGGACTGCCAGCCGATGGGATCTGGTCAACAGGGCTGGCAGCTGGGCGCGAGGTTGGATCGCCCGGAAAATTTCTGGGGACTCGAAGCTTGTCCCGAAGATTGGATACAAATTCTGGGCATGCACTCTGCCGAACTCTCGCGGAAACTGCCGGCCGGAACCAGAGACGATAAGGGACGCGCGCACGATCAAGCTGTGCCTTCCCTCAAAATCGTACGCGAGAAGACCTCCTCACAACTAACAGACCAGGACTTGAGGACCATGCTTGCCGAGATGGTTCAGCCCTTGCACGCCGAGGTGGCCGAGCTCAAGGAACGGCTGGCGCGGGGCGCGCCCAAACGCAGCCAGTTTGAAATATCGCTGACACATATTCCTCCCGAGGTGGAGGAGAAGCTATGGATCCGCCTGCGCCAGGATCTTGGCGCACAGGTCCTGCAACAAACCCGCCAGCAGTCAGAGCAGGTATTGGAGGCAACGAAAGAGGCCATCGGGAAGAAGATACGCGAAGCCCAGAATGAGTTCCGGGAGCATGTGACGCAAGAACTGCAAAAGGTCGAACAACAGGCGCAGGCTCTGTCTGAAGAGATCGCGGGCACGGTAGGGGAGCACCTCCAATCTGGAACAGAGCGATTTCAGCAGCAGGCGTCGGAAGCCGGAACCCGGGTTAAGCATCAGGGTGAAGAGCACTTGCGATCCCTGCAGCAACGCTTGGGCGAGGAGCATGCAGCCTATCGGCGCGAGATGCAACAAGTCCAGGCGGCCGCCGCGTCAGAGTCCTCCCGGCTGCAAACCCAAGTCACAGGGCTGGGCGCCCGCATCTCCGAGCTTGATGATTGTGCATGCCGGCTTGAATCCGGCCTCGACGCACGCCTGAGCCAAATGGCCAACGACGCAATATCCGGGGCGCGCATTCAGCTCGAGACGCAGGTTGATGTGGTTCTGAAAGAGCTGGGATCGCGCAACGCCAAGGAACTTGGCATTCAACTCGACGACGCCTGCGGAAAGCTAAAGACCGTCCAGAAGGGCATCGAAACCTCAGTTTCAGAGTTGGTAAGAACTCAGATTGCCGCCACCTTGCTGTCCTTCGGGGAAACCATGGATGCCCTGGCGCAGGATTCCGTGGGACGGTGGCGGGTCGCGCTGGCTAAGGATCTGGATTCGGTAGCAAAGATTCTGGGCGGGCAGTTCCGGCTGGAAGGCGCGTCCGACAGCCGCGAAAAACAAGAGTCTGAGTGAGAGCGTCAGAAGTTGGCCTCACCCTCAGCTCGCGCAGGCTACCGGGCCCGAGCGAAAGGCAGTCTTGCTATCGCTGCCGATCTTTATCGCCGTCTTAAGTCTCTGAGGGTTGGGCACCGCCGCCAGCACATTGGGTGACGTTTTCCAGCTGCCGGTTATTTGGCCTTGGCAGTTCCTAAGTGCCATTCCCGGAAAGTTGCGTCGTGTGTAGCCAGTCCGTGCGGGTAATGCTCTAGCGTGCGAAGTATCCTGCCCTAGCTTGCACACTGCACGTGCAGTGGTTAACGCGCACAATGATCCGATGGAATCTTCCATCTGCGACCAACTGGCGATTGTAGTAACCGAGAACATAGTAAGATTCCGAGTCTTCGACGAGAAGCTTGAATACCTGCTCCAGAGCATTTGCGTGGGCGATAGCACGACCGCCGGTCTGTAGAGCAACGGACTCCAGCAACCCGTTCGTCGAAGCCAATTCGCTATTCTGCGCCGAAATCTGGCTTGTCACTGATTGTGCCGCCTCGGTGGACTCACCCGAGTTCATCTCGCCTGTCGTCGTTGTGGCATCTCCAAACGGAATCACCGCGACCACACCACGAGTATCAACCGGGTACAGTGCGACATTGGCATCAATCGCCGCCCTGACGAATCGTTCGGGCGCGTCAAAAGCCTCTTCGGGAAGTGAGTCAGCCGAACCGGGAAAGAACAAGGAACACGCGTCCTGCCCGTTGGCATGGAAATCCGTGAATATGACCATCGATTTTCTTCCAGGTACTTTTTTCAGCTGCTGCAGCAGATCGTAGCCGGCGCTCATCAAGGGCGTAGCGGCCGGATTGGGTAGCCTCTCTGAGACCTGATCCAGTGCCCACAGCAACTGAGTTCGATCTTGGGTGAAGTTCTGGACGAGGCCCCGAGGTCCCAAGATGGCAACCCGGTAATTCCGTAGATTGCTCGATTGCAAGAACTTTCGCGCCGCGCGAACGGCGAAATATCGAGAGGCAAATCCTGTAGTGAGCTTGGCCTCACTGTCTTCCCGGAACTGGCCACCCATCGAGTCGAACGCAATTACGAGGTATGGGGACAGCCCCGCCTCACCGTAGGGTGGAGCGTACACGACACCATCGACAGTCCTTGCGGAGTAGGACCGGGGCCCGCGATTCTTCCTATCTCGCTCAACTCGCAAGAAAGAATCGATGCCCTGTATTTTACCATCGTCAGTTACGGAAAAATCGGCCGCATCTAAATTGGGCATTGCTTTGCCATGAGGATCGCGGACGATCACGGCGATTCGAACCAGGTCAACAGTGGCCTTGAATTGTGGTTTCGAGGTCGTCTGAGGCGTAACCCTAATGGCTACGCCGGAGCAAAACAGTAAGGCGACGAGTGTTCGACACCGTGGCATTGGGGAACGTGGCGTGCGGGTGATGGAGGATTCATTCTACCTTCTGAAGACATAAGTCCCCTGCCCCACGAAAGCCCAGAGTCCAGAGGCGCGGAAGAGAACTGGCAGATTAGCTGTAATAGGGACTTGCCCTGTAGGTCGGATTTCGACCGCAATCGAGCCGTGGCACCTAAGCAAGGGCACGTAAGGGTGCTCGACTGGCGTCAAAAACGTGTCTAAGCTAGATCGGTAAGAGATAAGAGAAACGTTGTCCAGCGCTCGTACCCCATGGGGATACGATTTGGATAAGCCTTCAATTCGCAGTTCCATGACTGATCTCCGTACGAATTTCCGTACGAATTAAGGACAACGATGACGACTGTTCTCGAACAGCGAGCTTGATGCGTTTCCTTTATATATATCCGAACTCTGGCGCTTCCGGGGAAGCTAACCCCTCGATCTCTCTGCGTGGCATCTCCAGGAGTAGTTCCGTGTCTCTGCGTCCCAAGCCATCCCGCTGGCTAGGCGCTCGACGCTGAGGACCCGAAAATGACCGACTCGATCCAACTCCAAAGCGCAGGCACAATAGGCGGGTGGGCATGCCCCGTCAACCCTGCTGGGAGACACGCTCTTCATTCCCGCCCCGAATCGTGGTTTGTTGGGGATGTACACTATCCGCGCAACCACTTCCATCCCTTGAGGAACGCCTGATGTCACGATCCTTCCGCGCGGTCTCGCGATCCACCGTCTTGTGTGTGGTCGCAGTGACGGCGTTCTGTCTCGGGATGTGGCCTCCGCCGGCAAAGGCGCAGCCGGCCGCAAGACCCGCTGCATCCGAAGCTCCGGTTCCGCTCGCGCCTGCGCCTCCCAAAAGCCCGCAATTGCAGCCGGATGGAACAATCATTTTTCGCCTTGCCATGCCAAATGCTGCGAAAGTGGAACTGCATCTGGAAGGCGCAGCACATCCTTTTCCGATGGCGAAGGGGGCGGACGCCGTATGGAGCGTCACCGTGCCCAAGCTTGCCCCTCAGTATTACAGCTACACCTTTGATGTTGACGGCACCGCTCTCCTTGACCCGCACAACGTGACCATCAAGCCCAGCTTCTTCAACACTCAAAATGTTTTCCTGGTGCCCGGTCAACCACCGATGCCATGGGAGCCGTCCAACGTTCCGCATGGAGCGCTGCATCATCACTACTACCGGTCGAACATCGTGGGCATAAACAGTGAGTATTACGTCTATACGCCACCCAACTTCGAATCAAGGAGGAACCAGAAGTATCCAGTGCTTTACCTGCTTCACGGATACAGCGACGACCCGAGCGCGTGGACAAGCATGGGAAAAGCCAACGTGATACTCGATAACCTGATCGCCCAGGGAAAGGCCATGCCGATGATCGTGGTCATGCCGCTCGGCTACGGAACCATGGACATGATTACCCGTGGATGGATCGCTTGGCGGGATCCGGAATTGCCTGGCCGCAACTTCACTAAGTTCACAGACGCGCTGTTTCAGGAGGTTATGCCCCGGGTGAAACAGCAATATCCAATCTCTGATAGACGTGAAGAACATGCCGTGGCAGGCCTGTCCATGGGCGGTTCGGAGAGCCTGCTGGTGGGTCTCAATCACGCCGGGGACTTTGCCTATGTCGGAAGCTTCAGCGCCGGAGGTCTGGGAGAAGGCGACTATGGTCCATCCTTTCCGGGAATCACGGCGCGATCAGCCGCGGAGATCAATGCCAAGCTGCGAGTGCTCTGGATCGCGTGTGGAACTGAAGACGGTCTCTTGGCCGCAAATCAGAAATTTATCGCCTGGTTAAAGGAAAAAGGCCTGCAGCCTATCACAATTCAAACTCCAGGGATGCATGCGTGGATGGTCTGGCGCGACAATCTCGCCAACTTCGCGCCGCTGCTCTTTCAGTCGAAGTAGGGTCAGAAAGAGCAATGAGATGAGCAACGAGGTGAGGAAGGCGTCTGCCGTGAACCCTTTGCTGAATGAAGTAGAAGCTCGCGTGCTGGGCGCGCTGGTTGAGAAGGACATTACCACTCCCGATTACTATCCGCTTTCGTTGAACGCACTGGTCAACGCCTGCAACCAGAAGAACAACCGCGAACCAGTGATGAATCTGGATGAAGACGTGGTTCGACAGGCGCTCGCTGCACTACATGCTCAGAATCTCGCCGGACCGGCCGGTGGCGCCGATAGCCGTGTTACCAAGTACGAGCATCGTTTGCAGGAGGTTTTCAACTTTAGTCGCGGTGAGATCGCCATCGTGTCCGTGCTGTTGCTGCGCGGTCCGCAAACACCAGGAGAACTCCGTGGACGCGCCGAGCGCATGCACCGCTTCGAGGCTCTCGACGAAGTGCAGTCCACCCTGCAGCGCCTGATGCAGAGCGAACCACCCATCGTCAGAGTGCTGCCCCGCCAGCCGGGCACCAAGGAAGCGCGCTACATGCATCTGCTCTCTGCGGATCTGCAGGAGCTCAGTTTGGCCATGGCGCCGTCGTCCGCGATTGCCAATCACCCCGAGGGCAACGAGCCACTCATGCGCCTGGAAGACGAAGTCCAGCAGCTTCGCAAAGAAATCGCCGATCTGAAGCAGCAGTTTGAGAGTTTCCGGAAAGGGTTCGAGTGAGCGGGACCTTGGGCATCGGACGCACTTGACGGACTCAAGCGCCGAATCTCTCTGCGGCGCGAGCTTTCGCCTTTGCTGCCTCTTCTTCTCGATTCTTCGGTGGTGCGTTCGTCTCGAGAGAACGAAGAAGACGAATCGAGATGCCGGCGATTTCATCGACGGCAGCCAGGAACGAGCCTTCGTTCGCCTTCGACGGTTTGTTAAAACCGCTGATCTTTCTCACGAACTGGAGCGAAGCAGCTCGAACTTCTTCGTCAGTAACGGGCGGATCAAAGTTGAAAAGGGTTTTGATATTCCGGCACATTCAGTTTGACCTCACTGGATGAAACTTCTCAAGCGCATTTTCTCATGGAGCAACGCACCTCTTCAGGGCCAGCAACGCAAACCCACAACCGCGACAGGAACCTCGCCCCGGCCCGCGCACACATGGTCAGCCATCAACGGATGGTTTGTTCCCAACGTTGTCGTATCGCGTTCAAAAATTGCTTTTTGTCCTTTTGCATCAGCCGGACTAGAGCCTGGTTGCCGGTGTCTTCGTGCGCGGACGCCCACAAGACCATTTCCGTTAGCACCGGGGCAAGATCGATCCCCTTGGGCGTCAGCTGGTAAATCACCTTTCGTCCGTCCCAAGGATCTGATTTGGTGGTGATGATTCCATAAGCGGACAGTCTCCGCAGGCGATCTGCCAATATGTTCGTCGCGATTCCTTCGTCACCCTCCAGGAATTCCTTGAAGGTCCCCGCCCCCCGCAGCATCATGTCACGAATGATCAACAGCGACCAGCGGTCGCCCAGCATCTCCACCGAAGCATTCAGTGGGCACCCCGACCGCCGCTCGGCCCTGCGCTGGTTCGCCATATTTTCCACAGCATTTCACTTGCATTTTGCAAGTGATATATGAATAATCTCACACGTAAGGGATTTTCTCAATCACTAGGTATCACCAGAGTGTGCTATGCAATTGAATCCTTACTTAAATTTCAACGGCCAATGCGAGACCGCATTCAAGTTCTACGAAAAGCGCCTGGGCGCCAAAATCGAAGCCATGATCCCGCACGAGGGCACGTCTGCCGCGGTCACAAAGACATGGCGGGGCCGGTTGGAAAGTTCGGCTGGGACGGCGGTCTGGGCACTTTCTGGTATGCGGATCCCAAGGAGGGCATGGTCGGCTTTCTGATGACCCAGCGTGCCTGGACATCCCCCAGTCGATTTCTGGACCTTGGTCTACCAGTCGATCGACGACTGAGGCGGATGAATGCAACGCGGGTGTCCTAAGGCTTGCTCATTCGTCATATTACTAAGGCAAAACAATAACCGTTGTAGGGACCGCACATAAACGCTCCACCGTCGAGAGGAGATCGCCATGGGTAGACCGGTTGTTCACTGGGAGCTTATGTCGAAGGATCCGCCAAGAGTCGCGGCCTTCTACGAGAAAATCTTCGGCTGGAAGATCCAGCACATGCCCGAGATGAACTACCGCCTTGTCGAGACCGGAGGCACGGGCGGCATCAACGGCGGCATCATCAGGCCGGAGCGCGAAGAGCCCTGGCCCGGCAACATGACGTTGTACATTGATGTCGATGACCTCGCGGCCTACCGCCAGCGCATTCTGGCGGAAGGAGGAAAAATCCACGTCGAGGAGCAGGAAGTGCCCGGTATGGGCTCGTTCTCTCTCTTCACCCATCCCGAGGGCCGCATGATGGGCCTGTGGAAAACCAAGAAATGATAAAGATAAAGCAGACACGGGTGTTTTACATCGTCCGCAAGATCACAATTGTGGCTTTCGCCCGGTGCGAGTTGGACGGGCAGGAGGTCGCGATAGTTGTGAAGAAGCTTCGTGCGAAGATCGCAAATACAGAAAGGAATGAGGGATGAGCAAAGTACGAGTCTTGGTTGGCACACGCAAGGGCGCATTCGTCCTGACATCGGACGGCAAGCGCGAAAAGTGGGACGTCAGCGGCCCCCATTTTGCGGGCTGGGAGATGTATCACCTCAAGGGATCACCCGCTGATCCGAATCGCATCTACGCTTCGCAGACGAGCGGATGGTTCGGGCAAATGATTCAACGCTCAGATGATGGTGGCAAGACCTGGCACCAGCCCGGAACGCCCCCTGGCGAGCCGGCCGCCCCGGGTCCCCCCAAGAGTGAGAGCAACAAGTTCGCTTACGACGCGTCTCCAGAGACCGGCAAGCCGCTCACCACGCACCAGTGGTACGACGGCACACAACATCCCTGGGAATTCAAGCGGGTGTGGCATCTCGAGCCGTCGCTCACCGATCCGGCTACGGTTTACGCCGGAGTGGAGGATGCCGCCATCTTCCGCTCGACCGACGGCGGACAGAACTGGCAGGAACTCCCCGGATTGCGTGGCCACGGCACCGGCCCCAAGTGGCAGCCGGGCGCGGGCGGCATGTGCCTGCACACCATCATTCTTGATCCCAGCCATCCGCAGCGGATGTACATTGCCATCTCGGCCGCGGGCGCCTTCCGCACCGACGATGGCGGTGCGACCTGGAAGCCGATCAACCGCGGACTGCGCTCGCAATATATCCCGGATCAGGATGCGGAAGTCGGCCACTGCGTCCACCACGTCGCCATGCACCCTGAGCGACCAGGCGTGCTGTTCATGCAGAAACACTGGGACGTGATGCGCAGCGACAACGCCGGCGACTCGTGGCAGGAGGTTAGCGGGAACCTGCCCACCGACTTCGGGTTCGCGATCGACGTGCACGCGCACGAGCCGGAGACTATCTACGTCGTCCCGATCAAGAGCGACTCGGAACACTATGTACATGAAGGCAAGCTACGCGTGTACCGGAGCCGTACTGGCGGAAACGAGTGGCAGCCGCTCACCAAAGGTCTGCCGCAACGCGACTGCTACGTAAACGTGTTACGCGACGCGATGGCCGTGGACTCGCTCGACAAGTGCGGCGTATATTTCGGAACCACCGGCGGGCAGGTGTACGCATCCGCCGATGCCGGAGACAGCTGGGCTCCCATCGTCCGGGATCTCCCGGCCGTGCTGTCGGTGGAGGTGCAGACACTGAGGTAAATTGCCGGGACACGCAGTCCGGTTCGAACAATGAATGGTGCAGCGGACCAGCTCTCCAACAAACATGTCTGCACGGGGCACCTATCGCTTGGCCTACTTCGTGAAGACAAATGTTTCGCGGCAGAGATACTGCATGAACGTGGCGTTCGTCTCGCGTCGACTCGCGAGGAGTTAACCGGAATGCCGCACGATGATTCGGCAACCGAGGAATTTATTCGAAAAGCCAGCTCGCTGCCGGAGGATGTCGTGAAATTGCAAACCCAAATTGGGCTGATCGTGAGCCGCATGGAGAAGGCCATCGCCAACCACGATTTTGCGAAGGCTCGCGGGTGTTCGGATGAAGAGCGCAAGGAACATGACAAGTTGTATCTGCTCTATCAAAAGCACAGGATTTCCGACTGGCTCTACGATCAGAATCCTGATTCACCGGCAACCCGAACCCTCAACCGCACCGCCATTCGTGGAATGAGACCCATATGATCCGCGTCATACTCCCCTTCCATCTGCGAACCCTGGCGCAAGCCAGCAGCGAGGTAACAATCGAGGTCGAGGGTCAAGCCACACAACGCTCCGTCCTTGACGCGCTTGAGACTCGCTATCCCATGCTGCGCGGCACGATCCGCGACCAGGTCACGCAACAGCGCCGGCCGTTCTTACGCTTCTTCGCCTGCGAGCTGGACCTGTCCCACGAGTCGCCCGACGCCCCGCTGCCCGAGGCTGTCGCGTCGGGGGCGGAGCCACTAATCGTGCTCGGGGCCATTGCAGGAGGATAGGGACCTACTACGGATGCGCTGAGAGCCTCAAAGACGTGCTTGAACGACGATGACGGTGCGAATCAAGCCCCATGAAAATGAACAAGAGCAAACACGACGCTGACGGAAAATTGAAGAATGGTGTTTTCCAAGAGCACTTTACGGATGGCACCCCGTCCAGCGTCGGCCAATATCGCAAGGGCGAAAAAGCCGGCGAGTGGAAATACTACCTGCGGAACGGATCGCTGAAAGCCATTGGCAGATACTTGAACGGCAAAATGACGGGGCAGTGGAAATGGTACCGGGAGAATGGAGAGTTGATGCAGACCGGATCATTTGAGAATGAAAAGAAAGTCGGCATCTGGAAGAGATATCGCCCCAATAGAGTACTGTACGACGAAGGTGAATACATCGACGACAAAAAGGTCGGCCAATGGCGCAGGTATGACGCAAATGGAAAGATGAGCAAGACGACTCGCCATAAGACGCGATAGGGCGACGAAGACAATGGCGGCAATCTTCCCTCCTCAGTCGGAACGGAGAGGTCTTGTGAGAACAACGTTTTCTTCCAAATTAGTGTTGGGATGGGCGGCCGTTCTTAGCGTAGCCTTGGCCACCGGAAGACTCGAATCCTCCCGGCGAATAGGAAGCGCGGCGGCGCGGGGCGGCCCTCTTCGTGCTCCGGCAATGGCTGACGAGACAGTGGCGCCTGTGCTGGATCCCGCCGTCTATCATCATGTAGCCCAGGTGATCTGGGTGGTAAGCGATATCGACCGGGTAGTCGATTACTGGCAGCGCCTGGGCGTCCGCCATATCCATCGCGACGGAGTGGTGAGCTTCCCGAGTCTGACCTATCGCGGCAAGCCCGACCCGGCGCGTGCAAAGCAGGTAACCGCCAATGTCGACGAACTCGAGATCAAATGGATTCAACCCGTGCACGGAGGCAAGTTTTGGCGCGATGGCCTGCGTCAACATGGTGATGGCATTCGCGTCCTCGGCTATGCCGTCCGCTCACCACAGGAGTTTGACGACCAGATCAACTACTTCTCCTCAAAAGGTGTAAACCTGGTTGTCCAGGACAGCTGGCAGGGTCAAGCGGGCCGGGGCCGGGTTGCATATCTAGACACGGCGGCTCGGGGCGGGGGACACACACTGGCGCTGATCGACGACCCGGACACCCGGTCCCGCGCGACCGCCGGCGCCGGCAACGAGTACCCCGTCACCAAGATCACGCATTTCGCCTGGGTCGTCAATGACGTACGAAAGGTGGACGCATACTACACCGACCTCGGTTTCAAATCCTTTTCCAGGATCGACCACAACGTCAGCCTCGATCGCGTCTATCGCGGCCAGCCCGGCACGTACGAGATGTGGCTGGGATGGGACCGCACGGGCGACGCGCCGTTCGAGTGGGTGCAGCAAATCACCGGCCCGGACGTCTATGTGGAGTACGGAAAGAAACACGGAGAGGGTTTCCATCACCTGGGCGTAAACGTTACAGATATGGACGAAGCCATCAAGCAGATGACTGCTCGGGGGGCACCACCATCGCAAGCCGCCGCCTGGAAGACGTCGAAAGGCAAGGGCCGCGCCGTCTATTTGGGCACCGAACCTTATGGCGGCGTCACTCTTGAGCTGATTTACGATCCCCACTAGTACATCGTGCAGTTAATTCTTTATACTATGCGCCTTGCGGCGCCGCTTCCTGAGTTTGCGCGGGTGAGCCGCCTGATATTCCTTGGTAGCCTCGATGATGCGCTGGAGCTTCTCCGGTCCCTTGGTCCACACGAACGGCTTAGGGTTCTTGTTGTTCTGGACGATGTAATTCAGCAGGAACTCCTTGAGTTGGCGTTTCGAAGTATGCACGCTTTGCGACAAACCCCGTTTGCCAAGGATGCTGAAGAAGCATTCGATCATGTTAACCCAGGAGGCATGTGTGGGGGTGTAGTGGAAGTGCACCTGGGGATGTCGTCTCAGCCAGCGCTGGGCCGCTTCGTTTTTGTGAATGTTGAGATTGTCGAGGATGACGCGCAACTCCTGTTTTGGGAAGGCGCCGACCACGTCATTCATGAATCGCAGAAAGTTCACCGACGTGCGCCGTTGTTTGACGTGCGCCACGACTTCTCCGCTAGCGATCTCCAGCGCCGCCAGCAGGGTCTGCGTGCCGTGACGGACGTACTCGTTGGTCCAACTCCGGGGCTGCTTCGCACTCAATTGCAACACCGGCTGGGTACGGTCCAGCGCCTGGATGCCGGTCTTTTCATCGACGCAGAGCACCAGCGCGTGGTCGGGCGGGTTCAAGTAAAGGCCTACGATGTCCAGCAGTTTGGCCTCGAAATCGGGATCGGGACTGAACGTGAAGGTGCGAATCCGATGGGGCTGCAGACCCGAGGCAACCAACATCTGATGCACGGTGCTGGGAGGCAACCCCAGGTCCGTGGCCAGCGTGCGCACGCTCCAGCGGCTGTAATGTTCCGGCTGCTGGCACACCCGGCTCTGCACTTTGTGCAGGATTCCCTGACCATGCTTCGGTGGCCGTCCGGAACGAGCTGCATCCTGCAAGCCATCCAGACCGTGGCTCGCAAAACAGCGGCGCCACTTGCCTACCGTCACTTCGGGAACCTGCAGGGTGGTGGCGATCTGCTGATTGGCTTGTCCCGCAGCCGCGGCCAAAACAATGCGACTGCGCAACGCCAACGCTTGCGGAGTAGACGCCGACCGCGCCAAGTGGTCCAACGTGGCCTTCATCACGGGATTGAGGTCGATGGCGGGTGCGACTCTCGGCATGCCTCACTATAATCGAGGCGGCAGATAATATAAAGAACTATCTGTACGATGTACTAGTCTTATGAGCGCTAAGGTTGGCTACTCGACGCCTGTGTTGCACGTCGCGGAAATCGAGAAATCGATCCGGTTCTATGAGCAATTGGGGTTTGTCACCGTGGACACGGATCGCGCAAAACCCCTGGGATGGGCTCGCATGCATTGCGAGGGCGGCGCAGTCATGTTCCTGCGGGGGGAAAAGCCTGTAGATGCTTCCGCACAGGCAGTCATGCTCTACATGTACACACCCGACTTGATCAGCTTGGGTGAGCAACTATTGGCCAGTGGTGTCAAAGTGCCTCCGATCGGGCACCCGGAATATATGCCCAGCGGTGAAATCTGCATTTCGGACCCGGATGGCTACGTCATACTGGTTGCACATTGGGGAAAGTCGGAGCAAGAAGCGTGGGAAAAACGAATCAGCGCTAAGACATAGTCGGCAAGCCTAGTGATGCTTTGGCCTTACGGCCCCGCCCGAACCTCCAGCACGATGCGGCGGTAGGAGGTCAGGCTCGGTGAGCCGTTATCCGTCACCGACAGAAGAATATGCGCGACGCCCTGGGCCGGGCACTGCGCCGTCGCCGTTTGAATCCACATCGGCCGGCAGGTTGCAGTTGCTGTGATCGTCACCTTTGGGCTTTCCGCGTCCCCAATATTCACAGCCGCGAGACCCGGGCCATCACCGGCACCGGCCTCCCCGTAATGGAACCAGGAGTAGCGCAGTGCCTGGCCATCGGGATCGTGGGACTGGCTGGCATCCAGAACCACCGGCTGGCCGACTAAGGCCCGAACAAATATCGGTGCGGTTCCGGCCTGACCGTTTACCAAGACGATCGGATTGTGGTTGGCCTCGGCAAAGGGCTTGATGGTCCAATTCATACGTGCTGCAAAATCATGCTGAAAGGCTTCGCGCCAGCGCCAGATGGTGGCCTGGTCGGAGGTATGGCTTTTGCCGTCGGTCCCGATCACTGTGTCCTGCGAGGTGACGCGCGAAAAGAGGTCGCCGCCCTGGGTCCAGATGGAACGGGTCTCGCCGTATGGTTGACGGAACACATAGCGCCCACCCCAGCCGCCCCATCCAGGATTCCACCAGCTTGCCAGCCCATTGTTGATGAGACCGAGAAAAGACGGCGAATCGCCCTCCATGATGAAGGCGAACTTCGGATATTGCTTTCCGAGCGGGCCTTTGCCGCGGATGTTGGCATCAAGCCATGCGTTCGTGACCGTGGAAAAATCCGCGCCGTCGCCATTGCGGTAATAGACGTCACCGCTGATGCCGGTCCAGGTCGCATAGTAGTACTCTTCGCCGTTCGTTAGCGATGGACGGACAATATAAAACAGGTCGGGGAATTCCCTCCGAATCCACGGCCCGGCGTCGTCTTGATCGGAAATCGAGTAGACGCGGAGCTTGGCCACGAATTTCGCCAGCTCCGCCGGCGAACGAGTCGCGCGCATGTCCGTCAAGGCCTGCGCCAGCGTATTGGCACCGCCCCAAATCGTGATCCACAACGGTCTCGGGTCATTGCGGTCGACGACCTTGACGAGTGCCTGCGCCCCCGACGAAGACTTTCCAGACCCCACAGCGGTCATGCCATAGCCGGGCTGGCCGGTACCCACCAGTTGATCGAGCTCGGCGGCCGTCGGCCAACCCGAGGCGTGTTTGAGGAGGTTCGGTCGTACCTGCCCATATTTTGCGATGATCTCGTGCATCGTGTCCGGATGGGTGACGGCCTTCTGCCACGTCGAGGTGGCCGCAACCAGCCCCTCGAGATCAATTTCGTTGGAGTAGAGCAGCAGGCGGACGAACGACATTTGATCATCGGGCTCATTGCCTA
>Ga0099827_10000456_pt1 | contig 18408 bp, 24 predicted proteins | sample CZO8metaG_FD_79339 | JGI IMG/M metagenome (GOLD analysis project Ga0099827, IMG submission 79339) | Vadose zone soil microbial communities from the Eel River Critical Zone Observatory, Northern California, USA - CZOApr15con1.8 metaG | ecosystem: Environmental > Terrestrial > Soil > Vadose zone ...
CGATGCAGCCAGATGAGCCGGCACGTCGTTCTGCCCGCCCGCCGAGAATTCCCGTTGCGAGTGGCCCGCATCGGATGTCTGATTGATCGGCCACCAATTCACGGGAGGGACATGACGTGCATGTCGCTGCCCACCCCCACGCTGCATACCGCCCGCCTCCGACTGCGCCCCTTCGACGACGCGGATGCGGACGACCTCTTCGCGCTGCACAGCAACCCCTACGTGATGCGCTACTGGGACGCGCCGCCGTGGAGCGAACGCGGGCGCGCCGAGCGGTTCATCACGGCTTGCCGGCAGATGGCAGAGGGGGGGCACCGGGGCGCGGCTGGCCGTGGATCGTATCTGCGGCGGGGCGTTCATCGGCTGGTGCAGCCTGAACCGGTGGAATCCGGACCACCGCAGTGCATCGCTGGGCGACTGCTTCGACGATGCAGCCTGGGGCCACGGCTACGCGACGGAAGCCGCGCGCGTTCTGCTGCGGTGGGCCTTCGACACGCTGGAACTGAATCGCGTCCAAGCTGAGACCGATACGCGCAACGTGGGATCTGCCCGCGTGCTGGAGAAACTCGGGTTCATGCGGGAAGGGACGTTGCGGGAAGACTGCGTCGTGAACGGCGAGGTCTCTGACTCGTGGGTCTACGGGCTGATCAGGCGGGAGTGGCGGCCGTCGTCCGAGCCGGCTCCCGCCCGCTGAGTCCTCGCTCCCTCGCGAGACGTCGCCCGGCACCGGGCCGACCCCTGGCCATCGCGTAGGAGCGAGGCCGCTGATTATGAGATGCCGGCTTGCAGCAAGCGGTTCACCATCGCCGACGACGGCATTACCGGGACCCGCGCTCAGGACGGCGACCCTCGACCGGACTGACCGGGCATCCGCTCATGCCGCGTAGGGCGCGGTCCGTCAGGCACGATGCAGCCGCCTGCCGGCGCGATGCAAGACCGGTCGCCACCACCTCCATCGGCGACCTCCTGCGACCAACCGGGGCAACTGCAGGTGATCACACTCACGCATTCCGGCCGACCTCGGGGCACATGCCTGCACCAAAGCCACGGCATAAACGACCGGGCTTTGGCAAGGCGGTCCTTCACAGAGCGCCTTGACTGTCACGCTCAGTAATCAAATTCACAATCGGCAGACGCAACTACGGCTCGATCTGGCGTGACGTCAGGACATCTGATCGGCTTGCTGGCGGCGAGCAGAAAGGGCGTTCTGCGCCTGCTGGAGTTCGAACCGTGCATAAATGTTCAAAATATCTTTATCAAGCCATATCTGCCTGCGAGCTGGGTTGACTGTTGACATATCGAGCATCTTGAGCTCATTTGGACCGTGCATGTTTACTTACCTCGGCAGTAGTATTGGCGGCAATAGTTCGCGGGGAGGCCGCCTGATGGACAGCACCGTTCTTGCCCGTCTTTATTTTGGTCGTGACGATGCGGAGCACGATCTGACGGACGGCTTGCTAAGGGAGGGGTTCCTGGCGACCGAGGCTTATGAAGAGGCTCTGTCCGGTCGCAAAACATTGGTTATCGGGCGTAAGGGCTCGGGGAAGAGTGCCATCTGCGTGCGCCTAGCTATGGGCGGGATCCGGCGCGGGGCAACGGTCCTGATCACACCTGATGATGCAGCAGGCAGTGAGATCCGGCGTTTCGAGCTACAGGGACTAACGAACGAGACCGCGAAGGCTGTCGTGTGGCGGTATGTCTTCGCGGTTCAGGTAGCGCGATACATCACTGGTCACGTAAAGGCGGAGCACAGCCGCCGACTTCCGCCTGCGGTTCGCGCGCTACGTCGCTTTCTCAAGGACAACGGCGAACTAGCGGGCGGCGATCGCCTGTATGACCGCGTTGTGGCGGGGGTTCGGGGTCTGCAGTCAACTTTGTCTCTGGAGGCGTTCGGTTTCAAGGCGTCAGTCGACTTGAAGACTTCGTCCGAGGGTGCGCGGGCCTCCCGGCAGATCGAGGTGCTGGAGGCTGGAGTCGCGGCGGCCTTCGCCGAGTTGCGGTGCACTGAGTCACATGAACCACTCCTCTTCCTGGTTGATCAGCTGGAGCAGGTCTGGTCGGCTGACGAAGACAGCGCCGCTATGGTCATTGGCCTGCTGCTCGCGAGCAAGCACATAGCGGGAACGTTCGGCAGAGCTGTGCGTTGCGTTCTCTTCGTCCGTGCCGATATTTACGATGCGCTGCGCTTCAGCGATGGCGATAAATTCCACGGCGACGAGCGCAGAATCGACTGGTCGATCCAGGCGCTGCGCCAGATCGCGTTGAGCCGGGCAACGGCCTCCCTAGGTCGCGAGGTCTCTGAGGATGAGTTGTGGAGCGAAATCTTTCCTGCGGCCGTCAACGGCAGCGATACTGCCACATACCTTCTGTCCCGCTCGCTGCCTCGTCCGCGGGACATCATCCAGTTCCTCAATGTTTGCCGTGACACCGCCGCGCAACATTCGCACGGCCGCATAGAGCCCGAAGATGTACTTGAGGCCACGCTGATTTTCTCGCAGTGGAAGCTGGGTGATCTAGCGCGCGAGTACCGGGTCACCTATCCGTACCTTGAGCGCCTGTTCGTCCTGTTCCAGAACGCCGGTTACGTCGTGACGCGCGGAGCGATCTGCCAGCGTTTTGAGTACGCCCGCAGGACGCTTCAGGAGAACTTCCCGCGCTACGTCGACGTGCTCACTCCTCGTGGCATCATCGAGGTCTTGTACGGAGTCAGCTTCCTCGGCGTGCTGCGAAACGGCGACGTGGTGTACCCCAGCGGCTCTGAACCGCCAGTCCAGCCACACGAGGACGAGTTTCACATCCATCCGTGCTTCCGAGCGGCCTTGAACACGATGCAGTCGACAAAGGTCGATGAATATCAAGCGCTTCTTCATCTTGGCACACATGGTGTAGCGCAAGGCATCGGCACCGTCGTGATCGGCCAGCTTGCTCCCTATCGTCCCCCGCGAGCCTTTGCCTTGGTCGAGGCGCTACTCGATTCATGTCAACGTATCCTGCGTCAGCTTGGCCGCGCGCAACTTCCGGCAGAGACCAGAGAGCTGGTATCCGTAGAGATAGGCCGGATCATAAGCAGCACAGACGAATTGGTTGAGCAAGCGAACTCAGGAAGAGGCAATGACCTGGTCCCGCATTTCACGCACGCGGTAACATATCTGCGCTCGCTCGGAACGCAACTCAGCCGCGAGGGTTTCGACGAGAACCTGACCCGGCGTATTGAGGACGAAACCCGCCGGCTGGTGGCTCATGTCAGCGGCGCGGGGGAGGCCGACCGCGCCATTTCTTAGCGGATTTCGTCTAACTGGGGTTCGTGGTCAGCCAGCGGAACGGCGCGTGGCACCGCCCGATCGAGGTACCGGCAGCAGCGCAGGCAGGCATTCTCTCTCCGGCTATGCCGACCAGCCCCCATCGAATACCAGGATCGGTGCCTGGCCCGGCCGTTTAGGGCGGCCAGTACCCGGCGGGGGTTCCACCACGCAACTCATTGCCATCCGGGTCGGCCAGGATCTGCCACCTGAAGCCGAACTCGGCCATCGGCTCCCCGGTCACCACCACGCCGCCCGCCGCCCGGATCCGCTCCACCTCAGGCCCGATCTCGGGGGTGCGCAGGTCAAGATGCATCTGGCTCTTAGTCGGCTTCGGGTCCGGTAGAATAGGGGAATGCAGAACCACCACATAGGGGGACGTAGATAGGCAAGCATGTAGCGCTGTACTGCCGGCTGAGTCCGCGCCCGGACGGGAAGACCGAAGGCGTCGCAGTTCAGGAAAGGCAGGGCCGGGACTACTCGAAAACCGCATGGCCCGGCATACCGATCGTGGTCTACGCGGACAAGCTGCTCTCTGCGGCTGATGAGGACGTGGTGCGGCCCGAGTTCGAGAGGCTGCGCGCGGAGGTCAAGGCGGGCAACGTCGCTCACATCTGGTGTGTCGAGCAGTCCCGCCTCCAGCGCATCGAGGTCGGCTGGTTCGTCCTGGCCGCCGAGCTGGTAGCGGCGGGCATAGACGAGGTCCACACGAACCGTGACGGCATCGTGCGGGTGGCCGACGATATCGCCGGCATCAAGGCCGTGCTCTCGGCCGGGGAGGTCCGCAAGCTGAAAAAGCGCGTCAACGACAGGCTGGCCGACAACGCGGCTATGGGACTGCCGGCGGGGTCGCTGCCGTTCGGGTACCGGCACGGGGTCAAGCCCGAGGGCGACCTGCACGCCGGGGACAAGACCTACCTCATCGTGCCCGAGCAGGCCGACGCGATCCGCTGGGCCGCGCAGCGGGTGCTGGCTGGGTGGTCGCTGGCGAGCATCGCGGCCGCGCTGCGCGAGCAGGGGATGACCGGCGGCCACAAGGTGACCGGAGAGGACGGCACGCTCAGGTACGGCCGGATTAGCGTCGGCTCGGTGCGCTCCTGGCTGACTAAGCCCACGGTCGCTGGCTGGTGCGTGCATCGCAGCCTGGCCAAGCCGGTCCGCGGCAACTGGGAGCCCATCCTCGACGAGGCCACCTGGCAGTCGTGCAAGGCCAAGCTGTCCGGCCCGCGCGAGGTGACCCGCGCCCCAAACCCGGACGGGTCGGGGCCGAAGACCTACCCGGTGACCGCTCGGCATACCGGGTTCGCGGGCAGGAAGTACCTCTTGACCGGCGGCTTGGCCCGCTGCGGTGCACTCGACGAGGACGGCAAGGAGTGCGGTCACGCGATGGTCGGCGCGCTCAAGCAATTGAAGGGTGGTGTCAAGAGAGGCGGCCGGGATGTCGCTTACCTTTCCTGTCATCCGAGCCGGGGCGGGAAGGGATGCACGGGCATCTTCCTGGCCGAGACCGAGCAGTACGTCCTGGACCGGCTGTGGCAAGAGCTGGATAAGCCCGAGTTCCTCGATGCCATCGCGGAGGACGGCCACGCGGACCGACGTGACGAGATCACCACGGCGCTGACCGCGATCGAGGCCAAGCGCAGGGAGGTTGCAGCGCTCTGGGCGCTGCCGGCGGGCACCAGGGGCGCGCTGACGTCTGCGGAATGGCAGGCAGCGCGTCAGGCCCTGGACGAGTCCGAGGCGGACCTGCGCGCGGAACTTGCCGACAAAGCAGCACCGCCGGCGCGCGTCAACATCGCCGAGGCAAAGTCGTCATGGCCGCACATGAATTTGGGCGAGCAGCGCGAGTTCGTGCGCCTTTTCGTCCAGAAGGTGGCCATCCTGCGGGCGACGCCTGGCCAGCAGGGATACGACAGCACGCGCGTCGTGATCGACTGGAAATCGGCCAGGTAGCGCGATTGACGAAGTCGGCATATGATGCCTGCACGTGCGACGGCACAACGCATTCGCAATTGCCGTTGCACGTCGCGGGTAGGGAGACGCGACCTAGCGTTCGTGAGCCCGTTTAGCTCGCGCCACCACAGCGAGTCCGAGCCGTACCTCGGTGCGGCCTGCTCGCTGTGGAGTATGTGGTGCCTGCACCTACCGGCGCTGAACGAGTTCGCGCCGCCAACGAAGCCCGGATGTACAACTCAGCCCGGCGCGCGATCGATGATCCAGTCGTCCTCGGGCGCGCTGCCAGGATAGTCAGAGTCGCGCTGGCCCGCAAAGCGCTCACGCTCGCTGACCTCGAACCGATGCCTGATCCGGCCTCCGACTCGGCGAGTGCCCTAGGCGCGTCGTCGTGAGCGGCATGACCAAGGCCGACCGTGACCAGCTGATGCGGCTAGCTGGCAAAAGAGCGAAGCTCGCTAAGTCCAAGGTCGTCGAGCGGGAGAAAGTGCTGCTCGCCGAGGCTACTGACCTGATGACCGCCGAGTTCGAGGCGCGCGACCAGTTGTGGGCTGAGGCCACGACAATCGCCGAGGAGGCGTGCCGAAAAGCGAACGATCAGATAGCCGCCCAATGCAGCCTGCTCGGCATTCCGGCGAATAAGGCGCCGAAGCTAGACCTGATGTGGCGCAGCCGCAGCATGGACTTCTCGGACCCGAGCCGCAAGGCTGAGTTGCGCAGGCTCGCCCTGGACAGACTGGCCGCGCTGACCGCGACGGCCAAAAGCGTCATCGACGAGCAACTGCTTGAAGTCGAGACCGCGCTGATCTCCGACGGCCTGCAGTCGGACGACGCCATGGCGTTCCTTGAGAAGATCCCCACCCCCGAACAGCTGATGCCGTCACTGTCGCTGGACGACCTCGGGGTGAGGCACTGGCAGCCGCCGCAGGGCGCTGCGGCTGAACTGCTGACGCCGTCGACTACGGCCGGCCGGAAGCGCAAGGCGGTGCTGCGCGCGATCGCGGCGAACCCGGGCGCGTCGGACCGCAAGGTCGGCGAGATCGCCGGGGTGGACCACAAGACGGTCGCCAAATACCGGGGCGGGGAAATCCCCGCCATCACTGGGGACTTCCTCAGCGATGACGCCTCGTGAGTGCGGCCGATCGCCTGGTCGAGCAGGCCGAGACGCTGACCGCGCTCTTGTCCGTCTGGTCGTCCCGCGCTAGCACCGACGACCGAGCCGCGGCGAGACAGGCAGCCGGCGCAGCCATCGACCTGGTCGACGCCTTGCTGAGCGACCTGTACTCCGTCCGCGCCGACTTGATCACCGAGACCAGGTGCTGGGACGACCTCGCAGACGCGAGGGCAGACGCGCTGATCGCGAAGTTGCGCGAGGCGCGGAAGCAGTCATGACAACCCAACCGACCATGCCGCGCCGCCTGGAGCACCCGGCCGAACGAAGGGATTCGGCGTGGTGTCCCCACGAAAGCGAAAGGCCGGCCCCAGGGCAAGGACCGGCCGTCGCGACAGATGTAGCAACCACGGCCAGTCTAGCCAGCACCGCGGACAGGGCGGTGAGGTCTGATGGCCTGCCGCAGGTGCGGACGCGAGCATCAGCCGGTCACTCTCGCCGAATGGTCGTGGATGGTGCGTGACCTCGCGGCTAAACCGGCCGCCGCGCACCTGGCCGTGCTGTGGTTCTTCGCCACGCGGCTCGACGGGAGTACCGGCTGCGGGTTTGCGAGCAACAAAGACCTCGCGCAACTGACCGGCTTGAGCCACGACACCGTGCAGAGGGCGATGAAGTGGGCGCTGGAGCACGGCATCGTGCATCGAGCCATACGCGGTCACCGACTCGGCGACGGGACCAAGACGTCGTCGGAGTGGCATCTCCTGCTCCCGCCTCAACCACGCACGGGTGCGGCCTTGAGCGCGGCCTCAACCACGCAAACGGCCGGTCTCAAACACGCAAACGGGGCTTCTCAACCACGCACGGGTGCGTCCCCAAGAAAGCCCTTTACAAGAAAGTCACTCATGCCCCGGTGTGACGCCGCTTCGGCGTGAAAATCTGGGTAGCTGACCCGCCGTTCCCCGGGAGCCCGGCTGCGCCGGGCGCTGCCGCGCTCGCGTGCACCGGATCGTCGCACGCCGGTGTTCGCGCGCGGGCGGGGTGAGATGCTACGGGTGCGGTCGTCCGCTAGCGCGACTGCGAACCGCCCAGGTCCAGGCACGCATCGCGGCCGGCAAGAAGTACTGCCCGCGCTGCCGAAGCTGGCTTTCGCTGGACGATTTCGGCGCCGCGAGCAACTCAGCGGACGGCAAACGTGGATATTGCCGACCGTGCATGGCCACCTACATTCGCTCGCGCAACCAAGCCGCTCGCAAGGCCGCGATCGCGGAAGCTGCGGCCGAGACGGCCACCTTGCAGCGAGCACTCCAGCACGCCGAGCTGCGAGCGGCATGGGAGGCGCGCGACCGGCGACCCGCCAAGCTCGACGCCGAGGCGCGCGCAACCCTGGTCGCGCTGCGGTTCGCCCTCGGCATCAGCGACTCCGACGCCGCGAAGGTCGCCGCGGCGCTGCCTGAACCAGGTCCGACGAGGAAAAACGGCTATGTGCCCGACCGCGTGTCGCTCGTCGCGGACCTTGCCGGTCCGCGGTTGCTCGACATCGCCGCGTCGGTCGGTGTAGAACCGCCTCCCCGCGGATTCACCGGGTCACGGGCGGCCTTGGCGACCCAATGAATCGCTTTGACGCCGGCAGCCAGCTCAGGTCACGGGCCTGACGGCCTCCTGGTGGCCGCAGTGCAACCGGAAGTACGACGCCGGGCACGAGCAGGTCCACTGGCCGCCGATCGTCCTGCCGACGAGGTAGACCCCCGCGTTGCCGCTCACCAGGGCCAGGACGCGACCGGACTCGTCGGCCCGCGTGATCTTGACCGCGCCGCTGGTGAGCAACTCATGTGCACGCAACCGCACATGAGCGCTGGCTACTTGGTCGTCAACATCGCGCATGCGCCCGGCAATACCACTTGAGCAGCCGTGAATCGCATCAAAAATAGGCCACGTTGTCCGGTCGGATTTCCGTTCACAGTGCCCCTCAAATGCGGTATTAGCTCGACCAGGCTCGGAATCACGTCATAAATGCAATACGTCGAACGGATATCACCGGTAATGGCGACTACCTGTCCGGTAACGGTCGGCGTCGCAGACATGAAGCTCGCCTCGTGCAGCGGGTCAGAGAGCAGCGTCAATCCGCCGCTACCGGACACATTCTGCACGGATTGAGCCGAGCCCTGCACGGCCGACTGACCGGTAACCACCTGGAATCCTTGCGCGATCTGAATGGCAGGCAGGCTCATCAGCCATTTCGCCTTGCTGCGGAATCTCGGGGGAACCGTAGCCTGGAGCTTCTGCAGGTCGGCCAGAGTCAGCGTCGCCGTGGTCGCGGTCTGAATGGCATTCGCGGTCCCGGCCAGGCCGACCTGAATTCCCTGCGGAATTGGTGCGACGCCGCTTCCCAGAATGTGGGTTCTGGCGTCCTCGGTGTCAGCCGCATCGGTGAGCAGCGTTGTCAGTTCCTCGACAACTCGGCCCCAGGTCGCGCTCAGCTCGATGCTGAACGGAACAAATGCCATCATTCTCGTCGGAGTCAGAGTCGGCTGGGCGAGGGTCGGGGAATTGTCGGACGCTTCCTGGCCTTCAGCGGCCCATCCGACAGTGACCCCGGCGCTGGTCACGAGTTCGAACTGTTTCGCCGAGCCCAATTCGGTTCGGGCCAGTCGTCGCATTGGATCGATCGCACCGGCAGAGGTCAACTGGACGGCCGGGTCCAGCTGAAGCGGCACCGCAAAGCCGCCCGCTGCACCAATTCCGACCGCCATCGCACGGGCCGACGACAGCAGATCCTTCTCTTTGCCGTCGAGGAGCAAGAGGCCGCCGCGCATGGATCCCTGGAGTGCGGAAACGAACGCCCGGCAATAGTCATCGCTGCCGAGAATGGAAATCAAGTCCGAGTTGCGCCAAGATTCCTCGCGGCCCGCGTCATTGACCATCGCCTCAAGTCGCTCGGCGCCCTCGCTCGGGATGGCGCTGCGCTTGTGCAGCTGCTCGATGACGCTCCGAGCCCGGTAGGCGGACTGACGGGGATGGCCCTCACCTTGACTGGCCAGCACGCCCGCCGGCACGCTCCGTCCACCTGGGCCAGCGGGAACCGACGCGCTACGCGACGAGGTTCGGTCACCGTAGCCGGCCCGGCTGTTGTCGATGCCTTCCGAGTACGCGCCGGCGTCGGGGTCGCCGCCCATCTGACCGGCCCGGATGAGCGCCTGACGCCGCATCTCGTGCTGGAGGAACGCGCCGCGCTCGGCTAGCTCGTCATCGGACATCTGGTCGGGGTCGGCGTTGCGCAGGCGCTCCAGGTGCCCGTAATAGGCGTCGGGCTCGAAGTACACGGAGACGCCGGACGGCAAGGTGACCTGCTGGGCATCGTCGCGGGAAGCGGAATGCAAGAGTGGGCGGGCCATGTGAGGGCCTTTCGAGACGCGCTGAATAGATGCGCGCTCGTCGTCCTGGCTCCTCGCCTCCGCCGGCTGTACCTGCGCTGGTCACGCGACCGATGCGCCAAGGCAGCCCGCCACGGTGGGCGCGAGTGCAGCCACAGGATACGTCAGTCCGGGCCGGAGTCGATCTCGGCCAGTCCCCGCTCAAGCTGCGATAGCCACGTCTGCCGCCAGCTATGCAAGCTCGACAACTCGGCCGCCAGGTCCCCGAAGAGCCGGCGCGTGGCAAAGCTCACCGTTGCGCGACCTTGCGCGATCTGGGCACAGAGCAAGATTGCCTCGCTGACCTGGCCGTCGCACAGACGGTCGGTATCGAGGGCGACCTGCTCCAGCCGGGACCGCGGCGGCGCGTCAACCTCGTGCATGACGCCAGCCTGCCACCAGCCACCGACAGATCCGCCAACCGGCAACAGGCGATTTCCTAGCGATTCAGGAGGGAGCGACGCGCGGGACGCGGTGGGTCGCCCTCCGCATTGCCGCCCGTGGCCGGCTCTCCCCCGGAATCCCGAAACAATGGCGCACCAATGGTGACCGCCTGGAGGCTAACAATGGCTCGCTGAAGTGTGACAGGCATCACAGTTGGCATTCATGCCAAATCGGGCAAATAGCCTAGAATAGGGGTTGTAAGCGAAACCGCCCGCACCAACGGAGGACACCAATGCCCACCATGACCGAGACCAAGCGCGAAATAGGCTCCGGAATGATCAAGGCTGCCGCGGATTACGCGAGCAAAGGCGCGCTTCCCGAAGGCGTCACGCGCCCGGAAATGATCGCAGTCGTCGCAAGTTGGTGCGCCTACATTCCCGGTAGCTGGGACAAGAGGCTGGGCGCACCTACCGCTGTCCGCCTGTCGCGTTTCCCTGAGCGGAAGCCCGCAGCCAAGACCACCAAGACCAGCGCGACCAAGCCGGCGACCACCAAGGCCGCGACCACCAAGCGCGCGCCCGCTTCCAAGCCGGCGACCACCAAGCCGGCGACCACCAAGACGACCAGGACGACCAGGACCAAGCCGGCGACCGCAGCATCCACGCCGACGACCGCCGGTGCGTCCTCGTAGCTCTCAGAGCGTCCTACAGCGAAGCGCGCGACCCAAGCGCAACGGGTCGCGCGTTTCGCTGTATCCGGGCTCAGGACGCTAGCGCATCGGTCAACTCGGCGACCCGTGCATCGTCGGGCCACCTCGCGACCAGGCCGGCCCGCAACCGGGACAGATGGCCGCGCAAGCTCGCCGAGTCGGTGCGTCGTGCCACCGGGATTGTCTGCATCGCGTCTGCAAGCGCCTGTCCCAGGTCACCGCCGCGTGCGTGGACTTCGGCGCGGTGCACCAGGTAGCCCGCTCCCCATTCCGATGCCTGCTCTGTTCCCAGGCCGTCATAGCCGGCGGTCAGCGCGTCGATCGCCTCAGTCCGGTACCGGTCGATATGGGCGAGGTATCCGAGCGTGATACCACGCTGGCAGTCGAACCATTCGGGCGTGAACCAGTACGACCACGGCCGCTGCGCCCCTGGCTGATCGAGGTTCCCGGCCAGTTCCGTCAGGTCGCCGAGCTTGCGCTCCATCGCCTGTGCGTCACCCGCCATCGCATGTCCGCGGGCTTCCAGCGACGCCCCGTATGCGCGCTGACTGAGCGCGACGTGCGGGTCGCGCTGCGCGGCCTGAGCTAGTCCGATGACAGGTCCGGCATCCCCGGCCAGCCATGCCATGTAACCCTTGAACGCCAGCACGGTTGCGACCATCGTCGCGTCGCCTGCCTCGGCGGCTAGCTCCAAGGTCTGACTCCACAGCGACCGCGCGCCGCTCATGTCGCGTGCGCTGGTGTGCAGCCAGCCCGTGAACTGAGCCCACTGCATGGCAACGTCGATCACCGCAGGACGCAACGCCCCGGCTGCCTCGGTGGCGAACCCTTCGACCACGGCCAGCTGCGCGTCAGCGGGTCGCACGAGAGCGGCCGAACCGAGGGTGTCTTCAGCTTGTCGCTGCGCGGCCAGGAGCATCGCAAGGGATTCGACGGTCGCCAGGTCGATTCGCCTCGGGTGACGCTCGGCCCACGCCAACCGGTCGCGAAGCTCGGGGTCAAGGTCGCCGCGCCTGGTACGCGACGGGACCAGGGCGCCGAGTTTCCCGCCGGCGCACAGCACGTCGTCAAAGCGATTCGCCATCCTCCGGGACGGAGGCTGCCTTCCGCTCAGGTAACGGGACACCAGCGCGGCGTCGCACGGCACCTGGCGGGCCAGCTCGTTGCCGCTGACACCGCGTGCGGCCATTAACGATCGCAGTTCCTCCGCGAAGCTGCCCATACCCACGCCCGCCGCTCGGGTTGACAAAAGGTTGACGCCTTTGACGACGCCTTTGTCAATATCGCATACCTCCGTGCCCGAGCGCGACAGTGGGTTACCACACTCACCCACGCCAGGAGGAGAGCGAATTGGGAAACGACGGACAGCGTCAGCCCGAAGGGACACCAGTCTCCGGGGGCCGGGACGACGCGGAAGCGCTGCAAGCCGCGCTGAGCAGGCCGGTTCCGCCGCCAAAACCCTGTCCAACCTGCATCCACTATTGCGGTTGGTGCGGACGCTAACCGTTTCGCACGCTATTTCATGCCGCGACAATGAATGAGACAATTGCATGGGGACCAATCCCCGACAAAAGGAAAAACGGGCCGGACGGTGGTTGCTCACCGCGACCCGGCCCTGACCGGAACGAGGTCCGGCTATGCCCGAGACTAGATCCCTACCCACCGAACCCGCCAGAGGTCAGCACCCGTATCACCCGACAAGGTATGAGCAGCGACCGCCTTTTAACCAGACGTGGCGACCGATGTTCGCTCCCGAAGCGCCGGAACTGCTGGAGGCCTACTCGACAGCGGCCAGGTTCAGCTACATGGACCTGATGACCGAGATAGCCAGCCTCCGCAACGACGAGCAGAGCGGCGAGGTCAGTCCCGTGGATGCCCTTCGCGAGCGCATCCACCTGATGTCACAGCACCTAGCCGAGATCGACCGCCTGCGCGTGATCTACGGGCTGGTGCCGATCGCATGAGCGCTCCAGACGCTGAAGTCGAGACGCTGCAAGCCGCCTACGGCCCGCTCGGCTACCAGATCAGCCGGCTTGAGAGCGGCGCGCTGCGGGCCTTCCACGCGGAAGCCAACCACACGTCCGACGCGGACAGCGCGGGCGGACTCCGCAAGTCGATCATCGAGCGCGAGCAGGGGCGCGGAGTTCACGGACAGGTCGGCGGCGGGATCACCGGCAAGTAAGCAGGGTGCCCGGTTAACCCCCGTGACCGGGCACCCGTTCCAGCGGAGAGCGCACGGAGTCCGGCCTCTGTGCGTTCTCCCCCTACGTCCGCACCCGACAAGCGGACACAAGCGGAGAGCGCCCGTCACGGTCACCGGGCGCTCTCCCCTTCTATGTCCGTTATACATGGGTGCTGTATTCGCACCTACTACCCTCCTCCACGCGCTGAAGCAGCAGTTCCAGGCCGACGCCCTGCACAGGGAGCAGACCCAGATACTGCCCTGCGGGCTGGCCTGCGCGCCGGTAGCCAAGCACCCCACACCAGAACGCCGCTGACCGCTCCAGGTCCGAGCAGTCAATGACGACTACCATCTCGCCGCCGAGGTACTGCTGGTGGTAAAGCCTCATCGCTGTCTGATCGCCGGCCTGGGCATCCGCCCGGAGATTTTTCCCGCTGGCTGCCTTGACGGGCCTGGACAAATGATCTGGCCGCGGCTTCGGCGGTGGCGCGACGCTGCGGCTGGAATCGGCTGTTTGCTGGCCTTGGCCGGAGGTCGTCTTGCGGGGCTGGCCGACGTGGTTGCGGGCCAGGTCCTGCCGGTCTGGACCTGTGCTGCAGTGTCCCCGGCGATCAGACGGGCTTAACCGGTTATGGTCTGAGTATGGGCTTCTGGTGCTCCTGGTTTTGCTTTCAGCAGCTGGGAAGCCGGTCACGCCCGTACGCGCAGAACTCCAGAGGGCGGCTGCCGCTTCGCGCTCGCCCGTTGCGTCGTTCTGCCTCTCAGATCCTGGCTGCATGATCGCAAAGCCTGTAAAAAGGAGGCCGCCATGAGGAAGATCCGGCAGCACGCACGGGCAGCCGCTTTGGCTGCCAGCGCCGTTGCTCTCGGCCTGGCGGTCGGCATGGCAGTGAGCACGAACCTGGCGGCTGGCGCGAGCGCGGACCACGCACGGCAGGCAACAGGCATCCCGCGCGGCTACGCGCAGGTCGACCCGCGGAATCCGGCGGACTCGCAGCAGGTGTTTCTGGGCCAGCCGCTGAGCGATAACGCGCCGATCTTCCCGGGCGACCCGAAGTTCACCTGGCAGCTGTGGAACTGCGTGAATGCCCACCCCGGCATTTCGCGCTGCCGGCATGGGTCGGGCTACACGCTGGAGCAGATCCGGTCGCTGGGCACCCATACCGGCACGCACATCTCCGCGCCATGTCATTTCCACGAGAACAAGCCGTGCCTGAACCGCCTGCCCGAGAAGTTCTTCGGCCTGCGCCCGCTGCTGGTGATCAACGTCAAGCCGCTGATCCTGGCCCGCCACGGCAACGGCGACTTCTTCATCACCACCGGCTACATCAAGAACTGGCTGCGGCGCACCGGGTGCAACGCGATCCCGCGCGGCTCTTACGTGGTGCTCTACACCGGGCTGTCCAGCCTCTACCACCTTGGCAACCGGCGGGTGCCCGGCCCTTACAACGACTACTACGACGACGTGCCCGGCTTCAGCGCCACCTCCACCAAATGGCTGTGGCAGCACGGCGCCATCGGCGTCGGTGCGGACACCTTCGGCCCAGACGCCACCATGGATACCGGCTTCGGCTCGACTACCGAGATCACCGCGCTCGGCGGCATCACGTTGGAGAACATGAGCGCGGGGCTGGCCCGGATGCGACCCTGCGGAGACTGGATGGAACTCAACGGCCCAAGGCTGACCAGCACCCGCCATGATCAGCTCGGCGGCAAGCTCGACTTCTCCGGCGCCTGGATGGGCATGGACGGCTGGACCCTCCGGAAAATCAAGAACCATTCTGGTGTCCGGCCTGAGACGGGATAGACGATCCATACGTCCGCAGCTTCATAGCGAGGCATGACACAGCCAGATTCGGGATCCTGAACGGTCCCTCGTCGTCGGGCGATCGCCGCCTTGCGCGGTCACTATTCGTAAAGCGCATCGAGGCACACGCTCGGCTCGATATGGGCGGCGGCCAGGGACTGCTGCCTGGCCCTTGGGGAGCGCCGAAGAGGTTGATCTGTGTTTGTTCATGCAGGTCCGCCCGGGCTCGGCAGCGACGAGAGGTCTTGGCTGTTGATGTCGGCGTGCCCGGCCTGGCCCTGCTACGCAATCGTGGCCAGGACCGCGGAGACCCGGCCCAGGACCTCGACGGCGCTCTCAGTGACATGGTCTGCATCGACTCCTCGACGCCGAAGGTGTAGGCGATCCGGGTGCTGTCGATCGGGGCGCATGTCAGCGTGATCGCGGTGATCACGTCGCCGGGGACCGTCATGACCAGGCGGCCCGACTGGCTCACCTCGTCGTAGCGGTCGGCCAGTGCGATCTCGGTGCCTTCGGCGGAGTGTGAGGATCTCCCAGACCGACTTACGCGGGCCCTTCAGGGTGCGGGTGACGGTGGCCGCCACATTGGTCTCTTACTCGATTCGCGCGGGCGGCTGGCTCGTGGATCGTCGATCCGTCGGGCTGATCGCCCGCCGGTGTCGGGTTCGGTGCCCACCCGGTGCCTCTGCCTGCGCGTGACATGCTGCAGATGGATGCCGGAGGCGGGAGTAGTTAGCGCGGATTTCCACGCAGCCACTTGAGGCAACTTTCGGCCAGGAGTTCACTACAAGTTTGAGGTGGGGGTGTGGGTCTGACGTGGAGGAACGTAGGCAGCCGACGGCCAGGCTCCTGTAGGCGAACGGGGTCGATTCCACTGCCCGGATGCTTGGCGGCCTTCGTGATCGGACCGTAGCCGCCACGCTGAGCTAATAGTGAGCGGCAATCAGCGACGGCAAACAGGCATTAAGGGCACGATAACGGTCGTCTTCGGGCATGGTCATCGCCTAGCCGTTTGTGCACATGAAGCGATCGGTGATGCGACGGCCGCGAGATCGGAGCAACGATGGCCGGGGTCTTCACGCGAGTCCGAACTGGCTGACCTGGGTAAATCGCGCGGCGACAGCGTCCGGGAGCAGCCAAGAGCAGGGGTGAATTAGCTGCGTGGAAATCGGCGTTAGTGGACGACCTTACTGTGATGATGCTCAGCGAGTTTGTTCAGGGCGGGGTCAGGCGCGCGGAGCTTCGGCGCGGGAATCGCACGCTGCGCTGGGTGGAAGCGGGTTCCGGCTACCCGGCGGTCGTGTTCGATGCGGGCGTGGGTGAGCCGGGATCGCTGGCCTGGGCCGGTGTCCTGCCCGCGGTGGCCATGCGCACTCGCGTGATCGCCTACGACCGGGCTGGCATAGGTGCCAGTGACCCGGTTCCGCAGCTGACGGTGGAAGGCGAGATCGCCGATCTCGCGGCCCTGGTGACGGAGGCGGGGGAAGGGAGCTCCGTACTAGTGGGGCACAGCTGGGGCGGCTTGCTGGCGCAGCTGGCCGCGTTCGGTCATCCAGACCTGATCGCAGGCTTGGTGCTGATCGATCCGGCACATGAGGAGACACTGGCCGCTGTTTCGTGGCCGCTGCGGGTCGCAGTGTCGGCCCAGGGCAACAGCGCCCTGCTCTTGCACGCGGTCGGCCTGCTGGGGCCTACGGTCCGCCGCACGCTCCGGCCGTTCGCCAGGCTCCTGACCGGCGATCCGCGGCTTCAGGGCCTGATACTCGATGCATATGCATGCTGCTTCACGAAACGGACGCAGGTTCGGATGCTGCGGGACGAGAACCGGCTGAGTATGAAGGCTGCCCCGCGCATCCGCCAACTCCGCGCGACCGCTGGCCTGCCAGAGGTGCCTGTTGTTGTCCTCAGCGCGACGAAGGGCCTGCCAAAGGGAATGCGCGGCCGGTGGACCGCGCTTCAGGCCGGTCTCGCCGAATCAGTTGCCAGGGGCGTGCACATCGTCGCTGAGGACGCCGGGCACGCCATCCATCAGGAGCGTCCGGAGCAGGTCACAACCGCAGTTCTTGACGTCGTCGAGCTCATCCGCCGCCAAGCTCCCCGAACTTAACATTGCTCGGCTCGGAGGCGGTCGCTGACGGGGTTGCGGGCGTCTCTGTCACTTGCTTACTGGCCTGTTTCAGGTTCAGCATGGCCCTAGGGTCTACAGCGAGACGTGGGGCGGCCGGTTGCCCAGGCCGGCTTCGAGGGTCATGAGGATGGCGGCGTTGAAGACGGCCGTCAAGTAGTGTCCGGTCGGCCCGGTGTGGGCGCGCGATCGGGCACGGGGCCGCCGCCACGGAAGGCGAAGTCACCCTTAATCAGCAACTGGTAGACCGCATCGGTGGCATTTCTGCCAGGTCGTTACCTCCCCCGGCCACGGTCATCGCCTTGCTGAAGGTCGTTCGCACGGCGCGGATCCAGGCAGGCCCGCAGCCGTCAAAGCTCGTGACCGCGTGCAGTGCCCTGCGCGGAACTGGCGTCGGTGTTCCCTCCCGTTATCCGCTTCTTGCGCTCGACAGCTGTCCGGCCACCTGGGACATCACCTCGCTGACGTATCGCTTGACCATTCCCGCGGCCACGCCGAGCACGGCCGCGACGTCGGCCACCGGCAGATCCTCGTAGTAGCGCAGCACCACGCGGGCGCGCCGGCGGGGCGACAGGCTCTGCAGCGCGGTCAGCGTGGCATCGCGGTCGGACACCTGACCGGCGGGATCCGGCGTCATGCCGCCCGTCCGCAGCAGCGGCGCAATCCGGCTCCAGCGGGCCTGCCTGTGGGCGCCATCGATAAACAGGTTCACGATGATCGCCCCGCACGTACGCCTCGACCGCCCCGGCCAGGCGAACGCCCGGACCAAACCAGGTCATCGGCCTAGTCATCGTTGCCGCACAGCAGGAACGCGTTCCGCTGAGGGCGGCACCACGCCCGCCGGCCAGGCCAGCGCCTGCTCCCAGCTGTCCATTTCACCACCCAGCCACCTACAGCCGGGCCGGAAACCTGGGCGAAGCCTTGCCTGGCGCTATCGCACCGCGGGGCCATCGCGCGGCACTCCGCCCCAACGCCCAAGACCAACGAATCCGCGTTACTCCGAGACGTTCGAACGGCGGGCTAACCAATGTGATTGCCGGCTGACCCAGAACGGGCCGTTCTGCGTAGCCAGGATTGTCCAGCGGTCTTCGCGGTCTGTGCGTGACTCATGGTTCGTTTCGAGTGTTCGACGAGTTCTGGGATGGTGGCGCCTTACCGGCCGCCACATGCGCCCGTGCCGCCGCCCGGGCGCCGGCGCGTGCCCCTCGCGGCGGCAGTTTCACCGTTGGCCGGATTCCTGCTCATGAGGCTCCACGTGTGGCGCCGGCGTTGAAGTTGACTGTCGCCTGGACTGCACGCACCGGCGGGCTCGGGGCTATAGCCCAACACCAGGGACTTTAGCTGTTAGTACCTTCATGCCGCGTTCGTGACTGTTGGTTTCGTGTCGGTCTTTATGTCTGGTTTGAATGATGGCGTTGAGCGGGTCCG
>Ga0099827_10000457_pt1 | contig 18381 bp, 17 predicted proteins | sample CZO8metaG_FD_79339 | JGI IMG/M metagenome (GOLD analysis project Ga0099827, IMG submission 79339) | Vadose zone soil microbial communities from the Eel River Critical Zone Observatory, Northern California, USA - CZOApr15con1.8 metaG | ecosystem: Environmental > Terrestrial > Soil > Vadose zone ...
AGGATCGCCGCGACGGCGTCGTGCTTGCGACGAAGTTCGGCGGCGACATGGACGACGGGACCAAGGCGCGCGGCTCTCGCGCGTACATCCACAAAGCGATCGATGCTTCGCTGCAGCGTCTGCATACCGACGTCGTCGATCTCTACCAGTACCACTCGCCCGACAACCTCACGCCGTTCGAGGAAACGTTCGGTGCGCTGGACGAGCTCGTGCGTGCAGGGAAGGTGCGCTACGTGGGCCACTCCAACCTGGACGAAGCTCAAGTCGAAGAGGTTGACGCAATCTGCCGCGAGCACGGTTATGCGCGGCCGGTGAGTGCGCAGAACCGGTACTCACTCCTCTACCGCGAAGCGGAGGAGGAGCTGCTGTCGACGTGCGAGCGGCTCGGGCTCGGCGTGCTGCCGTACTTCCCTTTGGCGAGCGGTCTGCTCACCGGCAAGTACCGCCGTGGCGAGCAGCCCCCGGAAGGCACTCGCCTGGCTGGGCGAGAGGAAGTGTTCACCGACGAGGCGTTCGACCGGCTCGAGGCCTTGGAGGAGTTCGCAAAAGAACGTGGCCTGACGTTGCTGCAGGTCGCCATCGGCGGACTGCTGGCGCAACCGGCAATCGCGTCAGTGATTGCCGGCGCGACGAAGCCGGAGCAGGTGCGCGCGAACGTCGAAGCAGGGTCGTGGGAACCGGCACCCGAAGACCTCGCCGCGTTGAACTCCCTGTAGCAACCGGCCCCGTCGCTTTGGGGCGCTGTCTTGGGGTCAGACCCTCGGACATGTCGCGATGGGGCAAAAGTGCTGCAAACGGCACCTTTAGTGTCGCAAGAGTGGTGTGACGCGGGTGTGCCCGATTCGTGACGATTGGAGGTCGGCTTGCCACTGCTCGGCAGAATCGGCGCGATGGGTCGTCCCGCCGCCGAGCACGATGTTCCCGCTGCGGTCGTCGACGTGGGCTGGGTCAACGGACTCGCGGCAATCCGGTCGCTCGGGCGCGCTGGCATCCGCGCGGTCGCCGTTGATCACCGTCCGAGCGCGCTCGGGTTCCGTTCGCGCTACGCGGAACCGTTCCTCAGCCCCGACGCACACGCCGACCCGACGCGATTCCTCGCGTCGATCCGCGCGCTCGGGCAGGTCGTCGTCTTTCCGACGCACGACGAGCAGCTGAACCTGATCGCGCGGCACCTCGGCGATCTCGATGTGCTCGCCCCTTTTCCCGACTGGGAGATCCTCGCGCGGGTGCAGAGCAAGCGTGCCCAGCTCGACCAGGCCTTGACCGCCGGCGTCGACGTACCGCAGACGCATTACCCCAGGACCGCCGCCGAGGCCCGGGCGGCTGCAGAGGAGATCGGACTGCCGCTGCTCGTCAAGCCGGAACACCCCGTCGGCTTCAAGCAGCGCTTCCGCCGACAGGCGTTCCGGTGCCGGACGCTGGACGAGGTCGAGGACGCCTACACGCGAGCCGAGGAGTTCGGAGCGATGGTGCAGGAACTGATTCCCGGCGAAGACGACGCGCTCTACACCGTGGGCAGCTACGTCGCGCGCGACGGCCGGCCGCTCGGCGTGTTCTCCGGCCGGAAACTGCGGCAGACGCCGCCTGGAATCGGCACCTGTCGTGTCGGCGAAGCCGTCTGGGTGCAGGACGCCGTCGACGCGGCGCTGCGGCTGCTCGAAGCGTTCGACTACTTCGGCCTGTCGCAAGTGGAGTTCAAGCGCGATCCGCGCGACGGCAAGTTCAAGCTGATGGAGATCAATCCGCGGCTGTGGCAATGGCACGGGCTCGCAGCCGCGTGCGGCGTTGACCTGCCGCGCATCGCCTATGCGGACCTCGTCGGCGAGAAACCGGACGAGGTCACGATGAACGGAGAAGGCAAGCGCTGGGCGATCACGCTGCTGCCGGGCGAGAGGCCGGCCTTCCAGCGACCGCCCTACGTCGACGCCGTTTTCGCGCGTGACGACCCGAAGCCCGCCGCGGTCCACCTCGCGCGGGTCGTCCGGAGCGCGCTCCGATGATTCCCGCCGCGATCGAACGCCGTGCCCGCTGGGTGCTCGATTCGATCGGCGCGACTGACGTCGGTTTCGGCGACGACCTGCCGTACAATGCCGACGCGTGGGAGCAGGTCGAGCGTGGCGAACGTCCCGAGGGCGATGACGTCGCCAAAGGCTTCTACCACCTTGCGCGTGTCGAGGAGACGAACAAGGGCCCGAGAGACGAGCACGGCCGCTTCCGGGCCGAGTGGTCGTGTCTCGACCCGCTCGACCCGCCGCTCGAGCGGCTGCGCCGCAGACTCGGCGTTGCGGCGGACAGCAGTCCGCGCTTTACGGTCGCGCTGACCCACGACGTCGACACGCCTTGGCGCTGGACGCGGATCGGCCTGCGGGGCGCGGCTGCCCGGCTGAAGCAGAACGTCCGCCACGCGCGTCTGGGGCCGGCCGTGCGCGAGGCCACCGGTCTTGCCGCTGCGCCGCTACATCGCGTGCGCGGCACCGACCCGAACTGGCGGTTCGAGCAGATCGTTGCGGAGGAGCGCCGCCGCGGCGCGACGGGCTCGACGTTCTACGTGATCGCGAGCCACCATGACCCGCACGACGGAGCCGCGCCCGAGGAATACAGCCGCCTCCGGCCGCGGCTGGTCGAGACCTTGCTGGACACCGGCGCCGAGGTCGGTCTGCACGGCAGCTATGCAGCGGCCGACGACCCTGCCCGCCTCGCCGCGGAGAAGCAAAAGCTCGAGGCGCTCGCGGGCCCGATCGCCGGCCACCGCTACCACTACCTCCGCGCAGATCCGCACCGGAATCTCGCGCCGCTCGCGGCCGCTGGCTTCCGGTACGACACAACGCTTGGTTTCCCGGATGCGGTCGGCTTTCGCGCCGGCATCGCGCGACCGTTCCGCCCGTGGAGCTTCGAGCGGGACGAGCCGCTCGACCTCGTCGAGGTCCCGCTCGCAGCGATGGATGCAACGCTGGCGGAAGAGCGCTACCTCGGTCTGGCGGCGAAGCGCGCCGAGCCGCAGCTGATGAGACTGCTGGACTGGGCGGCCGAGCACGGCGGCGCATTCGCCGTCCTCTGGCACCCGGACCGTTTCGATCCCGTCACGTCCGGTGGGTGGGACCGGCTCTACTCGAGGCTGCTGGACGGAGTCCGGGAGCGCGGCGGCAGTTGTGTCCCCGCCGCCGAGCTGGTGTCGTCCCATTCGACCTGATCGAAATAACGCAGCGCGCGGCGCGTCGGCCGCGCCTGCGCGCCCAGCTGCATCAGCTGTTCATGCGAGATCTCGCCGAGCGCGCTCTTGACCCCGAGGTACGGGAGGTTCAGGTCCTCCTGGTACACGATCGTGGAGATGCGCGGATTGATCTCGATCACGTGGTCGCCGACGAGCTGGATGTTGAAGAAGTACTCGATGTCGAGCTCGGCGACGATGCGCTGTGCGATTTCCATCAGCCAGTGGTCCTGCAGCGTTTCGAAGTACATCGCGAGCCCGGCACGCATCGACTCGCGTGTCTTTGCGTGGCCGAGCAGAATCTGGCCCGAGCGCGCGATCCCGTCCACGGTTCGTTCGCGACCCTGCGCGAGCTCCATCACCAGCAGGTCGGGCCCGCCCTCTTCGGGCAAGAGCTCCATGACGTCCTTGAGCCGCATGGCGAGACTGCCGGGGCGCTCCTCGATCAGCTGCTTCGTACGGTCGACACTCGCGTCGAGGACGCGAAAGCCGCGTGAACCAGAGCTGAACACCGGCTTGAAGCAGACCGGGCGTTCGGGATAGCCGAGCTCTTCCGCAGCGAGGGCGAGCGCCCGGCTGCCGCTCACTCTGCGCGAGGCCGGCGCGCGCAGGCCGAGACGCTCGAGCAGCGCGTAGGTCGCTGCCTTGTCGTTCGCCGTTCGGATCGTGTCCGGGGGCGAGACCATCACCGTCGTACCCATGAAGCGCTCGCGCGCATCCGCGAGCCCTTGCAGATCGTGGGAGGACTGCGGGAGGACCGCGTCGATGTTCTCGCGACGCACGACGTCGAGCACGGCGTCGGCAAACGCCGGATCGTTCCCCGGCGGGACGACGTAAAAGCGGTCACAGAAGTGCCGGCCGATCGCTTGCGGAGACATATCGATGCCGACGATGCGCACGCCCCGTTCGCCATTCAGGCGGAGTGCGCGCAGGAGCGCCGCGGTCCCGGGAGCGCCCGAGGCCGTGACGAGGACGGTGATGTTGCGCATCGAAGCGGCGATGCTACTGAGGTCGTCTCAGCGGCTGTTCGCCGAAGCGACCGCTCCGGGAAAGAGAAAGCCGACGCGGTTCCAGCGGCCGAGCTCGCAACCGTCCTTGCGGCTGAAGTGGGCGCGGACGAGTTTTCCGCGGAAACGCCCGGTTACGAGCGCCTCCTGTGGGCCGCCGTAGATCATCGTGCAGGCCATGCCCGCCGGCGTCGGCGCGAACGGCCGGACGGTCCGCATCAGCCTCGTGCACGCGGCGGCGCGTTTCGGCAGGGTTCCCCCGACCGGTGCGCACTTGAGCGTGTAGACCTTGTTGGCCGGTTGTGCCGAGCCTTGGGGCCACACCGTGATGTGCAGCGAGGTCGAGGCGACGGCGAGGATCGCGGCCAGAATGTTCATCGTCCCAGGATAGGCAAGAGCCGACGAAGCTGCCGCCGCTCGGCCGGCAGGTAGAAGCCCAGGAACAGCAGCACGAGGGGAAACGCCGCCGTGAGCCCGAGGGCCACGGGGAGAGGCACGTCGAGCACCTTCCCCAGCACGGTGAGGCCGACCGCCGCGAGCCCGAGCGTCGCCACGCGCCGCCACTGGTAGGACACGGGGAAGACGCGCTGGGCGCGCCAGGCCATCCCGACGAAGAGGAGCGTGTAGGCGACCACCGTCGCGATTGCGGCTCCCATCCGCCCGTAGGACGGGATGAGCGCCAGGTTCAGCGCCACGTTGACCGCGGCGGCTGCGCCGGTCACGAGCCAGTTCGACCGGGTCTGGCGCGCACGGCCGGTACCGATCTGCACCACGACGTACGCGCCGAATGCCGCGACGCCGAACGCCAGCGGTGCGACGACGTTCTGGGCCGGATAGAACGGCTTCGTGGTGATCACCTTCACGATCCAGGGCGCAAGCAATCCGAGAGCGAGCGCGAGCCAGCAGCAGACGAAGACGACGTACGTCAGCACGAAGCTGTATGTGCGCTGCGCCTCGCGGTCGTCCTCGATCGAGTAGGCGAATGCGGGCCAGGCCATCCTGAATGCCGTGAGCAGCAGAACGATCGCTGACGCGACGCGCACGCCGATCGAATAGAGGCCGACCTCGTGCGCGTCCGCGAGCTTGATCAGGAAGAAGCGGTCGCTGAAGTTCGTCAGCCAGAGCGCGACTGCGGAAGGGACGAGCGGCAGGCCGAAGCGGTTCATCGCCCGGTAGAGCGAGCGGTCGAACTGCAGGCCGAGCGCGTGTCGGCTGTAGAGCAAAAGTGCCGCGTACACGATCAGCGTTCCGGTGAAGTTTCCGACCAGGACGCCGAGCGGCCCCTTGTCGAAGACGACGACGAGCAGGATCGTTGCCGCGATCGTGATTGCGACGTTCACGAGCGTTGCCGTGACGTACGCAGTCGAACGTTGCTCGACGCGGAAGAGGGATGTCATCTGCTCGTAGTTCAGCGCGGCCCAGAGGCCGATGAACGCTGCGCTCACGAGGCCGCGATGGCCGTGCGTGCCGAAGAGGAGCCACGAGACCTGGGGCGCAAGCGCGATGCCCGCGACCGTCACGGCGGTCGACGCGGCCATGACGTACCAGAAAGCGGTACGCACCACGAGGTGCCGGCGCTCCGGCTCGGCCGAGTCGAAGTAGAACCGGAAGAACGCGCTCTTCATCCCCTGCGCGACGAGAGCCGTCAGCACAGCCGACAGCGCGACGAGCGTCTCGATCAACCCGTAATCGCTCGGGGAGAGGTAACGCGTGTAGAGCGGCAGGAGCAAAACGCCGAGCACGCGCGCAACGATCGAGCCGAGCCCGTAGACCGCCGAGTGGCGCAAGAGCTCTTTGAGCCGTTCGATCATTGGCTCAAAGTATGGAGCCGTAGATCTCGATCAACCGGTCGGCGACCTTGTCGAGGTCGTGCACTCGCTCGACGTAGGCGCGGCCCTCTTGCCCGAGTTGCTTGCGCAGGTCAAAGGAGTCGACCAGCGGCCTGAGCTTCTCCACGAGATCGTCCTTCGTCGCCGACACGATCGGCACCTTCACGCGGAACGCCTCTTCGGTCTGGGCGACCGCCTCGGGATCGAGGTGCGTCACGACCGGTTTGCCGTACGCCATTGACTCGATCGCGAACACGCCGTGCCAGAGGTAGTGCATCTGGTCGACGACGATGTCAGCGCGCTTGAACCGCTCGACCGCCTCCTCGTGCGGCACCCCGTGCACCACGTCGAGGTCGACTGGCAGCTGCGCGCACGCTGCGATCACGTGTCGCGTTCCTTTCTTCTCGAGATCCGAGGGCGCATGTACGACGAGCGGCCGCTCACGTTCGACCGGGGCGACCGGCTCGTAGTCGCGCAGGTCGAGGCCTGGCGGGATGACTGCAGTTGCGTCCGGAACCCAGCGCGTCGCCGCATACGAACCGACGATCCACGCGTCGAACTTCTTGCGGTACTCGAGCTCGTCGAAACGTTTGCCGCGGATGTCGTCGCCGAGGAAGTGCATCACCGACTTCTTGCGCGTGGCGCGCAAGATCGGCATGTTCAGCGACTTCGGGACGAGCGTCTTCCCGAAGTAGAAGTGGAAGATGTCGGTCTGTGGGAGGTATCGGGCGAGGGCCCGCCATTGGACGGCCTGCTGGCGCAGTAGTCCCTGCCGGGGCAGGTCGAGGTTGATGTCGTACTCGTCCGGGCGCCACTTCTGCGGCCAGAAGACGAGCAGCCGCGCGTCGACGCCCTTGCGGCGCAAGGCGTTCACGTGTGCCCACCCGGTGCCTGCGAGATTCACGGGGAGGTGGAGGACTCTGGCGTCGATGGGCCCAACGATACGATCCGCGGCCGTGTCCGCCGGGTTCAAACGACGTATCTACCGCGCCGCTCGCGATGTACGCCATCCAGGCCCCGCCCTCGAGCGGCGCCGCATTCGCGACGAAGTCGCAGGCTTTCTCGGCGGCCGCGACGTGCTCGCCGGGTACCAGCGGGAGGTACGCGGCAGCGGGTTGATGGAGCACCTGCTCGAGAAGGGCCGCGAGCATCAGGGAGCCGTCGTCGCATCGGGCCACTCGCTCGGCGCGATCGGCTACACGGAAGGGACCTACCTCTACGCGTTGCTGCGCTCGGTCCGGCCGGAGGTCGTGGTCGAGACCGGCGTTGCGAACGGCTTCTCGACCGCGTTCTCGCTCCTCGCCCTGCAGTCGAACGGGAAGGGACACCTGCACTCGATCGACCTGCCCCGTGAGGTCGGCCGCGAGTACGAACCGGGCACGTTCTACGAGGGCGAGGGCCGCGCGGGCATCCCACCTGGCTCCGAGCCTGGCTGGCTGATCCCGCCGGCGCTGAAGGAGCGCTGGACGCTGATCCTGGGACGCAGCCAGGAGGAGCTCCCGCTGTTGCTCGAACGGCTGGGAACGGTGGACACCTTCATGCACGACAGCGAGCACTCGTTCGACTGCATGTGGTTCGAGTTCAATGCCGCCTGGCCCGCGTTGCGGCCCGGCGGCGTACTGGTCTCGGACGACGTGAACTCGACCGAGGCCTTTTCGCGCTTCGCCGCACAGGAGGGACGAGAGCCGGTCCGGCTCGCCCGCGGAATGGCCCTGCTGCGGAAGTGACTTGACAGGGTTAGTGACTAGTAGCTAACATTTCGGGCCATGGCAGTCGCAGAACGAAAAAGCGCCGAGGAAAGGCGCGAGCAGATCCTCGAAGCCGCCCTGGCCGAGTTCGCGGCCCGCGGGCTCGTGGGCGGCTCGACGGAGGCGATCGCGAGGACGGTCGGGATCTCGCAGCCCTACGTCTTTCGCCTCTTCGGGACGAAGAAGGAGCTTTTCATCGCCACCATCGAACGGTGCATGCACGGGACGCTCGAGATGTTTCGCGTGGCGTCCGCCGGCCTGAAGGGCGAGGAGGCCCTGCATGCCATCGGTGAGGCGTACACCGAGCGTCTGGCGACGGATCCGACCTATCTCCACTCCCAGATGCAGGCCTACGCGGCGTCGCACGACCCGCAGATCCGCGAAGTCGTGCGGAAGGGCTACGGCGAGCTCGTCGAGTACGTCGAGCGCGTCTCCGGGCTGCCGCCGGACCGCGTCTCCCACTTCTTCGCCAAAGGCATGCTCCTGAACGTGGTGGCGTCGATGGACCTGCTCGGCGCCCCCGAAGGCTGGGCCCAGCGCCTCATCGACGGCTGTCGCAAGGACGTCTAGGGCCATCTTTTTTTGGACTTGAAGTAAGTGATAACTCACAAGCAAAGGAGGAACCCATGAGCGCCAAGGCTCGAACAATGTGGACTTTCGCAATCACCTCGGTGGCGGTTTTCATGGCCACCCTCGACAACCTCGTGGTCACGACGGCCCTGCCGGTGATCCGCAAGGACCTGCACGCGACCCTCGCGAGCCTCGAGTGGACGGTCAACGCCTACACGCTCACGTTCGCGGTGCTGCTCCTGACCGGAGCCGCGCTCGGCGACCGGTTCGGGCGGCGCCGGATGTTCGTGGTCGGTCTCGCGATCTTCACCGTCTCGTCGGCTGCGGCCGCCCTCGCGCCTTCTGCCGGAGCGCTCATCGCAGCGCGTGCGGCTCAAGGTGTGGGCGGTGCGATCATCACGCCGCTGACGCTCACGATCCTGAGCGCGGGCGTGCCGGCCAATCGCCGCGGTGCCTTCATCGGCGCCTGGAGCGGCATCGCCGGCCTGGCGGTCGCACTCGGCCCGGTCGTCGGGGGCGCCGTCGTGAGCGGCATCTCGTGGCACTGGATCTTCTGGCTCAACGTTCCGATCGGCATCGTCCTGATCCCGCTCGCATTCCGGCGTCTCAACGAGTCGCACGGGCCGATGGCCAAGCTCGATCTGCGGGGCGTGGCGCTTGCAAGCGCCGGCCTGACCGGGATCGTCTGGGGCCTCGTACGCGGCAACGGACAGGGCTGGGCATCGCCCGAGATCGTCACGGCACTGGTGGCCGGCGCGATCGTGTTCGCGCTGTTCATCGTCTGGGAGCTCCGCGCGCAGGAGCCGATGCTGCCGATGCGCTTCTTCAGGAACCGCGCCTTCGCGCTCTCAAACGTTGCATCCCTGTTCATGTTCTTCGGGATGTTCGGCTCGATCTTCCTGCTCAGCCAGTTCTTTCAAATCATCCAGGGCTATAGCCCACTCGCGAGCGGCGTTCGCATCCTGCCGTGGACGATCATGCCCCTCTTCGTCGCGCCGATCGCCGGGGCTCTCTCCGACCGCATCGGCGGGCACCGGCTCATGGGCGTGGGCTTGATCCTGCAGGCGTCAGGGCTCGCGTCCATCGCAGCCATCTCAACGCCGACGACGCCTTACTGGCAGCTGGTCGCACCCTTCGCCATCTCGGGCATCGGCATGGCGATGTTCTGGGCGCCGGTCGCGAACGTCGTCCTCTCGGCGGTGAAGCCCGAGGAGCAAGGGCAGGCGTCTGGTACGAACAACGCGATCCGCGAGCTCGGAGGAGTGTTCGGCATAGCGGTTCTCGCCTCAGTGTTCTCGGCGTACGGTGGCTATCGCACGCCTGACACGTTCGTCAGCGGAATGAACGCCGCCGTCTGGATCGGCGCCGGCGTGGTCGCCCTTGGGGCGGTCGCAGCATTCGCTATCGGCAAGAGTCGCGTTCGGGCTGCGGAGCAACCCGGTGACGCGGAGGCATTCGCAGAAGCCGCCTAAAAGCCCGTTTCCGCCGCAGGGGTATTAAGGTGGTACATAACGCCGTTGTAATCGGCAGGGGAGGGAGCATGAAGCGACTCACTGCAACGGTTGCCGCGCTGGGAGCCGCGCTCGTGGCCGCGACTGCCGCCGCGGCCGCGCCGCCGCAGGGCTATCAGTCCGGCGCGGATTTCGCGGCGAGCTACGCAGCGAACAGTGTCGTCAACGTATCCGCCACCACGCAGCGCGTCAGCTGCTACGCGCCCGAGGTGCCGTACCTGACCGCTCTCACAGCAGCGGATGGCTATCCGGGCGGCGGCGAGACGCCCTGCCCGGGCGCCACAACCGGAGAGCAGACCAGCGGCTTCGCGACCCAGGACGTCTCGAACCAGCCGCTGCTCGTCAAGGATCGCTCCGAGTCCGACGTCCGCGTCGACCCGGCCAACCCGCTGCACCTGATCGGGCAGAGCAAGTGGTTCGTCAGCGCGGAGGGCTACAACCACCTGCTCGGTTTCTACGAGTCGTGGGACGGCGGCGTGACCTGGCCGGTGCAAGGACATGTCCCCGGCTACGAGGGCTGGACGGACAACACCGACCCCGTCGGCGCCTTCGACCCGTGGGGAAACTTCTACTCGCTGCTCCTGCCGTACGAGTTCGTCTACAGCAAGTCGGGCGGGCACGTCTTCAACAACGGCTCCAAGCAGGCCAACCCGGCGCAGCCGCCCGACGCGATCTCGGTGGCCGTGCACCCGGGCAAGCCGGCCAGCGAGCAGACGGCGACGAACTGGATCACGACCCACGACGGCCACCCGGACTTCGTTTTCACCGCGTCTAACGCCGACACCAACACGCCGGACAAGCAATGGATCGCGATCGACACGAACCCGCTCAGTCCGCACTACAAGCGCGTCTACGCGATGTTCACGCGGTTCGTGCTCAACCCGTCGAGGATTCTCCTCTCCTACGCGGACGCCCGTCAAGACGGGACGCACACGGACTGGTCGGTCCCGCAGGAGCTGCCGACGATCCCCGGCCACCCGTGGGACACCTACCTGCTGCCGCACGTCGCGCCGGACGGGACTGTATACACGACCGTCACGAGCAACCCGGCCTCGAAGGGCTTCCTGAACAACTCGATCTACCTGATCTGGTCGAAGGACGGTGGCGTCACGTGGCTGGGGCCGACTCTGGTCGCCCCGAGCGTGCTGACGCCGACCTACCGGAACACCACCTTCAACGAGGGGATCGTCAACTCGTTCGGTCTCGGCACGACGCCGGTGAACGGCTACTGGCCACTCTACGTCGCCTACGAGAACGAGGACCCGGACGGCTTCTCACGCGTCTACGTGACCGGCTCGCTGGACGGCGGCGCGACCTGGAGCGCGCCGATTCGCGTCAACGACGGGCCCGACGACGTGGAGGCGCTGCAGCCACGCGTCGAGGTCGCGCCGAGCGGCACGGTCGCCGTGGTGTTCTACGACCGGCGGCTCGCCTGCCCGAGCGACCCGGCTTCCGGCGTGGAGCTCGACCCGCTCGCGCCGGCTGGGAAACGGAACTTCTGCATCAACACGGCGATCCAGTTCTATGAGCCGGATCTCACGCCGATCGGGCAGAACGTCCGGCTCTCGCAGTTCAGCTGGGACCCGCAGCTGAACGCCCCCAAACGGTTCTGCGTCTGCGGGTCGACAACCTTCATCGGCGACTACTTCGGGCTCGATTTCGGCGGCGGCTACGCCTACACGACATCGGTCTCGACGTACGACTACGGCCAGAACCCGAGCTTCTACCAGCAGCAGATTGTCGCAAGGCTGGCCCTGCCGTAGCTCGCCGAAGCGGCGTAGGAGCTCAGTTGGACCCGGGCGGCGCCACAGCCGCCCGGGTCAGCTGCTCGACGACGCGGTGGTTGCGCTGGATCAACTTCGCGGCGTAGAGACGATCGTCGGCCTTGCGGAACAGCTCGAGCGGGCCGACGCCGTCCTCCGGCAGTGCGGCCCAGCCGAACGTCATCCGAATGTCTTCGGCGGCAAGCTCGGCTCTTAGCCGCGCGCAGAGCTCGCCCGCCCCCGCCACGTTCGCCTCGGTGAGAATTGCGAACTCATCGCCGCCCACGCGGGCGAGCTCGTCGCCGGGCTCGATCGCCTGTGACAGCGTGTCCGCGAGCCGTCGCAGCTCACCGTTTCCGGCGGTGTGGCCGTGCGTGTCGTTGACCTGCTTCAAGTTCTCCATGTCGCCGAGCAGCAGCAGGAACGGGCGGGCTGCGCCGCAACGACGCGCCAGAGCCTCGTCGAACATGCGGGTGTTGAGGATGCCGGTGAGGAAGTCGCGTTCCGCGAGCTCGCGAAGCTGTCCAAGATGACGCCGGTGCTCGTTGGCGAACCAGCCGACGAGGGCGCCGCAGGAGGAATAGGTGACGAGGCGGATCACTGTCGCAGCAGTGAGGACGTCGCGGGTCGGCAGGCGAGGAGTCACCACGATCGCGATCGTGTAGAGCGCGGTTGCCGCACCGCCGCCCAGCAGGCCGAGTCTCGTTCCGCCCGCGAGCGCGAGCAGCGCTACGGGGATGTAGAAGAAGTGCCCGAGACCCAGCCCGGGGACCTCGAAGAATACGAAGCTCACGAAGACGAGCGCGTAGGACGCGAACGCGGTGAGGACGAGCAAACGCCGATGGAGCGATGCCGCAGGCATACCAGAGTCAGCTTCGTCGCGGGTCGCTCGCCCTGCGTCCCTCGAAAGAGTGATCGCCGGCGCACTATCCTCTGTCCATGGCCGGCACCGAAGCGTTTGAGACTGGACGCGTCACCGACGCCGATCTCCCGGCGCCCGACGTCTCGATCGTCGTGACCCTTTTCAACGAGGTCGCTTCGGTGGAGGAGCTCTACCGGCGGACGATCGCGACGCTCGATCCAGGCCCGCGCACGTTCGAGCTGATCTTCATCGACGACGGTTCGACGGACGGCACGTTCGCAGCGTTGGAGCGCTTACACGGCGGTGACCCGCGCGTGCGTGCGGTGCGGTTCAAGCGCAACTTCGGCCAGCATCCTGCGATGCACGCCGGCTTGTCGCGTGCCCGCGGCGACGTGGTGGTGACGATGGACGGCGACCTGCAGAACCAGCCGGAGGACATCCCGCGGCTGGTCGAAGCCGTCGAGGCCGGTAACGACGTTGCGAGCGGCCGTCGCCGCGCCCGCAAGGACCCGGTCGGTCGTTCCCTGCCGTCCCGCGTGATCAACGGCATGCTCCGCCGCTTCACGGGCGTGGCGATCTCCGACTTCGGCTGCGCCTTCAATGCGTACCGTCGCGACGCCGTCGAGCCGATGCTCGGCTCGATCGGCAAGCAGAAGTTCACGAAGGCTCTGGTTCTCTCCGGCGGAGCGAGTGTCATCGAGGTGGACGTCGCGCATGCGCCGCGGCACGGACCGTCGCGCTACTCACCTCTTCGCCTGACGCGGCTCGCACTCCACGTCCTGGCCGGCTATTGGCCGCAGCCGATCCAGTGGATCGGCGTGCTCCTGGGCGCGGTGTCCTCGCTGCTCGCGTTCGGGCTGGGTATCTACGGCGTCGTGTTTTGGATCGGCGAGTCGAACTTCCCGGGCCCGCTATTTGGCGGCGTTGCAGTCCTGTCTGTCCTCGGCATCCAGGGCTTCATCCTCGCGCTGATCGGCGAGTACCTCGGCCGCATCCAGCGCGACGTCGAGGGGCGGCCGATCTACACGATCGACAGAGAGCTCTGATCTAGCTAGTTCGCGGCGAGCTGCTGTTGCGTCGCTGCGGCAAGGATTACTTCCTTCAGCTCTTCGTGCAGCGCGCCTTTGGTCAGCAGCGCGACGGCGCCCGCTTCGCGCGCCTGCTCAGCGAGCTGCGGCTCGTCGAGGCCCGTGACGAGGATCACCCGCGTTTCGGGGCTTCGCTTGCGCAGGCGTCGTGCCGTCTCGAGACCGTCGATCTCCGGCATGCGCACGTCGATCACGGCCACCTCGGCGTGCTGCGAGACCGCGAGCTCGATGGCCGTGCGGCCGTCTCCTGCGGTCCCGATCACCGTCAACCGGTCGTCGTGGCCGAGCAAGAGCGCAAGCGCATCGACGAACAGGCGGTGATCGTCGACGATCACCACCCGCACCGGAGTGGATTGGAAGTCTCTGGGCATGCTCCTGGGACCTGGGAGTCTTTCACCCCCTCCCCCGAAGGGGCCGGGGCTCAAACGCGTAGTCTGCCACCCGTGGCCAAGCGCGTCCTCGTTACCGGCGGGGCGGGATTCATCCCGTCCAACTTCATCCACCATCTCCTGGCCAAGACGCCGTACGAGGTGGTTTCCCTCGACGCCCTCACATATGCGGGGAATCTCGACAACCTGAACGGCGCCATGTCACACGAGCGGCTCTCGTTCGTGCAGGGCGATATCCGCGACGTCGAGCTCGTGCGCGACATCGTCAGCGAGGTGGACGTGATCGTGAACGCCGCGGCCGAGTCGCACGTCGAGAAGTCGATCGAGGAGGGCGCCCGTGAATTCGTCACGACCAACGTGGAGGGGACGCAGATCCTGCTCGATGCGATTCGCGAGGCGCCGGTGGAGCGATTCATCCTGTTCTCCTCGAGCGAGGTCTACGGCACTGCGGAGTCCGCGCCCATGGACGAGGAGCATCCGATCAATCCGCGCAGTCCGTACGCCGCGACGAAGGCGGGGGCCGACCGTCTCGCCTATTCGTACTTCGTCACGTACGGGCTCCCCGTGGTGATCGTGCGGCCATTCAACAACTACGGGCCGCGGCAGCATCCGGAAAAGGTCGTGCCGCGGTTCATCACGCAGGCGCTGCAGGACCGTCCGCTGACAATTCACGGCGACGGCCACGCGAGCCGCGATTGGCTCTACGTCGACGACGACGCGGAGGCGATCGAGGCCGTGATCGCCGCGCCGCTCGAGAACATCGCGGGCGAGGTGCTGAATATCGCTACCGGCATCGACATTTCGGTCACGGACATCGCTGTTGCGGTGCTCGAGGCGCTCGGGAAGCCGTCGTCGCTGAAGACGTTCGTGACTGAGCGTCCGGGGCAGGTCGACCGGCACATCGGCTCGACCGACAAGATTGAGCGCTTGACCGGCTGGCGGGCGCGCACGTCGTTCGACGAAGGTCTCGCGCGCACCATCGCGTGGTACCGCGAAAATGAGGTGTGGTGGCGGGGGATCCTTCAGAGCGAGACCGGGGCAAGCGTCTCCTCGTCCTAGGCGCGGGGCCGGCCCAGCTGGGCCTGCTCGCGGCCGCGCGTGCGCGTGAGCTGCACGTGATCGCGCTCGACCGCGATCCGTCCGCTCCCGGCTTCCGCTACGCCGACCGCCGTGCGATCGTCTCAACGGAGGACGAGTCGGGAATCGAACGGCTCGCGGGTGCGGAGCGCGTCGACGGGTTGATCGCACCGGGCATCGACTGGCCGGTGGCGATCTCCGCGCGGATTGCGGAGCGATTGGCCCTGCCGCACCCGATCTCGCCGGAGACGGCTGCGCTGTCCACCTCGAAGCTGCGCCAGCGCGAGCGTTTCGCGGAGGCAGGGGTGCCGCAGCCCGCGTACGAGATCTGTTCCGGGGCGGAGGAGGCGACCGCTGCTGCCGAACGGATCGCCTTCCCCTGCGTGATCAAGGCACCCGATCGCCAGGGCCAGCGCGGGCTCACGCTCGTCCGGGCTGCAGAGGACGTCGCCGAGGCGGTGCGTGTCGCGCTCGACGCATCGCGATCCGCGACGCTGCTCGTCGAAGAGCACGTTCCCGGCATCGAGGTGACCGTCAACGCGTTCTCAGCGGGCGGGCACTTCTACCCGCTCACCGTGACCGACCGGTTGACCGCGCCGTTGCCTGCCTTCGGCGTCGCACTGACTCACGCCTGGCCGAGCGAGCTCGAGCCGGCCGAGATCGGCGCCGTCGTCGAGGCGGCGGCCGCCGCGGCGGCCGCGGTCGGAATCGAGAACGGGCCTAGCTACACGCAGGTGCTCGTCGGTCCGGACGGACCGCGTGTCGGCGAGCTCGCGGCGCGCCTGGGCGGTGGACACGATGCCGAGCTCTGCCGCGTCGCGCTCGGAGTCGACCTGAACGGCGCTGCGCTCTCCGCGGCGCTCGGCGAGGAGATTCACGCCACGAACCTCGCGCCCGTGGCGCGCGTCGGCGGCGCCTGCGTCCGGTTCCTCGTCCCGCCTCCCGGCGAGCTGCGCGAGGTCACCGGCATCGAGGAGGCCTTTGCGCAGGAAGGCATCCGCGGCATCCGCATTTATCGCCGCCCGGGCCACCGCTTCGAGGAGTTCCGTCGCGGCGCGGACCGGGCCGGCGCAATCCTTGCCGTCGGCGAGAGCCGCGAGCAGGCGCTCGAGCGGGCTTCCCGTGCGGAAGCCACAATTCGATTCGAGACCGATGTCGAAGCTCTCGTCTGACACCCGCCGGGAAACCATGCTCGGCTTCCAGCCGCCTGCGATCGGCGACGAGGAGATCGCGGCCGTAGCCGAGACACTGCGGTCAGGTTGGCTGACGACCGGGCCTCGCGCGGCCGAGCTCGAGCGGCGGATGGCGGAATACCTCCAGGCGGAGCACGTGCTCGCGCTGGCCTCTGGCACGGCCGCGCTCCACCTCGCGCTCGTCGGCCTTGGTGTCGGGCCCAGCGACGAGGTGATCACCACGACCATCACCTGGCCGGCGACGGTGAACGTGATCGTGCACAGCGGCGCGACGCCGGTCTTCGTCGACGTGCTCGAGGGCGACCTCAACATCGATCCCGGTCTGGTCGCGGAGGCCGTCACCGAGCGGACGAAGGCGATCGTGCCGGTCGACCTCGCCGGACAGCCGGCCGACCTCGATCCACTGCTCGAGCTCGGCGTCCCGATCGTGGAGGACGCCGCTCATGCCGCGGAGAGCTGGTATCGCGGCCGGAAGGTCGGCGCGATCGCCGACGTGACCTGCTTCTCGCTCTACGCGACGAAGAACATCGCCGCCGGCGAAGGCGGGCTGATCGCAACGAACCGAGACGATGTCGCGCAAGCGGTGCGCGACCTGCGGCTGATGCGGCGCGGCGACGGCTCGCGGTACGACATCGCGGTTCCCGGCTACAAGGCGAACCTCTCAGACGTGCTCGCGACGATTGCGCTCTGCCAGCTCGACAAGGTCGAGCAGCACGGTGAGCTCCGACGCCGCCAGTTCGCCGCTTATGACGAAGCTGTCGCGGAGCTCCCCGGAATCACGCCGCTCACTCGCGACGACCGTGACGTGCACGCGCTGCACCTGTACGTCGTCCGTGTCGATCCCGAGACGGCGGGTGCGACGCGCGACGAGTACCAGCGCGCGCTCGCCGAGGAGAACATCGCGACGTCGATTCACTTTCTCCCCGTTCACAAGCTCACCTTCTATCGGGAGCGGTTCCCCGACCAGCCGGCCTTGCCGGTGGCGGAACGCGCAGGCGACGAGATCCTCTCGCTCCCGCTGTCGCCGGCGCACTCCGACGACGACATCGCCGACGCCGTCGCCGCGTTGCGGCGCGTGCACGATCGCTTTACGGGATGACGCGCAGGCGTCTCGTCAGGATCCTCCTGACGCTGGCCGTCACAGGCGGCTGTCTGGGCTACATCCTCTGGCAGCTGAACGTGCGGCGGACGGCGCACATTCTCGTCCACTCGAATCTCGGTTGGTTCGCGGGCGCTGTCGTGGTGATGCTCGCGGGCGTGCCGCCGATGGCGTACCGGTGGCAGAAGCTCTTGGAGGCGCGGGGGATCCGCGAGCGCATCTCCTGGCTGATGCGGTCGTATCTCGTCTCGTACACAGCCGGGCAGGTTCTACCGACCGCGGTCGGAGGTGATGCCTCACGCGTCTACGAGAGCGCGCGCCGCCATCCGGGCAGGCTCGGCGATCTGACCGCAATCGTCCTGCTCGAGCGCGCACTCGGCGGGGTCGCAACTCTCGTGCTCGCTGCGATCGGCTTCGCGCTCGCCGTCGGCCGCTACGACGTCGGGCCCTATTTGTGGATCGAGGGCGCTTTCGTCCTTGGCACGATCGTCCTCGGGGTCATGTTCTTCTCGCACCGGGCGCGCGGACCGCTGCGCCGTTTCGTTCCGCTGCTGCGTCGCCTACGCATCGAGCGGCCGTTGCGCGCTCTCTACGAAGGCGTGCACGTCTTCCGTCGGCACGTGCGGTTGATGGCGTGGATCTCGCTGCTGACCCTCGGCGTGCAGGCGGTGCGCGTTCTGGCGATCTGGATGGCCGGGCGGTCCGTCGGGATCGAGCTTTCGCCCCGTCCCTATTACGTGATGGGCCCGCTGCTCTTCCTCGTGATCCTCGTGCCCTTCACCATCAACGGCCTCGCAGTGCGGGAGGCGTTCTTCGTCAGCTTCCTGACCCAGCTCGGGGTCGACAAGGAGTCGGCCCTAGCGTGCGGCTTCCTGTTCTTCGTGGTGACGATCGCGCTCGCCTTGCCCGGCGCCGTGATCCTGGCGGTCGAGAACCTACGCGGGGTGGAAAAGCCGGCGCGGGCCGGAAGCGCTGATCCGCGGAGACCTTAGAGCGAGGGCAAGACGGCCGCGCGGGCAAAGCCCGCACGGCCTCTA
>Ga0099827_10000460_pt1 | contig 18337 bp, 14 predicted proteins | sample CZO8metaG_FD_79339 | JGI IMG/M metagenome (GOLD analysis project Ga0099827, IMG submission 79339) | Vadose zone soil microbial communities from the Eel River Critical Zone Observatory, Northern California, USA - CZOApr15con1.8 metaG | ecosystem: Environmental > Terrestrial > Soil > Vadose zone ...
CGAGGCGCTCGGGCTCTTCTACGCGGGCACGCTCTTCCGCGAGCTGCGGCCCGCGCGGCGCTGGCGGGCGCTCGGCGCCCGGATCCTCGTCGAGGAGTGCGAGCGTCAGATCCTCGGCGACGGTGTCTCGTTCGAGCAAGCGACCGGATATCAGCGCTACACGCTCGAGATCTACCTCCACTTCCTGATGCTGAACCGCCGGAACGGCTGGGCGATTCCCGCGAGCGTCGCCGAGCGGATCGGCCGAATGCTCGATTTCGTGCTGGCGGTGCGTCGCCCCGACGGCTCGATGCCTCAGATCGGCGACGCCGACAGCGGCTCGCTGCTGCCTCTCGCCAGGCGCCCCCAGGACGACGTCCGGGGCGTGCTCGGGACGGCGGCGTCGCTCCTCGGGCGCGCCGACTGCGTGTGGGCGGCGGGGCCGGCGGTGCCCGAAGTGCTCTGGCTGCTCGGAGCGCCCGGGCTCGAGAGGCTGGACGCGCTCGCCGCGGCGCCGCCCGCGTCCCCGGCGTCGCGCCTCTTCGCCGACGGCGGGTACGCGGTGATGCGCGGCGGGTGGGAGCCCGACGCTCACCAGCTGATCTTCGACGTGGGGCCGTTCGGCTGCCCCGTGAGCGGCGGCCACGGCCACGCCGACCTGCTGAGCGTCCAGCTCGCCGTCTTCGGCGAGCCGTGCCTGGTGGATGCCGGAACCTACTGCTACACCGCCGACCGGAAGTGGCGGGACTTCTTCCGGGGCACCTCCGCCCACAGCACCGTCGTCGTGGACGGTGAGCCCCAGGCGGCGCCCGCGGGCGCGTTCCGGTGGCGCGCACGACCGCGCGCGCGTCTGCGCGCCTGGCGCTCGACCCAGGCGTTCGACTTTGCCGACGCCGTCCACGACGCGTATCTGCGTCTGCCGGACCCGGTCGTCCACCGCCGCCGGGTGCTCTTCGCGAAGTCCGGCTACTGGGTCCTGGTGGATGACCTCGAGGGGGCGGCCGAGCATCACGTGGAGCTCCGCTTCCAGTTCGCGCCGCTCCCGCTGGAGGTGGATCCCACGCTCTGGGCGCGGGCGCGGCTCGCGCGCGGGCGCGAGCTCCTGATCCACCCCTATAGCTCGGCGCCGCTGAAGGCGCGCATCCGCGAGGGGGAGCTCGACCCGATCGAGGGATGGATCTCGCCGGAGTACGGCGCGCGCCGGCCCGCGCCGATGCTGTCCTACTCGACGGTGGCGCGGCTCCCCCTCCGGATCGTCACCCTGCTCCTGCCCGCGGCGCGCGCGCTCGCGTCGCCGCCCCTCGTGACACCGCTCTTCGACGAGGGCTCCTCCCCGGTGGGTCTCGCGTTCGCGCTCGGTGACGAGGACGTCCGGGTCGACGGCTCGATCCTCGCCGGTTCGATCGGGGCCGGACCTTCACCCGGCCGGGCGGCGTGACGCGCATGTGCGGCATCGTCGGCATCGTCGGCCAGAACCCGGGCGAGCGCCTCGACGAGGCGCGGCTCAAGCGCATGCGCGATGTCCTGCGCCACCGCGGGCCCGACGGCGAAGGCCTCTGGATGGAGGGCCCGGTGGGGCTCGGCCATCGCCGGCTCGCGATCGTGGACGTCGCGGCGGGCGCCCAGCCGATGGCCAACGAGGACGAGAGCGTGTGGATCGTCTACAACGGCGAGATCTACAACCACGCCGCGCTCCGGCCCCGGCTGGAGGCGTGCGGTCACCGCTACCGCACGCGGAGCGACACCGAGACGATCCTGCACCTCTACGAGGAGGAGGGCCCGCGCTGCGTCGAGCGGCTCGAGGGCATGTTCGCGTTCGCGGTGTGGGACCGCGCGCGCGAGCGGCTGCTCCTCGCGCGGGATCGCCTCGGCATCAAGCCTCTCTACTACGCGTGGACGGGCCAGGAGCTCGTCTTCGCCTCCGAGATCAAGGCCATCCTCGCCGGTAATACCGTCCGGCCCGCCTTCAACACCGCGGTCGTACCCGAGTTCCTGGCGAACCGCTTCGTCGCCGGCGCCGAGACGTTCTTCCGCGGGGTGTCGAAGCTCCAGCCGGGGTGCACGCTGACCTGGTCTCGTGCGGACGGGCTCGAGGAGCGCCGGTACTGGAGCGTGCCGACCGAGATCGATGACGCCGGCGCGCTCCCAGACGTGGCGCGCGAGGTGCGGACGCGGCTCGAGGCCGCGGTGCGGAGCCATCTCATGAGCGACGTGCCGCTCGGCGTCTTCCTGTCGGGCGGGCTCGACTCGAGCGGGCTCGCGGCGCTCATGGCGCCGATGACGACGGAGCCGATCCGCACCTTCTCGGTGGGCTTCGCCGACGCCGACGCGAACGAGCTCGGCTACGCGCGGCTCATGGCCCGCACGGTCGGGGCGGTGCATCACGACGTGACCGTCTCGCCCGCGGAGTTCTTCGACGCGCTGGGGCAGCTCGTCTGGCACGAGGACGAGCCCATCGCGTTCACGTCGAGCGTGCCGCTCTACTTCGTGTCGCGGCTCGCCCGCGAGCACGTCAAGGTCGTGCTGACCGGCGAGGGCGCCGACGAGCTCTTCCTCGGCTACAACCGCTACCGCGTGACGGCGTGGAACGCGCGGCTCGGGCGGGTCTACGAGCGCCTCCTGCCGCCGGCGCTCCGCGCCTCCGTCCGCTCATGGGTGGGCCGGCAGCCCTTCCCCTTGCGACGCTACGCCGCGCGGACGTTCCTCGCCCTCGAGGCGGAGCCGCGGGCCCTCTTCTGCGAGAACTTCGCCGTCTTCCCGACGGCGCTCCAGCGCGGTCTGCTCGCCGACGCCGCGCTGCTGGCCGCGCGCGACCCGTACCGCGAGGCGCTCCGCGCCTATGCTGACGGCGCCGGCGACACACTCGAGCGGCTGAGCCGGGCGGACCTCCAGACCTACCTCGTCGAGCTGCTCATGAAGCAGGACCAGATGAGTATGGCGGCGTCGATCGAGAGCCGCGTGCCGTTCCTCGACCACCGGTTCGTCGAGTTCGCCGCGGCGCTGCCGGCCCGGCTGAAGGTGCGGGGCTGGCGCACCAAAGCCGTGCTGCGGACCGCGCTCCGGGACCTGGTGCCGCGCGAGATCCTGACGCGGCGGAAGATGGGCTTCCCGGTGCCCGTCGGGCGCTGGCTGCGCGGCCCGTTCTGGCCGCTCGTTCAGGAGCTCGTCCTCGGGCGGCGGGCGCTGGGCCGCGGGTTGTTCCAGCCGGCGGCGCTGCGCCGGCTCGCCGAGGAGCACCGAACGGGCGCGGCCGAGCATGGCGACCGCCTCTGGCTGCTCCTGAACCTCGAAGTCTGGCAGCGCATTTTCCTCGACGGCGAGGACGCGGCCGCCGTCATGGGGACGCCGGCGCGATGAATCTCCTCTGGGTGAAGGTCGGCGGACTCTGGCCGGTCACCACGGGCGGCCGACTCCGGAGCTTCCACATCCTGTCCGAGCTGTCGCGGCGCCACCGGGTCACGCTGCTGACGACGCACGGTCCGGGGGACGACCCGGACGGGCTCGCGGCGGCGTTGCCGTCGTGCGGCGTCGTCTCGGTTCCCTGGGCGCCGCCCAAGCAGGGGAGCGTCCGCTTCGGCCTGGCGCTCGGCGCGTCGTGGCTCTCGGCGCTGCCCGTGGATCTCTACCGGAGCCGCGTTCCAGCGCTCGGAAGGCTCGTCGCGCGCGGGCTCGCGCGGGGCGGCGTGGACCTCGTGCTGGCGGACTTCCTCGCGGCGACGCCGAACGTCCCGCTCGGCGGCGAGGTGCCGGCGGTGATGTTCGCGCACAACGTCGAGCACATGATCTGGCGGCGCCTGCGCGACGTCGAGCGCCGCCCGTGGCGGCGCGCCCTCCTCGAGCTCGAGTGGCGCAAGCTGCGCCGCGCCGAGGCCCGTGCGTGCGCGCGCGCCCGGCTGACGCTCGCGGTGTCCGAGGCGGACCGCGACCGCTTGGCAGCCTGCGCGCCCGGCGCCCGCGTCGCGGCGATCCCCACCGGCGTGGACGTGGACTACTTCGCCCCGAACGGGATCGCGGAGGCGCCGGGCCAGCTCGTCTTCACGGGCTCGATGGACTGGTACCCCAACGAGGACGGCGTCCTGCACTTCGTCGAGACGATCCTGCCCGGTATCCGGCGCGAGCTGCCCGAGACGGCGCTGACGGTGGTGGGCCGCAATCCGTCGCCGCGCCTCCGCGCGGCCGCCGCGCGGGCGGGCGTCCGCGTGACCGGCCTCGTCGAGGACGTCCGCCCGTTCGTGGCCGAGGCCGCCGTCTACGTCGTGCCGCTGCGGATCGGCGGCGGCACGCGGCTCAAGATCTTCGAGGCGCTCGCGATGGCGAAGCCCGTCGTGTCGACGAGCGTCGGCGCCGAGGGGTTGCCGCTCGTCCCCGGCGAGCATTTCGTCCGGGCCGACGCGCCCGCCGACTTCGCCGGCGCCGTCGTGTCGCTCCTGCGTGATCCGGCACGGCGCCGAGCGCTCGGCGACGCGGGCCGGCGGCTGGTCGGCGAGCGGTACGCGTGGCCGCGGGTCGCCCGCGAGTTCGAGGCACGATGCGAGGAGGTGCTCAGTCATGCGCGTTAGCGTGTTCGGGCTTGGATACGTGGGATCCGTGACCGCGGCCTGTCTGGCGAAGGCCGGCCACGAGGTGATCGGCGCGGACGTCAATGCGGAGAAGGTGGCGATGGTGAACGCGGCCGCGCCGCCCGTGCTCGAGCCGGGGCTGGCGGAACTGCTCGGCGAGGTGGTGCGGGCGGGCCGGCTCCGCGCGACCGTGTCCAGCGACGTGGCCGTCGCGGCCTCGGAGATCGCCCTCATCTGTGTCGGGACTCCCTCGCGCGCCAACGGCCAGGTGGACATCGACGCCGTCGTCCGGACGGGCCGCTCGATCGGCGAGGCCCTCCGCGCGCGGGCCGAGCCGTATACCGTCGTGCTGCGCAGCACGGTGCTGCCCGGGATCACCGAGCGCTCCCTGGTCCCGGCGCTCCGACGGGCGGCCGGCGGGCGGGCGCGCGCCTCGCTGCGCGTCGCGGTGAATCCCGAGTTCATGCGGGAGGGCACGTCGCTCGGCGACTTCGCGCGCCCGCCGCTCACGCTGGTCGGGTCCGGCGATGCCGCCGCCGCGGCGGCGCTCCGCTCGCACTACGCGGGGCTCGAGGCCCCGTTCGTGGACACGACCATCCGGACCGCGGTGATGGTCAAGTACGTCTCGAACGCGTTCCACGCGCTCAAGGTGTGCTTCGCGAACGAGATCGGCGACCTGTGTGCCGCGCTCGGCGCCGAGGCGCAGGAGGTCATGAGCATCTTCCGCATGGACCGGAAGCTCAACGTCGGGGAGGTCTACCTCCGTCCGGGCTTCGCCTTCGGCGGCTCCTGCCTGCCGAAGGACCTGCGCGCCCTGCTCCACGCCGGCCGCGTCGCCGACGTCGCGACGCCGTTGCTCTCGGCGGTCCTGCCCTCCAACGAGTCCCAGATCCGCCACGCCGTCGACGCCGTGCTGGCGACGCGGCGCCAGCGCGTCGGCGTCGTCGGCCTCGCCTTCAAGGCCGGGACGGACGATCTCCGGGAGAGCCCGATGGTCGCCCTCGTCGAGGCGCTGCTGGGCAAGGGGTGCGACATCCGGATCCTCGACCGACACGTGGACACGGCCCGGCTCGTCGGCGCGAACCGGCGCTTCATCGAGGAGGAGATCCCGCACATCGCCTCGCTGATGTGTCCGAGCGTCGAGGCCCTTGTCGCCCACGCGCAGGTCCTCGTGATCGGGAGCGAGAGCGTCGCGGCAGCGCGGGTCCTCGCGGCGGCGGGCCGCGACCACGTGCTGATCGATCTGACACGGGGGAGCGCCCGGCGCGGGTCGCCCCCGAGGACCGTCGCCTGAGCCCGGGCGCGTCATGCTCGTCCGGCTCGAGATCGCGCTCGCGGTGCTGATGATGACCAGTCTACAAACGGCCCACGCCGCCCCGGGTCCCGAACCCCCGCACTTCGACGTCGACACCACGTACGTCGAGCCGTCGGGCCGGACGATCGCCGTCCGCGCGGGAGGCGATCTCCAGGCGGCGCTCAACAACGCCCGGCCCGGGGACGTGATCTCGCTCGAGGCCGGCGCGACCTTCATGGGGCCGTTCACGCTGCCTCCCAAGGCCGGCGGCGGATGGGTCATCGTGCGTACGAGCGCTCCGGACGGCAGGCTCCCCCGCCTCGGAACGCGGGTGGACCCCTCCCACGCCGGGCTCATGCCGAAGCTCACGGCGGCGGCGGGCTCGGTCATCACCGCCGCGCGCGGGGCGCACGACTATCGCTTGATCGGGATCGAGATCCATCCGACCGCGGGCACGTTCCTCCAGAACCTCGTCGAGCTGGGATCCGTCGAGACGTCGGCCGACGACGTGCCGCGCCACATCATCGTCGACCGGTGCTACCTCCACGGCGATCCGGGCCGCGGGACGAGGCGCGGGATCGCGCTGAACGCCCGGTACGGCGCCGTGATCGATTCGTACCTGGCCGACTTCAAGGAGGTCGGCGCGGACTCCCAGGCGATCGCCGGCTGGAACGGCCCCGGCCCCTTCAAGCTCGTGAACAACTACCTCGAGGCCGCCGGCGAGAACGTCATGTTCGGCGGCGCTGATCCCACGATCCCGCTGCTCGTGCCCGCCGACATCGAGATCCGGCGCAACCACTTCGCCAAGCCGCTGGCCTGGAAGCGGGGCGACCCGGCCTACGCGCTCGTGCCGTGGACGGTCAAGAACCTGTTCGAGCTGAAGAACGCTCGGCGGGTGCTCGTGGAGGGGAACCTCTTCGAGCACAACTGGGCGCACGCGCAGAGCGGCTTCGCTGTGCTGTTCACGCCACGCAACCAGGACGGCCGCGCGCCGTGGTCGGTCGTCGAGGACGTGAGCTTCGTCAACAACGTCGTGCGGGGGACCGCTTCGGGCATCAACATCCTCGGCCGCGACGACCTGTCGCCGGCCGGCAGCCAGCAGACGAAGCGCGTCCTCATCAAGAACAACCTGTTCCTCGACGTCGGCGGGCCGCGCTGGGGCGGGGGTGGCCGGCTCATCCAGCTGCTCGCCGGGCCCACGGACGTCACCGTCGAGCATAACACCGCCTTCCAGACCGGCAACATCATCACCGTCGACGGCGAGCCGCCCGTGCGCTTCGTGTACCGCCACAACATCACGCCGCACAACGACTACGGGATCATCGGCACCGGGACCGGGCCGGGGGCGGCGACGCTCGCCCGTTATTTCCCGGATGGTGTGATCACCGACAACGTTATCGTCGGGGGTAACGTCGCTCTCTATCCACCCGGCAACTTCTTCCCCGCCTCGCTGGAGGACGTCGGATTCATGGATCGCGCGTCCGGCGATTATCGCCTGGCGGCGTCCAGCCGCTATCGCCGTTCGCGCGTCGGCGTCGATTTTGAGGCGCTGGCGGTCGCGATGGGCGCGGGGACCTCCGGAAGGACGCAGCGCGAGCAGCGCAGCCGCACAGGCGGCTGAGGTCCTTTTCGAAATCGTGTGTACGGAGGTGCTCACTGATGCGCGTTAGCGTTTTCGGTCTCGGGTACGTGGGATGCGTAACCGCGGCCTGCCTGGCCAAGGCCGGCCACGAGGTCGTCGGCGTAGACATCAATGCGGAAAAGGTGACGATGGTGAACGCCGCCAGGTCGCCCGTGGTCGAGCCTGGGCTCGCGGAGCTGCTGGCCACGGTAGTGGGAGGGGGACGCCTTCGGGCGACGACGTCGAGCGAGGAGGCGGTCGCCGCGTCCGACGTGTCGCTCATCTGCGTCGGCACGCCCGGTCGCCCCAACGGGCAGCTCGACGTGGACACCGTCGTCCGGACCGGTCAACGCATCGGCGAGTCGCTCCGCAAGCGCGCCGAGCCGCTCACCGTCGTGCTGCGGAGCACGGTGTTGCCGGGGACCACCGAGCGGTGCCTCGTCCCGGCGCTTCTCACCGGCACCGGGGGGCGGGCGGCGATGCGCGTGGCCGTGAACCCCGAGTTCATGCGCGAGGGCACGTCGCTCAGCGACTTCAGCCGGCCGCCGTTCACACTCGTGGGGTGCGGTGACCCCGCCGCGGCATCGCTCCTGCGCTTGCTCTACGAGGGCGTCGGGGCGCCGTTCGTCCACACCTCGATCCGGACGGCGGAGATGGTCAAGTACGCGGCGAACGCGTTCCACGCCCTCAAGGTGTGCTTCACGAACGAGGTCGCCGACGCGTGCGCTGCGCTCGGCGCCGACGCCCACGAGGTCATGCGGGTCTTCCTGATGGACAAGAAGCTCAATGTGTCGGAAGCCTATCTCCGACCCGGCTTCGCCTTCGGAGGCTCCTGCCTGCCCAAGGATCTCCGGGCGCTCCTCCATGCGGCCCGTGTCATCGACGTCTCCTTGCCGGTGCTCTCGGCGATCCTGCCGTCGAACGAGGCACAGATGCGCCGGGGCGTGGAGGCTGTGCTCGCGACGCGACGGCAGCGGATCGGCGTGGTCGGTCTGGCCTTCAAGGCGGGGACCGATGACCTGCGGGAGAGCCCGATGGTCGCGCTGGTCGAGACCCTCATCGGCAAGGGATGTGACATTAGGATCCTGGACCGAAACGTCTCGATGGCGCGGCTCATGGGCGCGAACCGCCGCTACATCGAGGAAGAGATCCCGCATATCGCGTCGTTGATGTGCTCGAGCGTGGAGGCGCTGCTCGCCCACGCCCAGGTGCTCGTGATCGGCAACACGAGCGACGACGCCGCGCTCGCCCTCACGGCGGCGAGCCCCGAACACGTCGTCATCGATCTCACGCGAGGCGCGGCGCGACGCGCGGCGAGCGCGAGGGCGGCGACCTGAGCCGTGCCGCAACCGGCCCTCCGCTCCCTTCGCCTCGTGTTCGTCTGTGTCGCCGTGGTGATCGTCGAATCGTCGTTCGCGGCAGACGCGCCCGAACTCCCGCAGCTCTACGTCGGCACTACATACCTTCAGCCGTCCGGACGGACGATCGCCGTCCGCGCGGGTGGAGATCTTCAGGCTTCGCTCAACGGCGCCCGACCCGGTGACGTGATCACGCTCGAAGGCGACCTTCACGGGACAGTTCACACTGCCCGTGAAGCTCGGGGGCGGCCGGATCACTGTGCGGACGAGCGCGCCTGACGACAGGCTGCCACCGCCGGGGATGCGGGTCGACCCCTCGTAGCCGACGCCATGCCGAAGCTGGTGGCGGCGGCGGGCCGTGTCATCACCGCAGCGCGCGAGGCCACCACAACATTGCGTTCCACACCGGCAACATCATCGCCGCCGAGGGGCCGCCAAACATGGACTTCGTCTTCACCAACAACATCATGGCGCAGAACGCCTACGGCATCGTCGGCACCGGGATCGCACCGGGGATCCAGTCGCTGGACGCGTACTTCCCCAAGGCCATCTTCAAGAAGAACGTGATCGTTGGCGGCAGCGCCGATCACTACCCCCGGGACACCTTCTTCGGCGGGTCGTTCGCCGAAGTCCATGGGACCAACCTCGGCGTCGACCTTGGCGCACTGCCAGCGGCTATCCGTCCTACCCCGGATCATCGCCGATAGGCGAGCACCTCTCTACGGCACTCACCGACATGCACGGGATCGCCCAGTTCCTCTTCTGGGCTTCTATCCTCCTCCTGGCCTACGCCTTCGTGGGCTATCCGGCCCTCGTCTGCCTCTGGGCGAGGCTCCGGCCCCGGCCGGTGTCCCGTCAATGGTGGGAGCCAGCCGTGACGCTGGTCGTCGTGGCCCACAACGAAGCAGTGCGGGTCGACCAACGGCTCGCAAACCTCACCGCGCTCGACTACCCACGGCACCGGCTCCAGATCCTCGTGGCCTCCGATGGCTCGACCGACGGCACGGCGGAGCGGGCGCGGGCATGGGAGCCGGCGGGTGTGGAAGTCGTCGCGTTCGAGCGGCGCCGCGGCAAGCCGGCGGTACTGAACGACGTGCTGCTGCGGCTCGTCCGAGGCGAGATCGTCGTCCTGGCGGATGCACGTCAGCGCTTCGCGAGCGACGCCGTCCGCGCTCTCGTCGCCGCTTTCGCCGACCCCGGCGTCGGCGCGGTGAGTGGCGAGCTGATCCTGACGTGCGACAAGGGCAAGAGTGCGGTCGGGGAGGGGGTCGGCGTGTACTGGCGCTACGAGAAGTTGATCCGGTGGAGCGAGAGCCGGGTCGATTCGACCGTCCGCGCAACCGGCGCGATCTACGCGATCCGCCGGAGCCTCTTCGAGCCGATCCCCGAAGACACGATTCTCGACGACGTCTGGCTCCCGATGCGGATCGCCCGGCGGGGCTACCGCGTGCTCTTCGAGCCTGGTGCCCGCGCCTGGGACCGAGCACCGGCAACGCCGGCGCAAGAGTTCGCCCGGAAAGTGCGCACGCTGACCGGCAACTTCCAGCTCTTCACGCGGGAGCGCTGGCTCCTGAATCCGGTCCGGAACCGGCTCTGGGTCCAGACCGCCTCGCACCAGATGCCGCGGCTCCTGACCCCGTTTCTCCTGCTCGCCGCCTTCGGTACCGATCTCCTCCTCGTGGCCGGATCGCCGTTCCACCGCTGGACGCTCGCGGGACAGATCGCGTTCTACGCGGCAGCGCTCAGCGGTCATGTTCTGCAAGGAGCGCAGAGACGGGTTCGGGGCCTCGCCGTTCCCTACGTCATCTGCCTTCTCAGCGTCGCCGCCCTAGTCGCCTTCTTCAGGTTCATCACCGGCCGCCAGTCGGTGACGTGGGACAAGCCCCTCGCGTTGCGTTCCCGACGCGCATGATGACGATGCTCGTCACCGCCGGCGCGGGCTCATTGGGACGCTCGGCGGGACCCTGAACTGGCTCGACGCGAGCCGGCGCTGCCGGGCCGTAAATGGCGCTGCCGGTCTACGCGGCGAACGTTGGCACGGCTACCAGCAGCACCACCATTAGCGGCGCTTTGTCTTGAACGTGAAATCGCCGGAAACCGCCAGATTGCCCGCCGCATCCCGCGACTTCACCCTGTAGTGATACCAGGCGTTCGGGGCCAATCCGTTCGGCACCTGTGAGTGAGACGTGATGAGGCTCGTGTTCAGCGGCGTGACGTTTCCGTAGGCCGCCGTCGGCCCGTATTCCACCTGTGTATCGCTCGCCTCGTTCGTGATCCAGCTGATCGTGGCGCCCGACGACGTGATCGATGACGCGGTCACCCCCGAGATCACCGGGGCGGTGACATTGTTCGCCACCGTCACGCTGACGCCTGCCGATATGGCCGCGTTGCCGGCCGCGTCGCGGGCGACGGCAGTGAGGGTATGAGCCCCGTTGACGGCTGTGGTGGTGTCCCACAAGACGGCAGAGGGGGCCAGGGTAACCTCGGCGCCGAGGTTGGCGCCGTCGAGCTTGAACTGGACGCCGGCGACGCTGACGTTATCAGTAGCGGTGGCGGCGACGGTCACCGTGCCCGTGACGGTCGCGCCGGCCGTCGGCGCGGTCAGCGAGACGCTGGGCGGCGTCGTGTCGGCCACGGTTACGCTCACGGGGGCCGACGTGGCGGTGTTGCCGGCGGCGTCCCGGGCGACCGCGGTGAGGGTGTGGGCCCCCGGGAGGGCCGTCGTCGTGTTCCAGGCGACGGAGTAAGGCGCGGTGGTGACCTCGGCGCCGAGGTTGGCGCCGTCGAGCTTGAACTGGACGCCCACGACGCCCACGTTGTCCGTGGCGTTGGCCGTCACCGTGACCGTGCCGCCCACGATCGCCGCAGGGGCCGGTGCCGTGATCGACACCGTCGGCGGGATGGTGTCGCGTAGGCTGTAGAGCGCCAGGACGTCCTGCGTGCTCAGCGCGCGGTTGTAGATCCGGACGTCGTCGAGGACGCCGGGAAAGTACTCGGCGCCGCCAAACGCGCCCGAGTAGTGCCCGATGTGAACCGGTTGGGTGGTCGTCGGTGCCCCCGGGGTCCCGGCCCATCCCAGACTTCCCTTCTGTATCCCGTCCACATAGAGCCTGCCCCCCGCGGCGTCGACGATATACACGACATGGTGCCACTGGTTGTCGTTGGAGCCCGTGACGTTGAAGGGGCAGCCGCTGCCATCGTAGACGTAGTTCAGCGTATCCCGGATATACCACGCGCACAGACTCCCATTGTTGAGGAACACGTTGTAGCCGTTGTAGGAGCCCGCGACGTACTTATTCACCAGCCCTCGCACCCCGCTCGCCGTGCTCGTCTTGAGCCACACGGCCACGGTGAGCGGATACGCATCGAGCGCCGCGGTGGAGGGGACGTTGACGTAGTTGCTGAGCCCGTCGAACTGAAGGGCGGAGCTCATGATGCCCGTCGTCCATGTGGGCCCGTTCATCAAGGTGCCGGTGTTGCCATTTCCAGAGGAGTCCGCGGCGGTCGTCCCGGCCCCTTCATCGAATGTCCAGTAGCCCACCGCGCCGCTGGTGGTGGTTGTGCCATTCGACACCGTCACATTGACCGGGGCCGAGGTGGCGCTGTTGCCGGCGGCGTCACGGGCCACGGCGGTGACCCTGTGGGTGCCATCGGGCGCCGTCGTCGTGTCCCACGAGACAGAGTATGGTGCCGCGGTGACTTCGGCGCCGAGGTTGACACCGTCGAGCTTGAACTGGACGCCGGCGACGCCGACGTTGTCGCTCGCGCTGGCGCTGACCGTCACCGTCCCCGTGACCGTCGCCCCGGCGGTCGGCGCCGTCATGGAGACAGTCGGCGGGGTCGTGTCGGCGGTGGGCGCAGCGTTGAGTACGGTTACGCTGACCGCGGCGGACGTGGCGGTGTTCCCGGCGGCGTCACGGGCCACGGCCTTGAGGGTATGCGCCCCGTTGGCGGCGGCCGTGGTATCCCACGAGACAGCGAAGGGCGCGGCGGTGACTTCGGCGCCGAGGGAGACACCGTCGAGCTTGAACTGCACCCCCACCACGCCCACGTTGTCCGTGGCGGTGGCCGTCACGGACACGGTGCCGACCACGGTCGCGGCAGCGGTTGGCGCCGTGATTGATACCGTCGGCGGTGTCGTATCGTTGAACGTGGCACTCACGGTGGTCGCTGCCGTGAGCGTCACCGTGCAGGTGCCCGTGCCCGAACAGCCGCCGCCGCTCCAGCCGGCGAAGGCGGCGCCTGCGGTCGGAGTGGCGGCCAGCGTCGCGGCGGTCCCTCTGACAAAGGTCGCGGAACAGCTCGTTCCGCAGGTGATCCCCGTCGGGGTGCTGGTCACGGTCCCCGAGCCGCTGCCGGCCTTGACGACCGCCAGCGAGACCGCCGACCCGATCGTGAACGTCAGGGAGTTCGAGGTTCCGCCACCGGGCGCGGGATTGACCACCGTCACCTGGGCCGTGCCCGGTGTCGCCACATCGGTGGCCAGGATCGTGGCTTGCAATTGAGCGCTGCTGACGAACGTCGTCGCCCGACTCGCGCCATTCCATTGAACGCTTGAGGCCGAGACGAAGCCGCTTCCATTCACGGTCAACACGAAGCTGGCGGCGCCCGCGGCGGTGGTGGCGGGCGACAGTGAGCTGAGCACCGGCACCGGGTTCGCGGCGGTCTGCGGCAGTTCCGCCAGGAAGACGTCGCTGCGGCCCGAGCCGTTCATATCCGAGGTGAACAGGACATACTGACCATCCGATGAGAACTTCGCGAAGCTGAAGTAATTGTAGGTCGTCGTGGTGTTGTAGGGGTGCCCGAGCAGCCGCCGCTGCCCGTTCGGGGTCATAAGGATCATCCCGCCTGGAGCGAGCCAGGTACTTCCGGTCGGCTGCAAGCCACCATAATAGAGGAACACGGCCCATTGGTCATTGAGATCGGTGGGATGCTGGATCCAGTTCCCACTGCCGTGAATCGTGGTACCGGGTGCCGGCCCGCCGAGCTCCACGGCCGAATTGGGCACGTTGGGCGTGAACATCGCGAATTGGTCCGGAAAACTCAGGTTCCAGTCGACCGTGACCCAGCGGTCCCTCAAGCTCGCGTTATGCGCGAAGGGAATCACGCCCGTGGTGGTCCAGACGACGCTGTTTGTGAGCCAATCCCACACCACGAGCCCGTTCTGCGGTGTATTCATGGACACGCCGACGTAGCGGCCGGCCCGGTCGATCCGCGGCTCGTTCAGGTTCGCGTCGGTATAGGTTTTTCGTGTGCCCGTGCTGGGTTCATAGCCGACGACCGTATCCCCGGCGGCCCCGAGCATCCAGGTGAAGAAGGAGTCGTTCTCCGCCTGGTGCAGCCACGTCGGCCACGCGTAAGCGCCCGAGCCGATGTCGGTGATCGGCCAGCCGCCGCCCGGGGCTTCGGTCATTGTCCGGATGTCGATGCGGCGGATGACGCCGTCGCTGTGGCTCACGTAGGCGTAGTACGGCGTGGCCGGATTGTTCGAGAAAGCGAAGGCCCCGTCTATCCACGGGCTGAGGGTGCCGGTGAGTTGGCGTGGATTGCTGACGCCCACGCCCGGGGTGTAGTCCAGAAGCCACCACGGCCCGCCCGACGTGCTGTTTTGGCGCACCAGGACGGCGCGGGTATTTCCGTTGTACGGCAGGGACACCTCGTCGCCGCCTTCGGAATAATCGTGGCTCCAGTAGGGGCTGGAGACGGGGTACGTTGCGGACGTGAGCTTGTAGATCTTCACGCCGGTCGTGGGATCTAGGTAGGAACTGCCGGCCGCGAGCGCGGGCACGTTGAGGGCGGAATAGGCCGCGGTGAGCGGTACCTGCGTTGTCGTGGCCACGGGCAGGAGTGTGGGGCCTGGGTCCGCCGCGGCGGGCGCTGGCGTCATCAGCACGGCGAGGGCGGCGACGAGAGCCAGGGTGAGAACGCGGCAGCGGGACGACATCGTGATCCTCCTGCGTGCGGAAGACCCGATGTTTCCCGGGGAGAGCCTTGAGTCTCCCTTCCTTCGGTGGCCCGGCTGCCAGATCGAGATGACCTGACCTGACCCGTGGCTTTGCGTCCCCGCCTCGCAGCGGGTTTGCCTTTATCGGGAAGGGTCTTCGCTGTCGGGAAGCTAGTGCACAGGGGGTGCCAGGCACCGATCGCGGCCGTTCAGGCCCTTAAATTCTGGAAATCGCGGGGGCTCGAGCGACCGCTCCGAATCCGATCAGGGCGTCTGGGCGGCTCGGGCAACTGACCCGCAGTGTCACGTTCGACGGTGAGCGTGCCCATTGTGGCATCGCTGTTCTAAGGAATGCAGATTTCGCTGCGGCTTCGTGCCTCCTGACAGGCCGTGCGGGCCGCTCACCGCGATTTGCTTGCGACGGACCGTGTGGTAGAGATCAGGCGTGTTGCGTCTTCGGCGGTCCGCGGCGTGGGTGACAGCGGTCGTCCTCGGCTGCGTGCCGGCATCGGCACTGGCACAGATTCCATTGCCGATCCCGCCGCCCGGGTTTGGCGGTCAGCTGCCCCAGCCGTCCCGACCGGCGCCGATCACGCTGACGCCGGCGATCGCCGTCTTCGAGGAGTACCCAGCAGCGGACCGCAGTACGCCCACCGGCGGCGCCGCGCTGGCCGCGGACGCCGACCAGAACCGCGTGTCCTTCGGCCTGCAGATCGGGTACCCGCTGAGGTTCGATTGACGCCTTCCGCCTGATCTCAGCGCCGGCTTCTGTTCCTTCCTAGTCCGTCCGCTCCTGGACCGGGTCACGATGACCGCCAAGGATCGAGTCGCGGCATTTCTGCTCACGCATCGGCCCCGCAGCTTCTGTGACGAGTGCGTGGCGCGCGCGCTCGGGATCGACCCGTCCACCGCGTATCGGGCGGCGGTGAAGGCCGACCGAGCGGGCGGGTTCATCAGGGAGTATGGCGTCTGCTCGGACTGCGGTCAGAGCCGGCTGGTCACGCGGTCCCGCTGATCGATCCAAGACTCGGGCCGGAGGAAGTCAACCCTCCGGCCCGACGCGTCTCTGGCGGATGGAGCTCAACCTGGCCGATCACCTCGACGGGTGCGCCTTCGACTAGCGGAATAGGGTGAGCGGATCGCCTTGGATCACGACCTTCAGCAGCTACTACACGAAGACTCGCGAGAACCGCCTTCTCGCGGGCCCCGTGCCCGTCGAGGGGGCGTACGTGCTCGGCGCGCTCTCGCGTTACGGACTCATGGCGTCGAACGGCGCGGCGGAGCTCCTGGCCGACTACATCGCGGGGCGCCCGTTGCCGCGCTATGCCCGGCGTTCCGCCTCGACCGCTACGACGATCCTGGGTACCGCGCGCTGCTCGCGCGGTGGGGCGACTCCGGCCAGCTCTGACCTTCCACGACCTCAGACGAGCCGGTCGCGTAGTCGCGAGCTGATCGCGTCCACCACCATCACCATCGCGACGGTCACGAGGAGGACGGTCGAGGCGGCGGGGTAGTCGATCATCCGGAGATAAGTCTGGAGGTAGAAGCCGATGCCGCCGGCGCCGACGAAGCCGAGCACGGTCGTCGCGCGGATGTTGGTCTCGAGGCGGTAGAGGACGTACGAGAGAAAGAGCGGGAGCACCTGCGGCAGGACCCCGTACCTCAATATTTGCAGGCGTCTGGCGCCCGTCGCCGTGATCGCGTCCATCGGGCCCGGCTCGATCCCCTCGATCGCCTCGGAGTAGAGCTTGGCGAGCGAGGTCGTCGTGTAGGCGACGGCGGCGAGGACGCCGGGGAACGGCCCGAGCCCGACTGCCGCGACGAAGACGAGCGCGTAGACCAGGGTGTCGACGCTCCGGAAGAAATTCAGCACGGCGCGGGCCGGGTAGAAGACCGCGCCGGGCGCGACGTTCCGCGCCGAGAGGAACCCGAGGGGGAGGGCCAGGGCCGCGGCCACCGCGGTTCCGAGGAGCGCGATCTCCACCGTCGTCAGGGCGCCGGCCAGCGCTGCGGGAAGGACGCGCGGGTCGGGCGGGATCGTGCGCCGCACGAAGTCGAGGATCCACGGGAGCCCCTGGACCAGGCGCACGGGGTCGGCGCCCGTGTCCCAGACCAGCCACGCGAAGACCACCGCCCCGACGAACACGGCGGCGCGCCTCATCCCGCCTCGCCGTCGCCGTAGATCGCGTCGATGATCGCGGGCGTGAGAGTCCGGGGAGCGCCGTCGAAGACGAGCCGCCCCTGACGGAACCCGACGATGCGCGTGGCGTAGGCCAGGGCCGTCTCGAGCTGGTGCTGGCTCACGACGAGGGTCAACCCGCGCTCCACGTTGATGGTCTTGAGGATGTCCATGATGCTGGACGTGAGCTGCGGGTCGAGGCTCGCTGTCGGCTCGTCGGCGAGGATGACCGTCGGCGCCTGGGCGAGGGCGCGCGATGGCGACCCGCTGCTGCTCGCCTCCCGAGAGTGTGTCGGCGCGACGGTCGGCGAGGTGCGCGAGGCCCACCTGCGCCAAGCACTCGAGCGCGAGCCGCTGCTCGCCCGCCGGGAAGCGGCCGACGAGGCTCGGAAGCGACGGCACGTAGCCGAGCCGTCCCGCGAGGACGTTGTCCAGCACCGAGGCGCGACGCACGAGGTTGAACTGCTGGAAGATCATCCCGATCTGGCGCCGGACCTGGCGCAGCTCGGCGGCGTGGCCACCGGTCACGGCGCGACCAGCGACACGGATCCGACCCGTCGTCGGCTCGGTCAGCCGGTTGATCGAGCGCAGGAACGTGGTCTTGCCGGCCCCGCTCCGGCCGAGGATGACGACGAACTCGCCCGTGCGGACGGCGAGATCGATCTCCTGGAGGGCCACCGTGTCGGGCGGGAGCACGACGGAGAGCCCCGCGACCTCGATCATCAATTCCATTTGGCGACAGGCTCGGCTCAGCGCGGGCGGACGCCGAGCAGCTCCATCGCCGCCCGCACGGGATCGTAGTCGTGGTCGTCGGCGGGCGCGAACCCGTCGATCTCGTAGAGCCGCTTGAGCAGACGCGTCGATGCGCGCGCTGCTGAACGGTCACGTGGACGCGGTTGCGCGCGACGATCGTGGCCTTGGCCTCGCGCTTGGCGAGGACGTACCCGACGGGGTGCACGAACGCGAGGTCCGCGGTCCGGTTGCGGAGCGCCTCGACGACCGCGGCGTAGTCCGACGCGACCGTCACCCGCACGGAGGCGCCGACGAGCCTCCCGAGCGCGCGACCGAACTCCTCGCCGGCCTCGAGGAGATCGGTCGGCTTCTGGGACGGGGTGAGGACCAGGTGGAGCGCCGTGTCGGCCGCCCGCGCCGCCGGTACCATGGCCAGAATGCCGAGCGCCAGCACCGCGACGAGCCGTGGGATCTCGCGCACGCGATCGCTCCGCCGCGCCTATCGGCCGACGCCCGCCGTCTCGTCCACGTGGGCGTCCTCTCACGGGGTGCTCGCGCCGCACGGGGTAGCGACATTGTGCATCCTTTCGTCAAATGCCTGGAATCACGAGGGTGTGTGAATCGGCGATGCGACTCCTTGAGCGAGGCTTGCGTCCCTCCACGGCCTTCGC
>Ga0099827_10000465_pt1 | contig 18278 bp, 18 predicted proteins | sample CZO8metaG_FD_79339 | JGI IMG/M metagenome (GOLD analysis project Ga0099827, IMG submission 79339) | Vadose zone soil microbial communities from the Eel River Critical Zone Observatory, Northern California, USA - CZOApr15con1.8 metaG | ecosystem: Environmental > Terrestrial > Soil > Vadose zone ...
AACGATCCGGAGCGCAGCGGGAGCGCCACCGCGTCGGCCCGCACGCCGGACCAGCGCGAGTGCGGCCCGCGCGGGACCGCAGCGGGCCCGGCTCCCACCGCGAGCAGCCGCCGGCGCTGCGCGCCGAGCAGGGAAGGCGAGAGATCGAGCGAGGTCCACCGGCACCCGGTGAACGGCCCGGCATCGCCGCGCCAGGCCGCCTCGGCGAGGTGGCCCGCGCCGCCGCCGATCTCCAGCACGCCGTCCGGATCGGGGAGAATCCCCCGCGCGGCGAGCCCCTGGAGCAGCGCCTCCCCGAACCTCCGGCCCCGCAGCGCGGGATGGGGGAAGCGGAGCAGGTGGGAGACGGTGCACTCGACCTCGTCGAAGCGGCGCCGCGCCGGCACCGTGTCGGTCCGGTGGTGGGCGCGGGTCGCATCCTCCGCCGGAGCGGCTCGCGTCAGCTCTTCAGCCGTCCGCCGGGCGGGTGGCCGTCCCATGGCACGAGCAACAGGCGCGCGGTGAGCGCGTCCATGATGTGGGAGATGTCGCGCATCGCTTCGGTGAGCCCGTGCAGGTCCGCGTCGCCGGCCCCTAGCCTGGTGAGCCAGGCGTGCACGCGCCGCCGCGCTTCCGCGCCCACGGGCCGGACGTCGTCGGGCAGCTCGACCTCCATGCGCTCCAGGGCGGCGTCCATCTCGTAGAGCCGGGCGAGGCAGGCGCGAGCGGAGTCGGGGTTCGGCGGCGGTGCCTCGGGCATGCTCCGGTTCTCGCCCGAAAGCCCCCTCAGGAGCAAATCGCGCCGACGGTGACGGTCACGATGCCGGAGGCATCCACCTCGACCGGAAAAGCCGGGAGCGGGACCGTGGCCGGGTCGTGCGTGACCGCTCCGGCAAGGTCGAACGCCGAGCCGTGGCAAGGGCAGTACAGCGTGAAGGCGCCTGGCGCCCCGGCTGGCGCGGGCTGGACCGTGCACTGCTGGTGGGTGCAGACGGCGGAGAGAGCGACTGGATTCGCGCTCGCGTCCGGCCGCGTGACGAGGAGGGGCCCCGGCATGCCTTCCGGCTGGCCCAGGACCGCGCCGCCGGTCTGTAGCAGCGCGCTGTAGCTCGCCAGGGGGAAGACCACCTTGCCATCCTGGACAGGCGGGAAGACACCGTCCCCGGCGAACAGGTGGAGTCGGACGTCCCCGGTCGCCGGGTCCCGGCTGGCGGGATACGCCTGCAGACTGGTCCGCGCAGGCGGATTCAGCACCGTGCCGTCGCCGGCGAAGCGCGAGCCGTGGCAAGGGCATTCCGCCTGGAGATCCTCGCCCACCCAGGCCAGCTCACAGCCGGCGTGGGGGCAGATCGCCTGCACGGCCGCGAAGCCGGTCCCGGTGTTCGCGATCAAGACTGGCTGCGGAGCGCACGGAGTGTGCAGCACGATCGCGCCGCCGGCTCGATCCAGCTCGGGCACCTGCGCCGCCGGGATGACGACCCTGCCGTCCACCAGCGTGCCGCCCTGCACGTCGCGGTTCGGAGAGATGCGGCGCGCGCATCCGCCCAGCCCGCGAGCGAGGGGGGGAACGCAGGCGGCCAGGGCGGCGCGGCGGACCAGCTGGCGGCGGGTCAAGTCGTCGGGCATGGACGCCTCAGAAGGTGAGCACCAGGAAACCCGCGTAGGTGGCGACGAGCGTGGTGTAGCCGATGATCTGGTGCGCGAGGGCGAAGTCGCGCTGGGAGAGCTGGCCCTCCTTGCTCGCCGTGATCGGCCCCAGCACCACCTGCGCGGCCATGCCCGCGGCCGCCACCGCCATGGCGATCTTGTGGAGCGTGGCCGTGTCGACGCGCAGCGGCTTCTCCAGGGGGCTCGGGGCAAGGATGGCGAGGAGGCCGGTCGCGGTGAACACTCCTGCCGCGGTGAACGCGGCGATCGCGTGGGGGGTGATCCAGCGGCCCGTGTCCCCGCCGCCCCCGTACTTGTCGAGGTAGTTGATCTGACCCAGCACGACCGCCGCCGTCACCGTCGCCAGGGTGGCGTATCCGCCCAGTTGGTGGAGCTGCAGCATCGTGCGCCGGCGGCCGAGCTGCCGCATCAGCTGCAGCTCCCGCTCCCTGGTCGCCTCGTCGGGCGGCTTCTCCGGCGCGAGCAGGTCGAAGTCCTGGCCCGGAGCGGACGCGGCGCGCCCTTCGGGCGGCGTGGGCGGGGCGGACGGCTCCTGTGGCTGCTGCTGCTCCGGCGCCTGCGCCTGCACCGCGTCCGCGAGTCGCGGCACCCAGCCGGGGTTCGCCCCCCCGCTCGCCGCCTCGAACGGCGGCGGCCAGTGCACCCGCGTCCGCGCCTCGAGCGTTCGGGGCCCGTCCGCGAGCGCGGCCCGGCCCAGAGCGGCGATGGCGCAGAAGGCGCCGGCGGCGATGGCGCGCATCAGTTCCTCCCCGCGCCGGCGAGGATCCACTGCGCGACGGTATCGACCGAGCTCGCGCAGATGGAGCCCGGCGCATCCGCGGGCATGCCGCTGCCGAGGTGGGCGTCGAGGGCGGCGGTCAGGCGCAGCTTCTGGACGAGGAAGCTGTTGTCCGGATCGCCCGGCTTCACCAGCACGAGGTCCTTCAGATCGCCGAGCGGGTTCACCGCGGTGCGGCCGACCAGCCGCGGATAGGCGTCGCCGGAGAGGTCGAGGAAGCTCGAGCTCACCGCCCCGTCCGTCGAATGGCAGTTGAACGCCTTGTTCCCCGAGGTCCCGCAGCTCACCTGGAACAAGTCGCGCTCGATGCTCGCGTAGCTGGGCTGCAGCGTGGGGCAGGTGCGCGATCCCTGGCGGCAGCCGCCCGCCACGCAGAACCCCCCTGCGCCGCAGTCCGAATCGATGGCGCAATCGGCGCGATCGACCGGGTACGCGCAGGCCCACAGCGCAAAGCCGGCGGCGGCCAGGGCGATCCTCACTCGCGCACCGAGAAGAGCACGTCGCCGGCGATCACCGCCCGGTCCTCGATCTTGATGAGCAAGAGCTCCGGCCGATCCACGTGGAACGCGTCGAGGCTGATGGGGAAGGAGAACTTGGCCCGCACACCCCGCCGGCCCGACGGCTCCAGGTGGACGGGGATGGCCTGCTTCTGCTGGATGCCGTTCAGCTCCACGCGCGCGTCCAGCGTCACGTCCTGGGGCCCGGCGAGCGGCAGCGTCAGGGGCGGCAGCGTCCCCTTCACCTCGGCGACCGGATGCAGCGGCTCCTGCGTGGCCTCGCGCACGTGCGCGTCGCGGTTGGAGTTGCCGCTGTCGAAGGTCGCCACGCGCGCTCGCACCTGCACCAGGGTGGGGCCTCCCGGCTGGAGCCGGGCGAGACCCTCTAGCTTTTGCGTCGTGCCGGTCACCTGGTGCAGCTTGTGCACCACGGTGTAGCTCAGGGTGCCTTGCTCGAGGCCGAGCAGCGTCGGCCGCGCCTCGTCCGCGCGCCCCGCGGCCGCGATCAGCAGCGCGGCGGCGAGCTGGACCTTCGCGAGCGCCGCTCCCCTGCCCAGGATCGACCCCTTCATCCGCTCCTCCCCGCGCTGCGCGGATCGGTGCGATGACACCTCGGACGCTCCGACTGTGACAGATCTTCAGCGCCGCCGGGCGCTTCACCAAGGGTGCCTCGCCGCATCGCGTCGCCAGCGATCCGACGGACGGCTACAGTGCCGTGGCCTCGCCCTTCCGCTCCGCCTCGCGCTGCGTCTTGAGCTTCTTCATCCGGCGGCGGATGAGCTCGCGCTTGAGCGCGCTGAGGTGGTCGACGAACAGCTTGCCTTGGAGGTGGTCCATCTCGTGCTGCACGCAGACCGAGAGCAGGTTGTTCGCCGCCTCCAGCCGGTGCTGCTTGCCGTCCCGGCCGAGGAACTCGACCACGATGCGGCCGAACCGGGTGACTTCCTCGTACTCGTCCGGGATGGAGAGGCAGCCCTCGGTGTACGTGAACTCCCCCTCGCCGACCTTGATCACGGGGTTGATCAGCCAGAACAAGCCTTCGCCCTTCTTCTTGGCCGGCTGGCCCTCCGCGGACGGCCGCTGCTCGACGTCCATGGCGATCACGTTCTGCAGGACGCCGACCTGGGGCGCCGCGAGCCCGACGCCGTTCGCCTCGTACATCGTCTCCGCCATCTCGTCGCACAGCTTGCGGACGGAGGCGTCCACCTCGGCCACGGGCTTCGCCTTCTGCTTCAGGCGGGGGTCGGGGTAGATGAGGATGTCGCGCAGGGCCATGTCCAGTCGTCCCTCCAACGGGCGGTTGAGTATAGTCGGTGCCCAGAGGCACTGCAGCAAGGATTCCCGCTCTGGCTGTCCGCGATTCGCGCCTGGCCGCCTGCTCCTCAGAGCAGGGCGACCGGGTCGACGTCGGCCGCCAGCTCGACCCCGGAGGGAAGGGGCACCTCGCCGAGCGCGCGGCAGAGGCGGTGGATCGGGCCGTGCTCCGGCGCGCGGAGCAGCAGCTGGAACCGGTGCTTGCCGCGGAGCCGCGCGATCGGAGCGGGTGCCGGTCCGAGCACGTCCACCGGATCTCCGCCGCGCCGCTGCAGCTCGCGGGCCCGCCCGGCCAGGCGCTCCGCGGCGGCCTGCACGCGCGCCTCGACGTTCCCCTGGAGGCGCAGCGCGCACAGCCGGGCATGGGGCGGGAACGAGAGCGCCTCGCGCCGCGCCAGCTCACCCCGGGCGAAGCCATGGTAGTCGTGCGCCGCGGCGAACACGACGGCGGGCTCGGTGGTCCGGAACGCCTGCATCAGCACCCGTCCGGGCTGCTCGCCGCGGCCCGCCCGCCCCGCCACCTGCGCGAGCAGCTGGACGCAGCGTTCCGCCGCGCGGAAATCGGGCAGGTGGAGCGGCCCGTCGGCGTCGAGCGCGCCGACCAGCGTGACCCCGGGGAAGTCGTGCCCCTTGGCGACCATCTGCGTCCCGATCAGCACGTCCAGCTCGCGCCGGGCGAACCGTGCGAGCAGGGCGGCCGCCTTGCCCGGCCCGCCCGCGGAGTCGCGGTCCAGGCGGGCGACGCGCGCCCGGGGCAAGAGCGCGCGCAGCTCCTCTTCCACGCGCTCGGTGCCGGCAGAGAGGGGGAGCAGGTCGTCGCTGCCGCACGCCGCGCAGGGGCGGGGCAGCTCCTCGTGCCCGCAGAGGTGGCAGCGGAGCGCGGCGCCGGAGGCGCGGTGGAGGACGAGCGCCACCGAGCAGTTGGGACAGCCCACGGCGGCGCCGCAGGACCGGCAGAGCAGGCTGCGCACGTGGCCGCGCTTGTTGAGGAACAGGATGGCCTGCTCGCCGCGCGCCGCGGTCTTTTGGAGCGCCTCGGACAGCGCGGGCGTGAGGAGCGCCGGATCGCCGCGCCCTCGCAGGGTGGTCTTGCGATCCACGATCTCCACCGCCGGCAGCGTGCGGCCGTCGACGCGCTCCGGCAGCCGCAGCGTGCGCAGCTTGCCTTCCTGCGCGCGCCGCAGCGTCTCCAGCGAAGGCGTCGCGCTGCCCAGCACGGCGACCGCGCCGGCGTCGCGCGCGCGGACGAGCGCCAGATCGCGGGCGTGGTAGCGGAGCCGATCCTCCTGCTTGTACGAGGGCTCGTGCTCCTCGTCCACCACGACGATCCCCAGGTCGCGGACGGGCGCGAACACGGCGCTGCGGGCACCGACGACCACGCCGGCGCCGCCGCCGCGGACCCGGTGCCATTCCGACAGCCGCTCGCGCTCGGTGAGCCCCGAGTGGAGCACCGCGACGTCGTCTCCGAAGCGGGCCCGGAACCTCCCGGCGAGCTGGGGCGTGAGCGCGATCTCCGGCACCAGCGCCAGCGCGCCGCGGCCCTGGTTCCGGGCGTGGGCGATCGCCTCCAGGTACACGTGCGTCTTCCCGCTCCCGGTGACTCCGTCGAGCAGGAACGGCGCGTACGCGCGCCCGTCCAGCGCCGCGCGCAGCTCGACCAGGGCCGCGGATTGCGCCGCCGTCTCCCGCACCACGGCCGAGCCCCAGGGCGCGTCGGGCAGCCGCGCCGCTCCGGCCGGCTCGGTGCGCAGCGCGACCAGCCGGCGCGCCGCGAGCTTGCGCAGGTGCGGCCGCGCGCCGGGGAACGCGGCGAGCAGCTCCTCGACCGGGACGCCCGCCGGGTCGCGCGCGAGGAGCCAGGCCAGCACCTCCGCCTGGCGCGGCGACCGCGCCGGAGGCTGGGCGCCCGGGACGGCCGCCGCCAGCTCGACCTGCGGCGCCTGCACCCGCGGCCGCGCCTCCGAGGTGGTCAGCGCGACCAGCCCGCGCTTCTCCAGCGCGCGCAGCTGCGCGGGGCGCAGCGCCCGTCCCTCGCGCACGGCGCGCAGCAGCTGCCGCGTGCGCGTCGCCGCTTCCCGGCCGCCGGGCAAGAGCGCCCGCTGCACGCCCTCGAGCAGCGCCTCGCCGTCGGGAGTGAGCGCGCCCCGCAGTTCCTCGCGCAGATCGATCCCGGGCGGCAGCGCGACGCGGACCGCCAGCCCCAGCGGAGCGAGGTAGTGCGCCGCGGCCCAGCGGACGAGCTGGAGGACGTCGGGCGGGAGGAGCGGCTGCTCGTCGAGGACGCGCAGCACGTCGCGCAGCTCGCCGCGCACGGAGTGGGCGGGACCGAGTACCACGCCGGTCGCGGTGCGCCGGCCCAGCGGGACCAGGACGCGGCGGCCGGGCTCGACCGCGCCTTCCGGGAGCCGGTAGGTGAACACACCGCCGTTCGCCGGCACGGGCAGCGCCACCTCGACGAGCGTGCCGTCGTCCACGCGCGTCGCTCTGGTCCCGGGGCGCGCGCCGGCCGGAACTGGAGGGCCGTCTTCCCCCGGATGCGGTCTACTCGCGGTCGTCGTCCTCTTCCTCGCCGGTCTCCCGGAAGCCCTTGGTCTCCAGCACCTCGAAGCGCGCCGACGGCTTGCCGTCGCGGTACAGCTCGAGGATGCGCGGGAACCACTCGGCCGCGGCAGGGTTTCCGTACTCGAGCAGGCGCAGGTCCTCGAGGTGCCCGTCGCGGCGGGCGATCAGACGCGCGGGCGCGTACGTGTCCTTGTAGAGCCAGAGCTGCGGCCGATCGGCTTGCCGCGGCGGCGCGCCCACCACCACCGCGACGCGATCGCCCAGGCGGTCGTGTGCGGCCGCGCCGGTGAGGTCGGCGCCGGCGATGGTCGCGACCGCGCCCAGCGCGCTCTCCGCATCGGCCGACCGCAAGCCGCGATAGGCGATCAGCGGGCAGGCCAGCTCGATCAGCTCCTGCTCGGGATTCCCGGCGGCGCTGGAGGGAAGGGGCTGCGCGACCGTCCCGCGCACCTGCGCGCCTCCTTCGAAGCGGCAGGAGAGAGGGAAGCGCAGCGCGAGCACCCGCTGGGTCGGGGCGGCGTCGCCGATCTGCAGGGTGCCGGTGAGCGTCACGTCCCGGGTCCGGCTGCCTTCGTTGGCGCGCGCGGCTGCCTTCTTCAGGAGCACCGCGACCGAGGGGATGTACGCGAGGGCAGGCGCCGCGGCGAGCACCGCGGCCGCGAGCGCCGGCCGGACCGCGCGCTTGAAGCCCTTCATTTCACCACCTCGCGAAGCCAGGCGAGCAGCGGCTCGCGCAGGTCGGACCGCTTGAGCGCATAGGCGACGTTGGCCTGCACGTAGCCGAGCCGGTCGCCGGCGTCGTGGCGTGTCCCCTGGAGGCGGACGCCCAGGAGCCGCTTCTGCTGCGCGAGCACGGCGAGCGCGTCGGTCAGCTGGATCTCTCCTCCCGCGCCGGGCTGCAGCCGCGCCAGCACGTCGAATACGTCGGGCGGCAGCACGTAGCGCCCGATGACCGCGAGGGTCGACGGCGCGCGGTCGCGAGGCGGCTTCTCCACGATGCGCTCCACCTCGATGTGGCCGCCGTCGATGGCCCGGCCCGCCGCCACTCCGTAGAGGTGCACCTGCGTCTCGGGAACGGGCATCAGCGCGACGGCCGCCTTCCCGGTCTTCTGCGAGAGCCGCACGAGCTGACCGATGGCGGGATCCTCCGCGTCCACCAGATCGTCGCCGAGCAGCACGCCGAACCACTCGAGGCCGACCGCATGGCGCGCGGCGAGGACGGCGTGCCCGAGGCCGAGCGGCTCCTTCTGGCGCACGCTGACCAGCCGCACCGAGTCGCTGATGCGCCGCACCTGCTCGAACAGCTCCTTCTTTCCCTTCCGCTGCAGCTGGTCCTCCAGCTCGTACGCGCGGTCGAAATGGTCCTCGATGGCGCCCTTGCCGCGCCCGTTGACCACCACCACCTCTTCCGCCCCCGCGGCCAGCGCCTCCTCGACGATCAGCTGGATGGCCGGCGTGTCGACGATCGGGAGCATCTCCTTGGGGACCGCCTTGGTGGCGGGCAGGAACCGGGTGCCGAGGCCGGCGGCCGGGACGACGACCTTGCGCAAGGGATGGTTCATCGCACCTCCGCGGGCCGCGAAGGTAACATCGGCTGCCCCAAACCGCACCGGGGCGTTTTCGGGACTCCCGGCAGGGGCCCGCGTACACTGCGCCGCGAATGCGCGCGTTCCTCGCCGCCCTGCTCGCCGTGGCCGCGGCCGCGCGGGCCGACAACAGCATCAAGGACCCGGGCGCGCCATGGCCGGTCTTCGTCGACATGCCACGCGCAACGGCGATGGGCGGCGCGCACGCCGCCATCGCGACCGGGAACGACGCCATCACCGTCAACCCGGCCGGGATCGCGCAGCAGCGCAGGTACCACCTGGAGGTCGACGGGTTGCTCGACTCGCGCTTCCCGGCGCAGGCCTTGATCGCGAGCATCGTCGACACCGCCAGCTCCGCGGTCGGGACCGGATTCCTCTTTTCGCGCTGGGGCAGCGGCCAGCCCGGAGGGCGAGGCGAGGGATGGTACGGCGCGCTCGCTTACTCCTACGCCGCCGGCGGCGGCTACTTCCTCGGCGGCGAGACGAAGTACTACCGCTTCGCCACGCCCGACGGCCTGGTGCGCACCTTCGCGCAGGACGTTGGCCTCTTGGTCAACCGAGGCGGCTTCGCCTACGGCGCCGTCTTGCAGAACGTCTCGACCAGCGCCATCCCGAGCTTCCCGCTGACCAGCACGGTGGGGATCGCCTGGGGGAACGACCGCGACTGGCACCTCGCTTTCGATTACAAGGCGGACCTGTCCGACCTCAAGGACGTGAAGCACCGCGGCTCCGGCGGCGTGGAGATCCTGATCGGCGACGCGGTCGCGCTGCGCGGCGGCGCCACCTGGGACGCGACGCACGATCTGTGGTGGGCGTCGGCCGGCGTCGCGCTCCTCACCGAGAAGGGCGGCGCGCAGATCGTGCTCCGGCGCCGGCTGAACGGCGACGGCTTCGACCAGTTCCTCATGGCGGGGATCACGCTCTACCTCGAGTGAGGCCTCGGTCACCGCCATGCTGGCCGCGCTGGGAAAGGCGTAGCGACGCCGGATACGGCGGCGGCCGGAACGCATCCCATGATGTTCCGCGCTGGGAAAGGCGTAGCGCCGCCGAATACGGCGGCGGCTAGCGCCGGATCCGCGGAGCGACCAGCGGCTGGCCCGTGGCGGGGTCGGTCACCACGTCCACCTCGGTGCCGTACGCTTCGCCGAGCACCTCCGGGCGCAGGACCTCGAGCGGGGGTCCCTCGGCCAGGAGCCGCCCGGCGCGGAGCAGCACCAGTCGATCGCAAGCGGCGCCGGCCAGCGCCAGATCGTGCAGCACGAGGAGCGCCCCGCGGCCGCTCAGCGCGCGCCGCCGGACCGCCCTGACGAGCAGCACCTGGTGGGAAAGGTCCAGCGCGCCGGTCGGCTCGTCGAGGACCAGGAGCGCGGCGTCCTGGGCGAATGCGCGGGCGAGGAACACCCGCTGGCGCTCGCCTCCGGAGAGCTGAGCCACCGGCCGCCCGGCGAGATCCAGCGCGTCGGCCTCGGCCAGGGCGGCCTCCGCCAGCGCGCGATCTCCCGGCGCTTCCAGCGCCCACAGCCCGAGGTGCGGGGCGCGGCCCATCAGCGCCACCTCGCGCGCGGTGAAGGGCAGATCGGCCGGCTCGTCCTGGGAGAGGAAGGCGACGCGCCGGGCGCGCTCGCGGCGCGGCAGCGCGAACGCGTCGTCGCCGCGCAGCCGCACCGACCCGGCGGCGGGGCGGAGCAGCCCGCAGGCGATCCGCGCCAGCGTGCTCTTGCCCGCGGCGTTGGGCCCGATGAGGCCCACCACCTCGCCCGGATCGACCCGCAGCGAGACGCCGGCGACCGCCTCCAGCACCTGCGCGTCGTGCCGGTAGCGGACCGACTCGACCGCCAGCAGCGGAGTGGTCACGTGCGCCTCCGCAGCAGGAGGACGAAGAGCGGGGCGCCGAGCAGGGCGGTGACGGCGCCGACGGGAGGCTCGGTCCCCAGCCCGCGGAAGAGCACCCGCGCGATGGCGTCGGCCAGCACCAGGAAGGCCGCGCCGCCCAGCGCCGATGCAGGGAGCACCACGCGGTGATCCGGACCGGCGACCAGCCGGACCGCGTGCGGGACGACCAGGCCCACGAAGCCGACCAGCCCGGTCAGCGCGACCGCGGCGCCGACGGCGGCGCTGGCGGCGAAGAAGGACAACAGGCGAGTCGCCTCCACGTCCACGCCGAGCGCGGCGGCGCCCTCGTCCCCCAGCGCCAACAGGTTCAGGCGCCCGGCCAGCGCGGTCAGGATCGCCACCGCGACCAGCACCACGGTGCCCGCCGCCACCAGGACCGGCTGGGGCTCGTAGCCCAGCGTACCCGCCAGCCAGAGCAGGACGGCCTGGGTCTTCTCCGGCGCGAGCACGGACTCGAGCGCGATGACCACGGCCGAGGCGAAGGAGTTGAACACCACGCCTACCAGCAACGCCCGTTCCGGGTGCAGGCGCCCGCGCGCGCGGCCCAGGGTGAACACCAGCACGGCGGCGGCCAGCGAGCCGAGGACCGCCGCGAGTTGCGTGGGCAGGAGGCCGACCCATCCGGCGGCGGACGCGCCGGCCACGCCGAGCGCCGTGCCGGTGAAGGCGACCGCCACGGCGGCCCCGACCGCCGCTCCGCCGGAGAGGCCGAACACGAACGGATCGGCGAGCGGGTTGCGCAGGAGAGCCTGCAGCGCGACCCCCGCGACGGAGAGGCCGGCGCCCACGATCGCGGCGAGCACCACCCGGGGGACGCGCAGGCGGAACAGGACGGTCGCGTCCGGCTCCACCCCGCGGAGCGCCGCGGTCCAGGACAGGCTGCCGGCGCCCAGCGACATGCCCACGCCGACTGCGATCGCGACCAGCGGCGCGAGCGCGAGCAAGGCGATCGCGGCGCGCACCGCCGCGGAGCGCTTCACGGCGCCCGCTTCCCGCGGAGCGCGGCGATCAGGTCATCGAGTCCCTCGGCGAGGCGGGGACCGGGGTGCAAGAGCGCGGTCGACCGGAGCGTCTCGACCCGCGCCCGCGGAAGCCCGGGGATGGCGGGGCGGCCCTGCGGCGGGTCGAACCCGCAGATCACCACGACGTCGGGCTGCGCCCGCACCGCGGCTTCGACGGACAAGCGCGCGAACGGCCTTTCCCCGTCGCCAGCGGCGTTGACCGCTCCCGCGTCGCGCAGCAATTCGCCCGCGAACCCGCGCGGCCCGGCGACCACGAGCGGATCGAGCCCGAACACGAGCAGCGCGCGGGGGTGCGGACCTCGCGCCGCTTGCGCGTGGACGCGCGCGCGATGCGTCTCCAGATCCTCCCGCAGCGCGCGGCCGCGCTCCGGCAGGGCGAGCAGCGCGCCGATCTGCTCCATCGCGTCGCCGATCTCCCGCAGGTCGCCGAGCGCGAATGCCTCGACGGGGATGCCGAGGCGCGCCAGCGTCTCGACCGGCCCGCGGTTCTCGGGAGCGGGCTGGGCGAGCACCAGGTCGGGGTGCAGGCCCAGCACGGTCTCCGGCTCGGGGTCGTTGTATCCGCCGACGCGCGGCAGCGTCGAAAGGCGCGGGTCGTCGTCGAAGCGCGTGACGCCCACCAGCCGATCGCCCGCGCCGAGCGCGAGCACGATCTCGCTGAGCGAGGGCGCGAGCGTCACCACCCGCCGCACCTCCGCCGGGACGGGCGGCCCCAGGTGCTGCCGCGTGAGCGCGGCGGCCGGCACGGACAGTGCCAGCGTGACGATCGTCGCGCGGAGGCGCATTGACGAGTCCTACTGGGGAGCCGTCTTGAAGTCCACGGCGGTGAGGCCGGTCAAGTCGTCCGAGAGCGAGTCGCTGACCACCACCTCGTCGTCGCTGAGCGGCGCCAGGTCCCAGGGGGCGGTCCCCGCGCCCGTCGTCGCTTCCGCGACCACCTTGGCCGGACTGACGCTCACGTCGATCTTCTGCACGGTGTTGCTCCCCGACGCCGTGGTGAAGATGTACCGGTCGCTGGAGCGCACGCCCTGCAACGTGCTGGTGCCCGACGCGTACGTGTGCGCCAGTCGGGCGGTGAGGGTGCCGCCCTGACCCGGAGTGGCGAGCCACAGCGTGTTGTCACCCGAGCAGACCACCGCGAGGCGGCCGTCGGGCGTCGCGGCCAGCGCGGTCGGCGTCGCGCCGATGTCGGCTTGGCCGCGCACCGCGCCCGTCGAGGGATCGAGACGGAAGATCACCCCGGCCTGGTCGGAGGAGCAGAGCGCGTACAGGTCCGAGCCGACGGTGAGGAGGTCGGCGACATAGGCATAGATCTTGTGCGGGCATTCCAGTTGGATCGCCTGGTGGGCCGCATCGGCGCCGTCTGCCAGCGCGAAGGTGGTCCGGTCGACGCTGATCAGCGAAGCCGACGAGGAAAGCCCCATCCACACCTTGTTCGCAGTCACCGCCAGCCCCGAAGGAGCTTCATCGCCGGCCAGCGTCCGCGTGCGCGGGGCGTTGGCGGTGGCCGGATCGACCTCGACGAGGGCCCGTCCGCTGCTGCTGCTGAAATCGCCGCTGCAAGTCACGTAGAGCATCGTCCCGTCGGTGCGCACGGCGCCCGAATTCTGGCACTGGCGGCCGTCGGCCCCTCCGAGGTCGATGACGTCGGTGAATCCCTGGCTGGGGACCACGCCGACCAGGAACCCGGGGCCGCCCACGGAGTAGTCCGGCCGCAGGTTGCCGAGCGCGACGAACACCTTCCCGCCGAGCTGCGCCATGTTGTACGGGTGCGGCGTGCCGGGATTCGCGGCGTCGTAGGGCTTGAGCGCCGCGCCTTTCGGCAGCGGGATCTTGTTGAGCGGCGGCGTATGCTCGGCACGGCCGCACGCGGCGGCGAGCGCGAAGAGCAGGACTGCGGTCCTTTGCATCTGGGTCTCTCCTCTCGTTCAGAACCGGGCGCGCGCCAGCGCGGCGAGCGTGAATCCCGGCAGCGGGTACTGGAACAGGTCCTCGTGGGTGCGGTCGTCGAGCAGGTTCTTCGCTTCGAGATCGAGCCAGAGCGTCCCGACCACGCGCGCGCCCAGCCCGGCGTTGAAGGTGAGCTGCGCCGGGAGCTTCGCGGAATCGAATCTGTCCCGAGGCATCGAGGAGACGAAGCTCGCTTCGCCGTATCCCTCGACGCGATCGCCGCGACGCGAAAGGCGCGCGAACAGCCGGTGCGGGGGCCGGTACGAGAGATGGTGGCCGTCCTGGTTCCCTTCGCGGAGGCTCACCGCGTCGAGGTAGGTGTAGGACGCCTCGGCCACGAAGGCCTGCGGGAGCGCGACGGCGGCTTGCAACTCGAGTCCGGCGATTCGCGCCCGGGCGACGTTGAGCGGCTTCACCCGGATGGGCGGAGACAGCTCGTACGAGATCAGCTGGCGGTACCGCGAGTAGAACGCCGCGGCGGAGATCGTCACGACCTGGCCGTGCCAGCGCACCCCGGCATCGGCCGACCAAGCGTGCTCCGGCTCCAGGTCGGGATTGGGCAGCACGATGCCCTGATCGAGGTACAGCTCGGTGAGGGTGGGAGGACGGAACGAGAGCCCCGCGCCGGCGCGCAGCTCGAATGGGACGAGGGGCCCTTCGCCGAAGGGCCGCCACGCCGCCGCGATGCCGGGGCTGAGGGCGACCTGGGCGCCGACGACCTCGGCGCGCAGAGCTGGATGCATCGAGACGCGACCCGGAAGGGTGACGTCATCCATGAGCGCGACAGACGCAACCCCGCGGCGGCGCGGGCCCGTCGAGGTTCCGGCGATCCACTCCTCGCCGCCCGCGGCGGTGATCCGGAGCCGTTGCACGTCGCCGAGTGGAAACCCGAGCTCCGCTTCGCCGTGTGCCGCCGTCGAGCGCTGGGACAGGCGCGGGCAGGAGGGGTCGCCGTCCGCGCAGTCCTCCACCACCTGCACGCCGCGCAGCTCGATCCGGTCGATGCGAGCCCATGCCCGGACGGTCCAGGCGGCGCTGCCCGCCTCGCCGCGCAGGCGCGCGCCGAGCAGGCCGCCCTGATCGAGCGCGCGCGACCGCTGCGTGGGCGTGGTGTACGGCCCGGGGAGCCCGTGGACCCCGGCCCCCGCCTGCAGGAGGACGGCCAGCTCGGTCTCCGCTCCGAGCTGCTGCGACCAGCGCACCAGAGCGGAGCCACGCCGCGCGTCCGCGTTCTCGCGCGTGAAATCGGAGTAGTCGGGAGAAACCTCCGGCGTCAGTTGCCGGGAGTACGGGAAGTCCCCTTGGGTCGTGTCCAGCTCCGCGGCGGCGAGCGCGCTTGCGCCTCCTCCGGCGAGCTCGATGTCGCCGGAGAGCTGCGCGGTCCCATAGCTGCCGACGCTCAGCTGAGCGCCCGCGCCGCGCGCTTTCGCCGTCCTCGGCACCAGTTCCACCACGCCGCCCAGGGCGCCGGCCCCGAATTGCGCGCCGAGCACTCCGCGGCTGACGACCACCCGGTCGAGCAGGGTGGCCGGGAGCGTCGAGAGGTCGACCGCGCCGCCGCCGGGTCCGTGCAGCGGAATTCCATCGAGCAGCACCAGGGATTGGTCGGCGGTTGCACCGCGGAGCGACACCGTGGCGGTCTGCCCTGGCCCGCCCAGCGCGTGCAATGACACGCCGGGTGACGAGCCGAGGAGATCGGCGACGGAGCGCACTTCTCCCGCGAAAGCGGATGTCTCGACCACGGTCGACTCGGCGGCCGGCGCCCGGGCGGATCCAGCCGGCGCCTGGACGACGATGTCGATCGGGGCCGCCTCGCGGCGCGTCTCTTCCGCGCGCGTGGGGAGCGCCGCCAAAGCGAGCGCGATCACGGAGGGCGGGGCGAAGCGGATGGACCGCCGGAGGGCGGCGAAGGCGCGCGGCACTGATCTCCCCTCTTTCTCGCGAAGAGGCGGATTCGTTGCTCGCCGCCAGGCAGGTTTCCTGGCTCCCGGGTGTGCAGCGAGCCCCGCTCGCTGCGCGCCGTCCCGCCTTCCCCGGCTTTGTTGCGACCGAGTGGCTACTGGGACTGGCTCCCCGGCTACAGTGGCGGGACCGCGCCGGCTTTCGACCGGCTTCCCTCAATGGCCCTCTCGGGCGCCACGGCGGCGGGTAGAATCTGTGCCGGCCCTCCTACGCCCGCGGGCCGCGCCGGTCAAGGCCGGCCCTGTCGCATTGTGGGACGCCGTCTCGTCCTGGAACGCCGCGCGCGAACCCGCGCAGAGCGGGCGATGCTGGCATGGCGCGTGCTGTGGCAAGGCGGCGTGGCCGCGCTGGAGCGGCCGGGCGGGAGGAGTGGATGGAGAACCAGGCGAGCGTGATGCCGATGCAACCGGTGGGGCCCAACGAGAGCGGCGCGTGGAAGAAGCCGTGGATCGCCTACAACATCATCGACAAGCCGGGGCTGCGGAACCGGATCTGGAGCCGCGTCGGCATGGCGTGGCTGAACCGCGACGGATCGATCAACGTCGTGCTGGACTCGCTGCCGCTCGGCGGCCGCATCCAGCTGCGCGAGGACGATCGCGATCGCCGGACCGAGCCGCGCGGCGGCCCGGGCCCGCTGGCGGTCGCGGCGCAGGACCCGCGGGAGTAGGGCGCGTGCAGCTTGCGCTCCTGCTCGGGTTGCTCGCGTCCGCTCCACAGGCGGCGGCGCAGCCCGAGCCTGCTCCGGAGGTCCGGAGCGCGCGGCCGCGCGCGCGCCCCGGCAAGCCGGCGATGGCCGGCGTCCTGAACGTGAACCGCGCCAGCGAGGCCGAGCTGCGGCTCCTGCCCGGCATCGGCCGCGGACGGGCGCACGCCATCGTCGAGCGCCGGAGCAAACGTCCCTTCTCGAGCATCGAGGAGCTGGCGCGCATGAAAGGGATGAAGGGCGTGGTGCAGAAGCTCCGGAGGCACCTGGTGGTCGAGGGCGACACGACGCTGCGCCCGGTGCCGCCCTGACCGGCGGGCCGCGCCGACCGCGCTGGGAAAGGCGTAGCGCCGCCGGATACGGCGGCGGCTAATGCATCGGCAGCAGGTGCGGAGCAGGGCCGGAGACGTCGATCTTGCCGAACTGCGCCTCGTACTTGGCGACGTTGTCCTGCAGCGCGAGCAGGAAGCGCTTCATGTGCTTGGGGCTGTTGATCACGCGCGCGCGGACCACCGCCTTGGGCGCCTGCGGCTGGACGTAGATGAAGTCGATCGTGAACTCCGTCTCGTTGTGGTTCAGGAGCGCCATGTTGACGTAGGCGCCGTTCGCGATCGCGTCGTCGATCTGGAGCTGGATCTGGACCTGCTGCGGCACTTGCCCGTGCGGCGGATTGTCGGCCATGCCTGCTTCTAGCACGTCCATTTGCGGCCCCTGCGCGGACGTGGTACCGCGCCCTCCCGCATGTCCGGTCCGGCGGCTCCGTTCAGCCTCGGTGAGGGCGACGATGCGTGCCTGCTCCTGCACGGGCTGACGGGCGCGCCGGCGGAGGTCCGCCCGGTCGGCGAGGCGCTGGTGCGCGCCGGGTTCCGCGCGGTCGGCCCGCTCCTCCCCGGCCACGGCACTTCTCCGCAGGATCTGGAGACGGTCACCCGCTCCGACATGCTGGACGCCGCGCGCGAGGCGCTGCTCTCGCTGCACGGCGCGCGGCGGGTGTACCTGTGCGGCCTCTCGATGGGCGCGTTGCTCGCCGTGCGCCTCGCCGCGAAAGGGTTCGTGCGGCAGGGCGTGGCGCCCGTGTCGGCGCTGGCGCTCCTCGCGCCGGCCGTGGACATGGCGGGGCTTACCTGGGTCTTCACGCAGGTGCTGGGCCGCTTGCCCGCCTTTCCCGGAGTGATCGGGAAGGGAGCGCGGGACATCCAGGCGCTTTCGGGAGCGCCGCCGCCGGACGACCGCGTGCCCGAAGGCGATCCGGCGCCGCGCACCGCGGTCAACGAGGACGGCTCGTACACCGCCGTGCCGTGGCGCTGGGGGCGCGAGCTGCGGCTCCTCTCCGAGGAGGCAATGGCGGTCGCCGGCCGCGTGCGGGCGCGCGCCCTCATCCTGCACGGCGGGCGCGACCAGACGGCTTCGCTGCGCGGGGCGCGGCGCCTCTCGCGCTCGCTGTCCGGGGCCGCCCCGGTGCGGGTCTTCCCGCAAAGCGGGCACGTGCTGCCGCTGGACGTGGACGGACCGGCCGTGTGCGATGCGATCGTCTCCTTCTTCCAGGAGGGATGAGATGGCGAAGTACGTGCTCGCGATCGACCAGGGGACCACCGGCACCACCGCGCTGGTCCTCGACCAGCGGCTCGCGGTCAGGGGCAAGCGCAACTTCGAGTTCCGGCAGATCTTCCCCCGGCCGGGCTGGGTGGAGCACGACCTGGACGACATCTGGGCCTCGACGCTGAAGGCGATCTCGGCCGCCCTGCGAGATGCGTCGGTGAAGCCGGCCCAGCTCGAGGCCGTCGGCATCACCAACCAGCGCGAGACGACGCTTCTGTGGGATCGGCGCACCGGCCGGCCGATCCACAACGCCATCGTCTGGCAGGACCGGCGCACGGCCGACGCCTGCAACGCGCTGCGCGCGGCCGGGAAGGAGCCCTGGGTCCGCGAGAAGACGGGCCTGGTGCTGGACGCCTACTTCAGCGCCACCAAGGTGCGCTGGATGCTCGACAACGTGAAGGGCGCGCGCGTGCGCGCGGAGCGGGGCGAGCTGGCCTTCGGCACCGTGGACGCGGCGCTCCTGTGGAGGCTCACCGGCGGCGCGGTGCACGCGACCGACGTGACCAACGCGTCCCGCACGCTCCTCATGGACCTGGCGGTGCGGCAGTGGGACGACGAGCTGTGCCAGCTCTTCGGCGTCCCGCGCGCGGTGCTCCCCGAGATCCGTCCTTCCGCCGGTGTCTTCGGGACGGTGAAGGGCGTCCGCAGTCTTCCGGACGGGCTGCCCGTGGCCGGGATCGCCGGGGACCAGCAGGCCGCGCTGGTCGGGCAGGCGTGCTTCGCCGAGGGCGAGGCGAAGTGCACGTACGGAACGGGCGCGTTCCT
>Ga0099827_10000467_pt1 | contig 18242 bp, 16 predicted proteins | sample CZO8metaG_FD_79339 | JGI IMG/M metagenome (GOLD analysis project Ga0099827, IMG submission 79339) | Vadose zone soil microbial communities from the Eel River Critical Zone Observatory, Northern California, USA - CZOApr15con1.8 metaG | ecosystem: Environmental > Terrestrial > Soil > Vadose zone ...
ATCTGATCACGCAGATCATCACGAACCCGAAGAAGGCCGCGGACGCGCTGGCCTGGGTGGTCGGGGAGATGGACCGCCGGTATGACGATCTGGCGGCGTCCGGGTTCCGGCACATGGACGACTTCAACAAGGCCGTGCGGGCCGGGAAGATCACGGCGCCGCCCGGCAGCGAGCGCGAGTACGTGCCCTACCCGTACCTGCTGGTGATCGTGGACGAGCTGGCCGACCTGATGATGGTCGCGCCCAGGGACGTAGAAGACGCGATCGTCCGGATCACCCAGCTGGCCCGGGCGGCCGGCATCCACCTGGTGCTCGCGACCCAGCGGCCGAGCGTGGACGTGGTGACCGGCCTGATCAAGGCCAATGTGCCGTCCCGGCTGGCGTTCGCTACCTCGAGCCTGACCGACAGCCGGGTCATCTTGGACCAGCCCGGCGCGGAGAAGCTGGTCGGGCAGGGTGACGCGCTGTTCCTGCCGATGGGTGCGAGCAAGCCGATAAGGCTGCAGAACGCCTACGTCACCGAAAAAGAGATCCGCGAGATCGTCAACCACTGCAAGAAGCAGGCCGAGCCCGACTACCGCGAGGACGTCACTGTAGCCGAGGGCACAAAGCGCGACATCGACGCCGACATCGGCGACGACCTCGACCTGTTGCTGCAGGCGGCGGAGCTGATCGTCAGCACCCAGTTCGGCTCCACCTCGATGCTGCAGCGCAAGCTTCGGGTCGGCTTCGCCAAGGCCGGCCGCCTGATGGACCTTCTGGAAAGCCGAGATGTGGTCGGCCCCAGCGAGGGGTCCAAGGCCCGAGACGTCCTGATCCGCCCAGAAGACCTCCCCGAACTACTCGAATCCCTGCGCGGCACCTAACCCGCACAGCCGACCAGCGCCGCTCCTGGGTGCCTGATCACGGCGGAGAGTTTTCGGCATCGGTGCGGAAAACGCTCCGAGATCATGGATCGGCGCCCCAAATGCCCGAATCTGATCGGAGCGTTTTCGTTGATCGGAGCGTTTTCGGCAGATTTAGCACCTAGATTGCGGAAAACTCTCCGACACGCGAAAACGCTCCGACGAAAACCGGGCATTCCGGACCTGATTCCATGATCCCGGAGACATTTCGGCGCCGATGCCGAAAACTCTCCGCGACAGTGGTGCTTGCCTGCTCAGGCTTGCCCGCCCGACGAGGAGCGGTGCCTGGTCTAACGCTTGCCGAGGCCATACTTGGGGTGGGGGTTGTCTGGGCTGGTCAGGGGCATGAGCCTAGGGGCATTGCGTTGTGCAAATGCTTGGTCGGTATTGCCTCATCGACATCCCAGCCGGACGTCGCCGGCCGGTAGCTGGGTGTCTACACTGGGTCATCGTCCCCTGAATAAGGGGGAACGGGGGAGCGAGAGCTTAGTCATGTGCTCGAATCTGATAGAGCTGCAGCCATTGATGAGCAAGCGTGGAGGCGTGGCGTGACCATTGGTGACGCACTGGCAGCGGGACGCCGCCAGGCCGGAAGGACCGTGACGCAGGTAAGCCAGCGCACCTGCATCAGAGAGACGATCATCCGGAGCATCGAGCGCGACGACTTTTCCGGGTGCGGCGGTGACTTCTACGCCCGCGGCCATGTCCGCAGCATCGCGACGGCGGTCGGGGTCGACCCCGAGCCGCTGATCGCGGAGTACGACGCGACGATGGGTGCGCCCCGGGCGATCAGTGCCGCCGATGTGTTCCAGCCGGTGACGCCGGTGCGACTGAAGGAACGGCGCAAACCGAATTGGACGGCGGCGCTCGCGCTGGCGCTGGTCGTGGCCGGAGGGGTGTTCGCCTACGTCCACTTCGCCACCCACACGACGACCGCTCAGCCGTCCAATGACAGCCGTGTGCAGGCCGCCAATGCGCACCATCAGAAGACGACGGCCAAGCCCGCGAAGGTGGCGCACCACGCCGCGCATCGGCTCGACATCAAGCTCACCGCGACCCAGCCGTGCTGGGTCTCGCTGACCACGCCGACCGGCCAGACGCTGTTCCAGGGGATGGTCTACCCGGGTCAGACCAAGCGCTGGTCCGAGCGCCACGCGGTCAGCCTCCAGCTGGGCAACCCGGCCGGGGTCAAGGTGGTCGTGAACGGCAAGAACAAGATCGGCCGGGGTGTCACCCAGCCGGTCACTTTGGCGCTGGCACTCGACCACGGGACGCGCAGCCGGTCCTGACATACCGTAGTCTTCCGGTGTGCCATCGAGCGGTCTTAGGCCATCCTCAGTTGGGCGCTCAGTGCGCCTGGTTACGTTGGGCTGCGCCCGTAATGAGGTCGACTCAGAAGAGCTGGCCGCCCGGCTCGAAGCGGGCGGCTGGTCGCTGACCGAGACCGAAGCGGCCGATGTGGTCCTGGTCAATACGTGCGGATTCATCCAGGCCGCTAAGCAAGAGTCGATCGACGAGCTGCTGACCGCCGCCGATTCCGGCGCGGCCGTGGTCGCGGCCGGCTGCCTGGCCGAGCGGTACGGCAGCGGGCTAGCGCAGGCCCTGCCAGAAGCGCAGATCCTGAGCTTCGACGACTACGCGAACATCGCCGACCGGCTGGACGCCGTGCACGCGGGCCAGCGCTGGTCGGCGCATGAGCCCCGCGATCGCCGCAAGCTGCTGCCGATCTCACCGGCCGGACGGCCTGGCGGCGCTACCGCCCACGTGCCCGGTCACAGCGCGATAGCTGACCTCCCTGAGGGAATCGCGCCGCCTTCAGGCCCGAGGGTGCTGCGGCGTCGGCTCGGCGGTGGCGTGGTCGCGCCGCTGAAGATCGCCTCCGGCTGCGACCGCCGGTGCAGCTTCTGCGCGATCCCGGCGTTCCGGGGGGCGTTCATCTCGCGGTCGCCGGCCGACCTGCTGGCCGAGGCGAGCTGGCTCGGCGATCACGGCACCAGGGAGCTGCTGCTGGTCAGCGAGAACTCGACGTCCTACGGCAAGGACCTCGGGGACCTGCGCCTGCTTGAGACGCTGCTGCCGCAACTGGCGGCCGTGCCCGGCATCGACCGGGTCAGGGTCAGCTATCTGCAGCCGGCCGAGGTCAGGCCGGGTCTGATCGAGGTGATGGCTTCGACCCAAGGCGTCGCGCAGTACTTCGATCTGTCGTTCCAGCACGCCAGCGGGCCGGTGCTGCGCTCGATGCGCCGGTTCGGTGACCGGGAGCGGTTCTGCGGGCTGATCGAGCAGATCAGGAAGCTGGCGCCGCAGGCGGGCATCCGGTCGAACTTTATCGTCGGCTTCCCTGGCGAGACCAAGGAGGATGTCGAGGAGCTTGAGCAGTTCCTGATCGATGCCAGGCTGGATGCGATCGGGATCTTCGGGTACTCCGACGAGGACGGCACCGAGGCTGCGTCGCTGCCCGGTCAGCTCGACGAGCAGGAGATCGCCGGCCGGGTTGAGGCGCTGGCCGGACTGGCCGACGAGCTGATGGACCAGCGCGCGGCCGACCGGATCGGCGAACTGCACGAGGTGCTGATCGAGGAGCCCGGTGACGAGCCCCTCCGGTACATCGGGCGAGGGGCACACCAGGCACCGGAGGTCGACGGGACGACCGAGGTGGCATCGCACCGGCCGCTGGCCGCAGGTGAGCTCGTGCGAGTCCGGGTATCAGGCTCAGATGGGGTGGACCTGGTGGCGGAACTGGTAGATGAGCAACCCGCAGGCTAAGCCGAGCACTATCAACGTCCCGAACGGGCTGACGGTACTGCGGCTCGCGCTCGTCCCGGTCTTCGTCGTGCTGCTCGTCTCTGACGGGGCCACTTCAAGGACCGCGGCGTTCATCGTGTTCGGGGTCGCGTCGGTCACCGACCTGCTCGACGGTGAGCTGGCCCGGCGCGGGGGGTGGATCACCGACTTCGGCAAGATCGCCGACCCGATCGCCGACAAGGCGCTGACCGGGTCGGCGCTGGTGACGCTCTCGGTGCTCGGCATGCTGTCGTGGTGGGTGACCGGGGTCATCATGGTGCGCGAGGTCGGCGTGACGCTGCTGCGCTTCTGGGTGATCAGGCACGGCGTGATCGCCGCGAGCCGGGGCGGCAAGATCAAGACGGTCCTGCAGATCGTTGCGATCGGGCTGTACATCCTGCCTGGCTCGATTGATCCGGTGCGGATCGTGATGATGGGCGCCGCCGTGGCGGTGACAATCGTCACCGGCGCCGACTACGTGGCCAGAGCGCTGCGACTGCGCCGGGCAGTGCCTGGCCGGACTCCGGCCACACAAGAGCCAGCGCGTCCGGCGGCGCACCCAGAGTCCGGATCCCAATGAACACCAGTTCGCTGGCGCACACTGCGATAAGCCTGCTCAGCCGAGAGCGAACAACGATCGCGACCGCCGAATCGGTCACCGGCGGCCTGGTCGCCGCCGCGCTCACCTCGGTGCCGGGCGCCTCGGCGGTCTTCGTCGGCGGGATCATCGCCTACTCGGCCGAACTCAAGGCCAAACTCCTCGGCGTCCCCACCGAGTTGCTCGACCGGGTCGGCACCGTCGATCCTGACGTGGCCGCGGCCATGGCCCGTGGCGCCAGGCAGCGGCTGGGAGCGCAGATCGCGATCGCGACGACTGGAGTGGCCGGGCCTGACCCGGTCGGTGACCTGCCGGTCGGCACCGTGCACGTCGCGCTCAGCTTCGCTGAGCGCGAACTACGCCTGCCGCTGAGGCTCGAAGGTGACCGAGCGCAGATCCGACTTGACACGGTTAGGCATGCTCTGGGGGTACTCGTAGGCGCTTTTGAGCCGCGCCAGCCGGAAGACAATTGATGATTACAGCGTTACTTCTCAGAACACGCCCGGACGCCCTCTCCCGCACGGATAGTTAGGCCAGGTACGGTGGAGGAATACGCGGCCAGTCTCGGGAAGGGATTGCGACGATGGTCCTGCTTCGTCACTTGCTAGGTGACGCGCTCCGGCGGCTTCGCCTGCGGCAGGGTCGCACCCTCCGCGAGGTTTCCGCATCGGCGCGAGTGTCGCTTGGGTACCTGTCGGAGGTAGAACGCGGTCAGAAAGAGGCCTCATCGGAACTGCTCGCTGCCATCTGCACTGCCCTGGGCACGCCACTGTCCCAGGTCCTGCGTGAGGTCTCCGATAACTTCGCGCTCGTGGAGCTGCAGACCGAGCCGGTGTTCGTCGACGTCATCGAGCCGGCGATCGAAGTCACTCCTGGTGGTCACCAGGTCGACGACGAAAACGGCGGTGCGGTTCCGGTTGGTTCGGTTGGCCCGGTCGGTCCGACTCGGATGGTCGGCACGGTTCCCGGCAAGAGGCCGGAGCGGGTCGGGATGCAGGCAGGCAGCCAGCTGCGCGCCGGCCAGGTGCCGGTCGCGAAGAAGGTGGGTGTCACCGCCGGTTCGACGCTGCCGATGGGCGCCGGGCTCGACGACCCGGTGTTCGACCAAGTGGCCAGGGTCGCGCGGCAGATCACCGACATGGTGCCAGTCTGACCTGGGTCGGGGGCTATCTGCTTGAGATCGTGGCGACCGTAGCACGGAAGCCTAGGCCCGCCCAGGCGGGTCGGTGACCAGGAGCTGGGCTTGGCTAGGCGGCGAGGCGGTTAGTGAGCCAGCCTGGCTTCCCAGGAGCCGGGCTGGTCGGCGAGGAGCTGGACGCGTTCTGGCAGCGGACCAGACACGACCGAGGCGAGCGTGACTTCCTCAAGGATGGCCCGCTCATTGGCCCTGAGCGCGATCCAGACCGTCTGCAGCGGTTCGGCCGCGCCGATGTAGCCGAGGTTCTCAGGACGTTCGCCGCGCACGCCGAGCAGCGGCCCGTCGATCGCCCTGATGATGTCGGCCAGAGAGATCTCGTCGGCTGGCCGCGCTAGCCAGAACCCTCCGTCCGGCCCCCGCTGGCTGCGTACCAGGCCGGCCCGGCGCAGCTGGGTCAAGATCGCCTCTAGGAACTTGGCCGGGATCTGCTGGGCCTTGGCGAGCTGGTCGGAAGTGACGTGACCCTCCTTGGACGCCGCGAGTTCGATCGCGGCACGCAACGCATAATCCGCTCGGGCTGACAGACGCATAGTCAGCATTATGCCGTGTGACCAGGACCGCGCAGGTCACCGATCCGGACAACGCGGCCGTACGGACCGCCGGCGACCGCAACGACGCTCGCTCGGGTCGAGCCCGGGCGATCAGGTTCTGGCTCCTACGCGGCGAACCCGCGCGATGCGTTTCGCCATAAAAATCAGTGTCGCGGTGCTTTTGGCACGCGGCACCTTCTTGGGTAGACGACTATTTAGAGATGCGCTACCAAATAGCTAGCAAGTGGTCCTTGACCGAGCATTTCGTGATTCACGACGGCATGGGCTCGCCGGTGTTCGACGTGCGCGGCAACCTGGGCTTCTCCCAGCACCTGACCATGTTTGACGGGTCGGGCCGCGATGTCGTGCATATCAGGAAGCACCTGATGTCTACCAGGCACGACATCGAGATGGGTGGCCAGAAAGTGGCCGAAATCCACCACGAGGGATTCTTCGGCGACCGGCATGAGGTCAGCTCGGCTTACGGGCAGCTTTCGGCCCGTGGTCACTTCGGCGGCTGGAACTATGAGATCCATCAGCAGGGCCAGCCGATCGCCCAGGTGTCCAGGGAGCTGGCATGGCGGGAGAAATTCGTGGTGGATATCGATGATCGCATCGATCAGGCGTTCATCTTGGCGGTCGTGCTTGCGATCGACGCGATCCACGGCGAAAGGCGGGAGCAGTCCGACCGCGGTGGCGGCGGTTTGTTCGGCGGCAACTTCCCGTAAGCGCGCGCTCCGCGCCGGCGTGTCGCGGGAGCGAACCAGGCTAGCCGCGCAGGCGGAGGCCGCGGGGGGTGGGGCGGAAGCCCGCGGATTCCAGGGCCTGCGCCAGCGGGGAGTCGTAGACGCCGGTGCCGTCGGCGCGTTCGACGGTTAGCTTGCCCAGGGCGCCGGCCCGGACGGCACCGGCTAGTGCGGCGGCGGCTGGGGCGAGCAGAGCGGGGTCCGAGGTCCAGGAGAGCAGGGTCTTGCCGCCGCGTTCGACGTAGAGAACCAGTTGGCCGGTGACGAGGATGACCAGGGCGCCGGCCTTGCGGCCTGGGCGGTGGCCACCAGGGGTCTCGTCGGGGCGAGGCGGCCACGGGAGCGCGGCGCCGTAGGCGTTGGCCGGGTCGGCGGCGGCTAGCACGATGGTCGACGAGTCGACCGGGGCTCGGGTCGGCGTCGCCGGGGCGGCTGGGGTTGGCCGGGCTGGGGTTGGCAGGGAGGGCAGCCATGGAGCGGTGCCGTCGGTGGCTGGGTCGCTGGGGGCATCGATGGCGCGCGTCGAGCCTTGCGTCGTCCCGCTGGTGACGGAGTCGGCCATGGCGCGCATGCGGTCGACGGCGCCGGGGAGAGCGAACTGGGCCGCACCTAGGCCCTCGACGAAGTAGCCGCGCCGGCACTGGCCGGTTTCTTCCATCGCGCGGAGCACCGGATACAGGGCAGCGAAGCCGCCCGGTATTCGCTCGGCCGCCGCGACGCCCCGGATGACAATGCCGTGCCGGTCGAGCATGGACAGTGCGCGGGCGTGCAGGCGGCGGGTCTGATCGGGCTCGACCGGCGGCACCAGGGACCAGCGGCCGCTTACGATCGGCGGGCCGGCGTTCGAGGGCATCGCGCCGCGGCCGAAGCTTGGCCGGCGGCCAACCGGGTTGCCTGGATGGCGGCCTGGAAAGCCCGGTCGGCTGCCGGTCAGGGGCGGGCGGGCGGTTTGCTCCGGCGTCCCGTTGCCTGGGCCGCTCAGCTCGGCTGCGGATTGCTGGCGGGCTTGTGTCAGGGCACGGCCCGAGCCGAGCACGGTGCGCAGCGGTGCCAGCGTGTCGTTGGTGAGCAACCCGGCCCAGACCAGGTCCCACATCGCGGCGGCGACCGCCTGATCGCTGACCCGGTTGAGTACCCGGGTGCGCTCGGCCGCCGTGCTTGCCCGGGGGGGCGACCCCCCGGATCCCCCCGCAGTTGAGCCGGTGGCTGGGCCGACGGTGGAGTCGGTGATCCGCGCGACGACCCGATCGGCGATCGCGCGGAAGAACAGCGCACCGCCGCCGTCGAGCGCGCCGAGCACGGCCTCGTGTACCGGGGTCATCGTGATCTCGCCGGGGGGCGGAAGCAGCAGCCCGGCCGACTCGGCGGGGGCGAGCACCAGCCAGCCGTCGCCGCCGGGCAGCGCCCCGGCTCCGGCCCAGACCACGTCGCCGGCCGCCGTCAGCTCGTCCAGCATCGCCGGGGTGTAGCCGTCGACCCGGGCCGGGAGGACCAGTGACTCGACCGCGGTCGCTGGGATGGAGGTACCTGCTAGCTGTTCGACAACGCTGTAGACGGCGTCCGGGCCGGCGATCCGGCCCCGTCGGCGGGCTGGCGGGGCGCCGTTCTGGCCGGATCCGCCGCGCTTGGCGGTCTCGTGCAGCGCGTCCTGCCAGGCGGGCAGGAACGCCGCGAAGACCTGAGGCGGTACAGGCTCAGCCTCGTGCCGCAGCTTGGCCAGGCAGCGCCGCTTGAGCAGCCTGAGCACTCCGGCCTCGCACCACTGCGGCCCGGCCAGGCTGGGCATGAACTCGCCCTCCACGCACCGGCCGTCCGCGGTGAGCCGGTGCAGCATCCCGATCACCACGGCGATGCCCAGCCCGTAGCGGCTGGCCACGTCGGCGGCGGTGAAGGGGCCGTGCGTACGCGCGTAGCGGGCGACCAGGTCGCCGAGCGGATCGGGTAGCAGCTCGGTGAAGGCGACCGGGATTCCGGTCGGCAATGCGACGCCGAGCGCGTCCCGCAGCCGGCCCGCGTCCTCGATCGCGGCCCAGCGGGCTTCTCCGGCGACCCGGACTTCGATTACTCGTCGTTGCCTGGCTAGCTCGGCCAGCCAGGCGGCGCCATTGCCGGTCTGGACGCCTTCGCCTTGTGCGCAGCGCGCCGTTATCTCATCGGCCGACAGCGGGCCTAGCTGCATGATCAGGTCGGCGAGGCCCTCGGCCGAGGTGGCTTGCCGGTTCGGGGAGAGCCGCTGCAGGTCCCGTTCGGTGTCGGCGACCACCGCCGGGTCGAGCAGTTCGCGCAGGTCGGCCTGGCCGAGCAGTTCGGCGAGCAGGGCCGAGTCCAGGGCGAGCGCCTGGGCGCGCCGCTCGGCCAGCGGGGCGTCCCCCTCGTACATGAACGCGCCGACGTACCGGAACAGCAGGGCCCGGCCGAACGGCGAGGCGGTTGGCGTCTCGACCTCGACCAGCCGGATCTTGCGTCCGGACAGGTCGCGCATCAGGCCGATCAGCGCGGGCACGTCGAAGACGTCCTGCAGGCATTCGCGCATGGTCTCGAGCACGATCGGGAAGCTGCCGTAGCCGCTGGCCACGGCCAGCAGCTGCGCGGCCCGCTGCCGCTGCTGCCACAGCGGCGACCGGCGGCCGGGCTGGCGCCGGGGGAGCAGCAGCGCCCGGGCCGCGCACTCGCGGAACCGGGAGGCGAACAGGGCCGAGGAGCCCAGCTCGGCGGTGACTAGCTGCTCGACTTCCTCGGGATCGAGCAGGGCGAAGCCGGCCGCCGGCGGATCGTCGGCGTCGGGGACCCTGATCACGATCCCGTCGTCGGTGTACATGGCCTGCACGTCCATGCCGCCGTAGCGCTCGCGCAGCCGGGCCGCGATCGCCAGCGCCCACGGCGCGTGCACCTTCGATCCGTACGGGCTGTGCAGGACCAGGCGCCAGTCGCCGAGTTCGTCCCTGAACCGTTCGAGCACCAGGGTGCGGTCATCGGGCAGATAGCCGGTGGCCTCCCGCTGGCTGGCCAGGTAGCGCAGCAGGTTAGCGGTCGCGAGTTCGTCGAGCCCGGCGTCACGCAGTCGTGCGGTGGCCTTTTCCGGCTCGGCCGCGCCCAGCTCGCGGCAGTACTCGCCGATCGCTCGGCCAAGCTCGGCCGGCCGGCCAGGCGTGTCGCCGTGCCAGAACGGCAGTCGGCCCGGCTGCCCGGGCGCGGGCGAGACGATCACCTGATCGGTGGTGATGTCCTCGATCCGCCACGAGCTTGCGCCGAGCACGAACACGTCGCCGACCCGCGACTCGTAGACCATCTCCTCGTCTAGCTCGCCGACCCGGCGGGAGTGGCGGCCGGACTTGTCCTGCGCGCCGGCCAGGAACACGCCGAACAGCCCCCGGTCAGGGATCGTCCCGCCGTTGGTGACCGCGATCCGCTGGCCGCCCGGCCGGCCGCGCAGGATGCCGGTGGTGCGGTCCCAGACCAGGCGCGGCCGCAGCCCGGCGAATTCCTCGCTCGGGTACCGTCCGGCCAGCATGTCCAGCACGGCTTCCAGCACCGGCCGGGTCAGCCCGGCGAACGGCGCCGCCCGGCGGACCAGGGACTGCGTCTCGTCGACCGTCCAGTCGTCCATCGCGGTCATCGCCACGATCTGCTGGGCGAGCACGTCCAGCGGGTTGCGCGGCATGCGCAGTTCTTCGATCTGGCCCGATAGCATCCGCCCGGCGACCACGGTGGCCTGGACCAGGTCGCCCTGGTACTTGGGGAAGATCACCCCGCGCGACACGTCGCCGACGTTGTGCCCGGCGCGGCCGGTGCGCTGCAGCCCGCTCGCCACCGACGGCGGGGCTTCGACCTGGATGACGAGATCGACGGCGCCCATGTCGATGCCGAGCTCGAGGCTTGAGGTGGCGACGACCGCAGGGAGCCGTCCGGCTTTGAGCGCCTCCTCGATCTGGCTCCGCTCGGCCCGGGATACGGAGCCGTGGTGGGCGCGAGCCACGATCGGCGGGCTGGCGGGCTCGGGTGTGTCGTCGCCGTGGTCGTTGAAGTCGGCTCGTTCGGCTGCGCGCTCGGCCGCCAATTCGTTGAGGCGGGCGCAGAGCCGCTCGGCCAGGCGGCGGGAGTTGGCGAACACGATCGTGGACCGATGCCGCTCGATCGCGTCGAGAACCTGGGCCTCGACGTGCGGCCAGATGGAATTCTGCCTGGGGTCTCCGGCCGTCTCGGCGTAGGCCGAGGCGCCGTTGGCGGACAGGCCGAGCGCCACGCCCGGATTCCCGACTCCGGCCTGGGCGACGACCTCCGCCGGGCCGATGAAGCTGCCGGCGCCGTTGCCGGGCCCACTACCGGGTCCGCCGCCGGGCCCGCCGCCGGGCGTGCGGACCGCTTCGAGGTCGGACATGTCCTCGACCGGTACGACGATCTTCAGGTCGAGTCGCTTCTCGGATGGCGGCGCGACGATCCGGACCGGGAGCGAGCCGCCGAGGAAGGACGCGACTTCCTCAGCCGGCCTGACCGTGGCGGACAGCCCGATCCGTTGCGCCGGCTTGGTCGCACGGAGGGCGTCTAGGCGCTCCAGCGACAGTGCCAGGTGGGCGCCGCGCTTGCCGCCCGCCAGGGCGTGCACCTCGTCGATGATCACCGTCTGGATACTGCGCAGGCCGTCCCTGGCCCGTGAGGTCAGCAGCAGGAACAGCGACTCCGGTGTGGTGATCAAGATGTCCGGTGGCTTGCTGGCGAGCTGACGCCGCTCGTCGGCGGCAGTGTCCCCGGTCCGTACGCCGACCCGGATCTCTGGTTCCGGCAGGCCGAGGCGGCGCCTGGCCTGGCTGACCCCGGCCAGCGGTGAGCGAAGGTTGCGCTCGATGTCGACGGCCAGGGCCTTCAGCGGTGAGATGTACAGGACGCGGCAACGCTCGGCCGGGTCGGCGGGAGTGGGATCGGTGGCCAGCTTGTCTATCGCCCACAGGAACGCGGCCAGCGTCTTGCCTGAGCCGGTCGGCGCGATGACGAGGGCGTGCTCGCCCTTGCCGATCGCGTCCCAGGCGCCGGACTGAGCCGTGGTCGGCGCGGCGAACGCGGCCAGGAACCACGATGCGGTCGGCTCGCTGAAGCCAGCCAGCGCGCCGGTGACGGCGCTGGCGGGCGGTTGCCGAGCAGACATGCCTCCATCCTGCACTGCCGTACCGACAGTTAGGGCCGCCGAGTTGTCACAGATCGCTGGTTCAGCTGTCGAATGAGGTTCGCGCTCTTCCGGCATCTAGCCTGATGGCGTGTCGGGAAGCGGTGCGAGTCTGGTCGTTGAGGTGGCGGCTCAGTCCGGTGCTGCCGTTCGGGCCGGGCGCGGCGAACTGATCACGGTGACCGATGTAGAGGGGCATCAGGTCGGCGATCTGTGGGCGATCGATGCCTTCGATCACGGCCGGTGGCTGTCCTGCGGGCATACCAGGGACCGGGGCGAGCGATTGTTCCCGGCCGTGGGGGAGGACTTCCGTGATCGGCTCGGCGATCCGATTCTGCGGCTGGCTGGCGATACGTCGCCGGGCGTGCATGACATGTTGTTTCCGGCCTGCGATCAGGCGATGTACGCGGCCCGTGGCCTGGCCGGCCACGTGAACTGCCGGGATAACTTCCTGGCCGCAGCGGTATCGGACGGCATCGTGCTGCCGGTTGTGCCCGATCCGGTGAACCTGTTTCAGAACTCCGGGCCGCGTGCCGACGGTCGGCTAGTGATCAGGCCCGCCCGGTCCAGCCCCGGCGACGCGATCAGCTTCCTGGCCTTGCGAGACGTTGTCGTCGTCGTCACCTCATGCGCCGTCGACTACCCGCCACTCAAGGACGGCCGGTGCACCCCGCTGCGGCTTTCGATCACGTCGGCGCACGACATCAACGGGTCAACGCTGTCGTAGTCCTCGAGGAACGAACGACAGCGTTGACTCGTGGCCGTTGCTATTACAGCGGCCTGGGGTCAGCGCTGTCGCTAGTGCGCGCGGGCGTACAGCAGAAACGGGTCAACGCTGTTGTGGCATCTGGCGGACGCTAGTTCGATGGATGCTTTATGGCGTTCTTAGTGATCTTGGCAGCTAGCGCTGCTTCGGGATCTATGCCCAGGACATCGCATAGGCGAAGCAAGTAGGCGAGGACGTCGGCTATTTCGTCGCGGACGTGCTCGGCGCGCGCCGGGTCGCTCATCACGGTTGCTGACTGCTCGGCGGTGAGCCACTGGAAGATCTCGGTTAGCTCGCCGACCTCGCCTGTCAACGCCATGACCAGGTTCTTGGGAGTCTGGAATCGCTGCCAGTCCCGCTCCGCCACGAAGTCCCGCAGCCGTTGCTGCAACTCTGGAATCGCCATCACTTCGCATGCCGGCGGACCAGGTCGGGCAGGGCCGCTGGCCATATGGCGTCGCTGGTTGTTGTCAGTTCGGCGGTGGTCCACCAGTGCCAGGCGGCGATGCCGTCGGATTTGTGCATCGCGTCGACGCCGGTGATCGGGCGGGCGGGGACGTCGGTTCTGGCTAGGTAAAGGCGTTCGTGCTGGCGGACCAGGATGCCGCCCCACTCCATGGTGTGGCTGCGGCGGTGGATCTCACCGAGCAGCTTGATGTCCGACCAGCCGGTCTCCTCGGCCAGCTCCCGCAACGCGGCCTGCGGGTAACTCTCGCCTGGTTCCAGGCCGCCACCGGGTGTGGCCCAGTGCGATCCGTTCGGCGGGCGGTCGTCGTAGCGCATCAGCAGGACGCGGTCCTGCGGATCGAGCAGAACGACTCTGGCGGCCTGTCGTGTCCGCGGAGCGTCGTTTCCAGGGATCGGTGCACGATCAGGCGAGCTCGCGGACTGGGCCGTCATGTGTTCCATTGTCCAGGCTCGCCGCGCCTGACAGAACCTTCCCCTGCTCGTGGACCGTTTCGCAATCAGACACTTGACGTTTACCTATCGGATGCCGTCTTGTTAGACGAATCTCGCAACCGGCCGGTTAGGTACGGCCAGGCTCAAAGGAGGCAGCGATGTCGATAAGGGTCAATCGGACCAAGCTGGCGGCCGTTGCCGGCGCCGTCGGCCTGATCGCGGCGCTCAGCGCGGCGAGCGTTGCAACGGCGGCCGGCAGCCGCCCACAACATCACCACGACCAGGTCAGGCTGGATCGGGCGTTCATCATCATGCTGGAGAACCACTCGAAGCAGAGCGTCATCGGTGATCCGAACACGCCGATCATCACCGCCCTGGCCCAGAAGTACGGGGAAGCGGCCAACTACTTCGGTGTCACTCACCCGAGCGAACCGAACTACGTCGCCTCGATCAGCGGCTCTAACTGGTTCACCAACAACGACAACCCGGCTAACCGGTTCGACCACACCAACTTGGTCGATGAACTGACCGCTGCGAGGATCTCCTGGGGCGCCTATATGGAGGCGATGCCGGCCGATGATCCGCTGACCGATTTCTGGCCCTCGAGCGCCGATCCGCTCTACGCGTCGAAGCACAACCCGTTCGTCCTGTTCAACGACATCCGCAACAATCCGGCCGAACTGGCGAACGTCAAGCCATACACCGACCTCGCCGGAGATCTGAACAGCCCGAGGGCACCGCGTTTCGTGTACATCAGTCCTGACCAGTGCAACGACATGCACGGAGGCGTCAACCATGCGATCGCGGGACATCCGGAGACGCCCTGCCCGTTCAACCGCACCGATGACGATCCGAACGACGTCCGGCTGAAGCAGCTCGCTGACGCCTTCGTTCAGGCCACCGTGGACACGATCATGTCGAGTCGGGCCTGGACCAGGCACAGCGCGATCTTCATCGTCGCTGACGAGGGTGACTTCACCGGCAACGCCGTCAACGGCGGCTGGGACTCAGCGGCCGGCTGCTGCGACTCGCCCGTGCTGCCGGTCGGCGACCCGGACATCAGCTCGCAATGGCCAGGCGGCGTCTACGGCGGCGGCCTCGTGCCGGCGGTCATCATCGACCCGAGCGGCCCGCGTCACTTCGTCAGCGACGTCGACTACAACCACTACTCGCTGCTGCGCACCATCGAGGACGCCTGGGGCCTGCCGGAACTCGGCTTCACCAGCGACCACGCTCAAGTCCAGGCCATGGACGAATTCCTCAGGCGCTAATGCGTCAGCGGCTGGCATGGCCGAGGTGGCCGTGCCAGCCGCCCGGCCTGGCTACGCTCCCTTCCCTGGATCGCGCCACATGGGGAACATGGGCGGGCCGCCGTCGGGGAGGTGGTTCGGCGGGCCGAGGTCGACGTAGCCGTGCCGCAGGTAGAACTGGCGGGAACGGGGCGCGGAGGCCTCAAGGTAGGCCGGGAGGCGGACCTGGTCGTCGAGGAACTGGTGGTGGGCCAGCAGCAAGGCGGACCCGATGCCGAGGCCCTGAAGGTCAGGGCGGACGGCCAGGAAGGCCAGGTGGTGGTGCGGAGGACCGGCGGGGTGACGGCTCTCGATCGCCGTGTCGAAGGTTAGAAACCGGTCGGTCCAGGGCTGGGTGACGGCGGTCAGTTTGGCCAGGTAGTCATCCTGGTCGTCGGCATGCGGCGCGGCCGTCGATGCTGGTTCGGCGGTGCCGGAGGGGAGCCAGATTGCTACGGCGGCACGGTCGGGAGTCGTGTGGACGATGCTGTCGGCCAGGGCGGCTTCGACGTAGATGCGGAAATAGTCGGGGAACACCGTTCGGCGCGCAGACTGGTCGGCGATCAGCCACCTGGACGGCGGCAGGTCAAGGAACGCGTCGGCGATTATCTGACTGAGTACCTTGGCGTCGGTCGGGTCGGCGCTCGTTACCTCGATTGGCACAGACATCAGGCTGGCTCGGTGGCGGTCGGTTTGAGCTGGCCGGTCGCGGCGTAGGCGCCTAGGCCGATGGCCTTATAGAGTTGCGGGCGCCTGGCCCGCAGCAGCGCGCCCCAGGCGAGTCCGATCACGAACACGAGGGCATAGCTGGCCGGGAGAATCCAGGAGGCGGCGCTACCGGCGGGGACGCCGAGCAGCGTCGCGTAATTCTGAACGGCCAGGACCACGATCAGAGTCAGCAGCGCCGCCGCCAGGATGGGGGAGATCAGCCTTGCCCACAAGCTCTCGCCTAGCCCGTCCCGGGCGAAGAAAGCCACCACGGCGATCGAGGTTAGCGCGAGCAGCAGCAAGATGCCGAATCCGCCGGTAGTTCCCAGCCAGAAGAACAGGTCGGTCATGGGCGGCCAGCCGCCGATGGCGTAGGCCACGATCACGGCCAGGCCGGTGGCGCTCTGGGCGAGCGAGGCGGCCTTGGGAATGTTGTTGCCGCCGGTTCGGCCGAGCGCGGCGGGCAGCACGTGCTCGCGGCCAAGCGCGTACATGTACCGCCACACGACATTGTGGAACGCCAGCGCGGCCGCGAACAGCGAAGTCAGGAACAGCAACTGGGCGGCGTTCGAAAGGAATCCATTGCCGAGCCCGAACAGCAGCCCTGGCCCCTCCTGCCCGGCCGCCGCCACCACGTGCGACTGACCCGCGTGCGCCGCCATCGCCCACGCCGCTCCGGCGTACACGACCGCGATCACGCCGAGCGCCAGGTAGGTCGCTGTCGGGATCGTCCGGCGGGCTCGCTTAGCCTCCTCGGCGAGCACCGGGGCCTGTTCGAACCCGACGAACCCGAGCACCGCCACGACCGCGAGCACGCCGAACGTCCCGACCCCGGCCGAAGTCAGGTCGGCGGGGGACAGGGTGCCGAAGGTCAGCTGCCCGCCTGCGGGATGCAGCAGGCCAGAGACGGTCTCGGCCAGGATCACCGCGATCTCGGCGGTCAGCAGCACGCCGAGCACCCATCCGGTGATGTCGACGCGCAGCAGGCCAAGCACCGTGATCACCGCCCACGCGCCGAGCGCCCATACCCACCAGGCGGCGTGCAGGCCCAGATGCGCCGCCGCCTCGCTCGCCGCGTTCGGCCCGAAGGCGCCGTAGAGCCCTACCTGCAGAAGCGAATAGGAGAGCAGGGCGACCAGCGCTGCGCCCACGCCCACTGCCCGCCCGATACCGCGAGAGATAAAGGCGTAGAAAGCTCCGCTGTTCGTGATGTGCCTCGTCATCGCGACGTAACCGATGGCAAACAGGCCGAGGATCACGGCGATGGCCACGAACGCGGCGGGGATGCCGGTCAGGCCCGTCGTCTGGTACGCCGTCGGGATGACCCCGGCCGCTACGGTCAGCGGCGCTACCCCGGCTAGCACGAAGAACAGCACGGACGGTATGCCGAGCCGGTCCTTCGCTAGCTCCTGGGACATGCGTGAGCGGGATTTGGCCCGTGCGTTGGTCGTCTGTGCGTTGAACACAGTGAGTGTCTCCTTCATCGGACTTCGGTCAGACGCGGTGCGACAGCACCGCGCTGTCGACGGCCGCTTGGGTCTGCGCGATCAGCTCGCGCAGGTCGGGTTTGAGCTGGCGGACGGATTCGTCCAGATGACGCAGCGCGCCCGTCGGGCCGAACTGGGCCAGGCGTGAACCGAGCCCGCAGGCTACGGCGAGCCCGGCCACGGTGGTCCCGATGACGCTCGCCTGTTTGGCTGGGTCGAGCGCGCCACGGACGCGGTAGAACGGCGCGAACGCACAGTCGGCGTCGACCGGCACCCAGCGCTCGCCGCGCCAGGGTCGGCGCGACCAGCCCTGAGTCAGGTAGCCGGCTCGTCCTAGGCGGTGGGCGACGTCGAGGGTCGCGGTGCGGGCCAGGTACTGGAGCCAGTCCTTGGCCGGGTGTCGCTCGGGCTCGGCCAGGAGTTGGCCGACAATTGCCCGGACTAGTCCGTCCTGGATCGGCACGGAACGGCCGGTGACTGCGATTGCCTCGGGCCAGACGCGGATCAGGTCGGGAAGGGCGAGTTCGGCCAGCAAGGCACCGGCCAGGCCGAGCCCGATCGCGCGTGGGTGAAGGAATGACCGGCCGCTGACCTCGTGGTGCGCGATCAGGTAAAGGTCGTCGGCGATCCGGCCGGTGCCGGTCAGCCGGGCCATGAGTCAGCTCGCGGTACGGCGACTTCACACCAGACAGTTTTGCCGTGGTCGTCGGCCTGAACACCCCACCGGTCGCTCAGCTCTTCGACGATCAGCAGCCCTCGGCCGCTGGTGTCGTCGAGACCAGGCGACTTGCGGGTCGGCAGCCGGGCGGCGTCAGAGTCGTTGACCTCAAGCAACACCGTTCGGTCGGTGACGATAAGGCAGATACCGACCGAGGTCGTCCTCGCATGTTCGATCGAGTTGGTCAGCAGCTCGCTGACAAGCTGTTCGATCGTTCGCGTCGGCGTGGTGAGCTGCCAATCCTCCAGCGTTTCTCTCGTCCATCGGCGGGCGGCCCGCACGGCCTCGGGGAACGCCGGCAGCCGCACGTGACGAAAGCAGACCGGAGCATCCGGGGCGGAAGTCGGAAGTGGTGTTGGCACGCGCAACAGAACATCGTGTTGGCGAGGATGTCTGTTAGAGTTCTATCGAGTGCTCTAGGTGCTCTATGTGCCATCGAATAGGCGCAGCCGTCG
>Ga0099827_10000468_pt1 | contig 18225 bp, 15 predicted proteins | sample CZO8metaG_FD_79339 | JGI IMG/M metagenome (GOLD analysis project Ga0099827, IMG submission 79339) | Vadose zone soil microbial communities from the Eel River Critical Zone Observatory, Northern California, USA - CZOApr15con1.8 metaG | ecosystem: Environmental > Terrestrial > Soil > Vadose zone ...
CCAAACACGAAAGGCCGCCAGCTTTCGACGCGCGGTCGATTCGCTGGCGGCCCGGCGGACCTCGCGAGCAGCGGCTCGCCTTAGTCCCGTAGCTCTGCGTCACCGCCTTTCGGCGGGTTTGCTCTGAGCAGCGTCGTCTTCAGTGATGCGTTAACGCAACAGGCGTGCCGCGCATACGGGGCATCTGAGGAGCCAAGGCGGGAGTAAGCGAGTTATGAAACCACTAGGATACGCAATATCATCAAATTGAGACTGTTTTTAGTATTGCATAATGCATTATTCCTTGTGTTAAGCAATACTCAATGACGGACGCACGTTCCGCCGCGCCTGCATGAGCGAGCCGTAGAGCGGGAGCAAGGAGTCGCCAATGCGCTCCCAACTGTAGTGTCGCTCGACCGTGCGACGCCCCGCCGCGCCGAGCCGCTGTCGCAGGGCAGGGTCTTGCAGCACGGCGCACACGGCCTGCGCGAATCCGTGCGGGTCGTCCCGAACGAGAATGTTGCTGCCGTCCTCGGCTGCGAGCCCCTCGCAGCCGATGGAGGTGCTCACCACCGCCTTCCCCATCGCCCAGGCGTCGAGGATCTTCAGCCGCGTGCCGCCGCCGACGCGCAACGGCACGACATAGCAGGCGGCGTCGCGCACGTACGGGCGGACGTCGGGCACGTAGTCGGTGAGCTCGACGGCGTAGCGATCGCGGTAGGCCTCCCGCAGTGCGTCCGACGCACGGCCTACCCACCGCACCGGCGTCACCCCGGCGGTCGCCCGGATCCTGGGCAAGATCGCGTCGCAGAAGTATTGCAGCCCGTCGCGGTTCGGGAACCACGTCGACTCTCCGACGAACACAATGCCCTCGTCCCGGCCGGGGCCCGGTCGAAATGTCTCGATGTCGACACCGTTCGGGACGACTGCGCAGGTCGCCGCGGGAACGCTGCGCTGGAGGGTCACGCGGTCCGCGTCCGACACCACGGTGTTCAGATCGCAACGCGCACACCAGCGCTGCTCCTCGCGCGCCGTCAAGCGCGCCTGGTGTCGCAGGTAGGCCCGGCGCCACGGGGTTCGCTCGGCGCGCGCCCGGCGTTGCAGCAGTACGGACTCCACGTTGTGATGGCCGCAGACCAACGGCGCGCGGTCGAGTAGGGGCAGGTAGCGGGACAACATGATGGAATCGACGTGTATCAGGTCGAAGCGACGCGTCTGGAGCAGGTCGCGGATTCGACGCACGACGCTCGGGGAGTCGAAGGTGAACGCCGTATACGCTCGGTTCAGGCCGACGCTGCGCAGGTGATCCCACGCCAGGCGCCACACGCTGTGCTCCTGCGGTACCGAGAATGCCTCGACGTCCGCCAGTTGCCGCAGGGCGGCCAATCGTTGCGCGCGGTCGTGTTGGGGAACCGCCCCGCCCTTGCGACGAGAGAAGCACAACGCCGTCACGTCGAACATTCGCGCCAGCAACCGCAAAAGATGGAAGCTGCGGATGGCCACTCCCGAATCGGGAGGATACGGCAGGGTGTGGCCCAGGAAGAGCAAGCGAGGCCGTGTGTTCACCGCATCGCCTCGGCGTTACCGATGTTCACGTCGTCCTCGGGCAGCGCACTCGGGGCGGCCTCGACGTACCCACGGTGCCAAACCGAGAAGCACAACAACGCCCACAGGATGCCCGCGCGATTGTGGCGCCGGGAGAAGTGGTCGTCCAGCAGACGGCGGACCACGGTCGGCTCGAAGTAGCCCAAGCGCCGCAGTCGGGCGGGCGCGAGCTCGTCCTCGATCACCGCGCGCAGTTCGTGACGCAGCCACTCGGCCGTGGGACCCACGAATCCCCGTTTCGGGGCGTGGAGATGCTGTTCGGGTAGGCGGCGCTGCAACGCTCGCTTCAGCAGCCGTTTGTTCTGCCAGAGGCCGATCTTGCTGCGGTCCGGGAGCGGGAACACCCGCTCCACGAGCTCGTGGTCTACAAACGGGACGCGGATCTCGAGCGCGTGCGCCATCGCGATGCGGTCGCTCAGCGCGAGCACGTCGTCCGCGAGGAACGTTTTGTAATCCAGATACAGCGCCGCGCGGAGGCCGGCGGGGGCGCCGTGACGCTGATGGAGCGCGCGGAACCGCGCACTCGCGGCCGCGTAGCTCACGTCGTCGCGCACGTCCGGGGTATAGAGTCCGCGGCGGTTCAGGTCGGGGGCCCGGGTAATGTACCCGAGGAACCGATCGGGCAGGGATCCATTGCTCGGCCGCACGAATCGCTTGAGACGGTCGATCGCCGGGGAGCCGCCGCGGGGCTCCCGCAACAGGTTGGCGATGGCGCTCACCCCCTGTTGCACCGGGCGCGGCAAGCGCGCGTAGTGTTCGCCCACCAGCAGTCCGATGTGGCGGCGATATCCCGCGAACAGCTCGTCCCCGCCGATCCCGGTGAGCGCGACCTTGTACGACGCGCCCACCGCTTGCGATAGCAACCAGGTGGGCACGGCGGAATCGTCCGCGTGCGGCTCGTCGAGCGCGTAGGTGATGGGCTCGAGCAGGTCGCGCACGTCGGGGTGAATATCTACCTCGGTCAATTGCACGCCATATCTGGCGGCGAGCCGTCGGGCGAGGTCGGTCTCGTCAGCGCTCGTTGCGCCGCTGCCGAAGTACCGCGCCGTGAACGCGTGCGGGGCGTCGCCCGCCAGCGCCCAGCTCGCCACGACCGCGGACGAGTCGAGCCCGCCGCTCAAGAACGCGGCGACCGGCACGTCGCTCACGAGGTGCGCTCGAACCGACTCGTCGAGCCAATCCACGATCCGTGCCTCCACGTCGCGAGGTGCCGGCTCGCAGTCGCGCGGCAGATCCCAGTATTGTTGAATCGAGAGGCCGCGCGCTCGGCGCCAGACCGCGGTGTGCCCCGGCTCGAGCTTGCGGACGTCCCGGAAGGGCGTCGCGGGGGCCGGGATGTAGCCGACTTGGAAGTACATGTCGAGCGCTTCCCAGTCGAGTGTCCGACTGGTGAGGTCGGCGCTATGGAGGGCTTTCAGCTCCGACGCGAACGCGATGCCCCAAGGGCCGACGGCGACGTACAGCGGCTTGATCCCGAACCGGTCACGCGCGAGCAGCAGCGTCTGCGCCGTCCGATCCCAAATGGCGAACGCGAACATGCCGCGTAGCTGCCGCACACAGTCCCGGCCATGCTCCTCGTAGAGATGGAGAATGGTCTCGGTGTCGCTCTGGGTCGCGAACGTGTGTCCGCGGGCCAGGAGCCTGCCGCGGAGCTCGCGATAGTTGTAGATCTCACCGTTAAAGACGATGACCTTCGAGCGATCCTCGTTGAAGATCGGCTGTCGCCCCCCCGCGAGATCAATGATGCTGAGCCGTCGCATCCCGAGGCCGACGGCGCCCTCCACGTAGACGCCCTCGTCGTCAGGCCCGCGATGCCGAACCGCGGCGCACATCCGCCGCATCGCGGCGGCGGAGGCGGGCCGGGCGGGGTCTGCGTGTACGATTCCGACGATACCACACATGCAAAGCTGTTGAGCAAAAGGAAGGCCGCGCCTCGGAATGCGGCTGCGAGGGGAGAACGCTTACTGCTGTGTAGCCTCGCTACCCTGGGGTGTGGCGCGCAGGCCACACACGGCCGGGCGCCCGAACCGCGTCACGCTGCTTCCTGCCGCACCGGAGTCCACCGTATCCGCTTGACTCCTACGAGAGCTGTGAGCACCCCCGCCGCCGCCGCCAGATTTGCCACGCAGAATGTGAACGGGAGTGTCAGCCATAGGCTCCGTGTGCCAGCGTGCAGCGCGGCCCACCCCGCAGCGACCCACACCAGTCCTATTAGTCCCATGACGCCCACGAGCTTCACAGGCCAGCTCTCCCAGAGCAAGGGCAGACTTGCGACGTAGCCCCCGACTAAGAAAAATGGCGCCAGCCATCGCATTACCCGGTGAGACACGAAGTGCACGACCCGGAGTCCGCCGCGAAACGGATTCCACGCTTCAGGAACAGCTCTGAGCGACCTTACGGCACGGTTCACAATCCGTGCTCGGCGCTGCCACTGTGCCTGAGCATCCAATCGAAAATCCTCGATCGACACAGCTTCGGGCTCATAGAGGACTCGGTATCCGCTAGCGGCCACGCGCAGAGGTATGATCATATCCTCTAGCAACGTGTCCTCGACTTCAGGGACCAACGAGCGCCGCACGGCGAAGATCGAACCCTCGGCAGTCAGCGGCGCTCCGAGCCTACTCTGAGCAAGCTTTATGCGATTCTCGTATCGCCGATAGGTTGCCTCGCCCGAAGGACCCCTGTATGCCAACTCGCCAGCGACACAGCCAACCCTGGGATCAGCAAAATTGCGGATGAGCTTTCCAAGAGCATCACGTCGGTACATTGAGTTTGCATCAGAAAATACCACCACACCCACGGAGCCAGGCACGGTGCGCACTGTCTCCATCAATGCCGCGGTCTTCCCCCTGTTAACGGAATACGCAACAAGATGGACGCGAGGGCACGAGCGTGCGAAGCGACGGACGATCTTGTTGGTGTCGTCCGCGGATCCGTCGGATGAAACCCAGACATCGATCCGGTCCTTGGGATAGTCTAGCTCCAGAGCGTTTACGAGTTTCCTCTCGATGACCTGCCCTTCGTTGAATGCCGAAATAATCATCACCACGGAGGGGCATGCATCTCCATGTACCACCGGTTGGCCGAACCATCTGGCCATCAATCTCACGCCGTAGGGATATAGGCAGTACGTATAAGTCAGCCAACACAACGAGAGTGTGACGATGGTCAGCGCAACTATCGAAACCACGGATGGCGCTGTCATGCGTAGGTCACCCCGCTCACGAACGTTACAGGGCTCCCTTCCGCGTGACCACAGCCCAGGGCGTGAGCAGCGCGATCTTCAGATCCTTCCCGAGCGACCACGTGCGCAGGTAGTCCATATCGAGCGCCACTCGACTCTGATAATCCAAGGCTTGCCGGCCCGACACCTGCCAGATACCCGAGAGCCCCGGTCGCGCTTGGATTAACTCGTCGGCGTAGGCGCCATACTTCGCAAGTTCCTCCGGGGCAACCATTCGGGGGCCTACAAGGCTCATCTGACCCTGAAGGACGTTCACTAGCTGTGGAAGCTCGTCGATTGACCACTTACGCAACAAGGCTCCTACAGGCGTCACTCGGGGATCCCCGTGCAGTTTGTAGTTCTGCTCGAACGCGGCGCGCAGGATCGGGGAGCGCTGAAGGGCGCCGTCGGCGTCGTGAACCATGGTCCTCAGCTTGAACGCGTCGAACAGCTTTCCTCGCAGGCCGACGACCCGCCTGCGATGGATGATCGGAAACTCTGACGACACGGCGATTGCTAGAGCTGCGAGCGCAAGAATCGGCGCCGTCGCGACCAAGAGTACCAGTGTTACTCCTATGTCCATGAGGCGCTTTCCGAGGCTCCGCGCACTCTGGTGCACGTGGGCGTGCGCTTCACGTCCGATGGCACCGTCGCACATTCGAGAAGCCCGTTGCTGTGCCGCTCTCACTCGGCACCGGCGCGTTCGACCACGGACCCGGAGCCGCTACCATACCCGTCGGAGTGTCGGCCGCGCCAGTGCAGTGCACTCTCCACGATAGTGTCCAGGGCGCTGTGCCGAGGACTCCAGCCAAGCCGTTCGACGGCTCGCCGTGGTGAGGCGACCAGCACCGCCGGATCTCCGGCGCGTCGGGGGCCAAACTCGAATTCGATCGTGGCCCCCGACACCTGCTCGACCGTGCGCAGTAGTTCAAGGTTCGATACGGCGCGGCCTGCCCCAAGATTGAACTTGCCGTTCGGGTGCACGTCCAGGTGCCGGAGCGCAAGGATGTGCGCGTCCGCCAAGTCCAGGACATGGATGTAGTCGCGCAGACATGTACCGTCGGGCGTGGCATAATCCCGCCCAAAGATCTTGACGCTATCGCGTCTCCCCAACGCCGCATCACACAGCAAAGGGAGGAGGTGACTCTCCGGCCTGTGGTCCTCTCCAAGCAGTTGGCTCGCACCCGCGGCGTTGAAATACCGCAACGCAGTGAAGCGCAAGTCATAGCAGCGATGGTACCAGTCGAGTACCTGCTCGAACATCAACTTGGATTGGCCGTAAGGGTTGATGGGCTGGGCGGGATGGTCTTCGTCGATGGGCGTTCGAACCGGCTCGCCGAACAATGCTGCAGTGGAGGAGAAGACGAGCGACCGGCAACCATGCTTCAACATCGCATCCAGCAGCGAGATGCCACGGACCAAGTTGTTTTGAAAATATGGGCCGGGATCCGCCATCGAAGTCTCGATAGTGGTCTCCGCGGCGAAGTGAAGGACCACATCGACTTTATGCGCGCGGAAGACACGCTCGAGCAGCTCACGCGAGCCGAAATCGCCTTCGACGAGGACCACGTCCGGAAGCACAGCGGCGCGATGCCCTGTCTGAAAGTTGTCGATCGCGATCACTTCGAAGCCGTTGGCCAACAGCTGCTCGGACGTGATACTCCCGACATACCCGGCCGCGCCGGTCACCAAGACAGTCAATTGCTCTCTCACGATCGATGTCATAAGACGCACCAACCGCTACGCACCGGGAGCTCGTAACCCAAAGGTAAGCACAGCGTCGGAGATCGGCTCCTGCTCCGCGAAGTCCCGAAGTGCATAGGTCAGCACGTGATGCACCACAACGTGCGCCGACTCCACCCATCCATAATCGTCGCTCGGCACTACCACCGGCACATCGACCATCGCGCGCGCGCGACCCCCGTCCCGACCCAGCAGTCCCACTGAGACGATCTCCCGCGCCCGGGCGACCTCAAGCAAGGCAATCAAGTTGGGCGACGACCCACTTACGGACACGACCACGAGGCCGTCACCAGGCTGGCCCAAAACGTCGAGCTGCTCGGCGAATACCCGGTCGAACGCGGTGTCGTTCCCCCACGCAGTGATCAGGCCTACGCTGTCCGAGAGGCAGACAGCGCGCGTCCCCGCGCCCCCCGGACTTCGTGCCGCTTTCTGAAGGTCGAGCGCCAGATGCGAAGCAGTCCCCGCACTGCCGCCGTTGCCGGCAGTATAGATCACGCCACCGCGAACGCGCACTTGGCACAGCGCGTCGGCCGCCTGCGCCACGGCTGCCGGATCGACGGCGCGGAAAACCCCTGTCGCCGCGTCGAGCCAGCGCGCGGTGATCTTCTCGAACCTGGGGACTTGAGTCATCGACTGCATTCGGCCGATGGCCCGGCGACCGGCTGTGGGCTGAGCGTGCCAGCCGCGACGCCACGTTCACGAGGTCGGGGAGCGCCGGCGATCACCGGACGAGTCTTCTCCGCCTCCCACCGCGCTAGCCTATCTACTTTCCCGACCAGGCGCCGCACCAGCTCCCGCGCCGTATGCAGCAGGATCCGTAGGTCCAGCGCAACCGTATAGTTCCTTATGTAGTAGAGGTCCAGGGCCACTCGCTCTTCCACCGGCAACTCGTGGCCTCGCAAGCGCCACAACCCCGTCAGCCCCGGCCGCATCGCGAACAAATTCGCAAGCCAGCGCTCGTGTACCGTCACTTCATCGGCACGAATCGGCCGAGGCCCGACCAAACTGAGGTTGAGCCATAGCACGTTCCACAAGGCCGGCAGCCGGGCGAGCACAGGCGACTTCGTCAAGCGGGAGTTCAACCCGACGATGTCGAACGGTCGACCCTGCATGCCCGAGACGGGCTCCTGCTGCAGCATCGGCACACCGAGCAGCCAAGCTTTGACTCGCCAGTAGCACCAGGCGGGCAGGAGTACCACCAGAAGCATGGCGGCGACGGAGCGATCCATCATACGCTTCGTGACCTCGTTGATCCCCGACAAGCGCGTGTGCCTCAGCTTCAACATCGGCACGTACGCGATATGGCACAGCTCGGCGGAGGTGGTCAGTAGATCGTAAAACGTCGGCGAGATGCGCGCTTCCAGAGGCGAGTCGGCCCGGGTGACGAGCTCGGCGAGCCTGCGCTGGCTCTCCCAGGCAAGCGCACCCGCAATGATGATGACTTCGTCCGCTCCCAGCGTCGGTGCCTGCTCCAGCACGCTCGCCGGATGCCCAACGACGGCCAGCCCGGGAACGATCTCCGTCCCGGGTCTCTGGTAGTCGTCCAGGAACCCAACCACCTGGGTCCCGTGATGCGCGGGATCGTTCAGCTGCTGGGCGACCGCGATTCCCTGCTGATTCGCTCCGGCAATCAGCACTTTGCGAACCAGAATTCCCTGCCGGCGCCAACGCAACGCGAGCTGGCGCCACGCGAGCCGTGACAACGATAGTGCCACGATGCTCCCCACCCACGAGCCGGCGAGCCACCCGCGAGACACGAGCGGCACCTCACCCCACAAGTAGCTCAAGATCATCACCGCGACGACGTCATAAGTCGCCACGGTGGCGAGCAGTGGATACACTCGATAGCCCCCGAACAACGCCGAGTGCCGGTAGATGCCGTACTGCCAACCGAGCAGGACCGTCAGCACGGCGACCAGCACGCTCACCACCGGGTGCTGCGGCCAGAGTTTGCCTCCGATGTCCACATGGGCGAAACCGACACGCACGCCGGCGGCGATGGTGTAGGCGAGGAACACCGCGAGCATGTCGCCCGCGACGACGCCTAGACGGAGACGGCGCCCGTAACGATCCATCGGCCCTCCGGATAGGCGAGCCCCGGCACCTGCGGCATCGAGTTCACCAACACCTGCGCGCCGCCGTCGTCGAAGTGGAACGCGAGGCGTGCCAACCCCTCGCTCTCCAGCACGCGCGTCACGGCCGCTTGATGCTGCGGTTCGCAATAGAGCAGCAGGAATCCGCCGCCCCCAGCCCCCGCGATCTTCCCCCCCATGGCGCCGTGCTCGAGCGCCAGCTGATACAGGCGGTCAATCGACTCGTTGCTCACTCCCGCCACGAGCCGCTTTTTCTTCTGCCACGACTCGTGCAGGATCTCGCCGATGCGCCGCAGCCTACCCGCGCCCAACGCATCGCGGACCGCAAGGGCGTCCGCCTTGATCCCGTGGAGATTCTCGATCACCCGCGGCTGCCCCTCGGACGACGCTTGCCGCTGCTGCGCGAGAATGGACGCCGCATTGCGCGACGCGCCCGTATAGAAAAGCATCAAGCTGCGCTCGAGCCGGTCGCGCACGTCGAGCGATAGATGGAGCGGCGTCACCCTGGCTCCGGTCGCCTCGAACGTGATGCAGTTCAACCCCCCGAACGACGCGGCGAACTGGTCCTGCAGCCCGATCGGCCGCCCCAGCTTCACGATCTCCATGTAGGACGCCAGCTCGGCGATCTCCTGCTTTGTAGTGCGCCGCTGGCACAGCGTGGCCAGTGCTTTGACGAGCGCTACGGCCACAGTGCTCGAAGAGCCGAGCCCCGTGCCGGGCGGAATCTCGCTCGCCGTGAACACCGAGAGGCCGCGGGTGACACCGAACTCCTGCAGAATCGACTTCAGGTAGCCGAGATCGCCGTCCAACGAGAGCGTCTCGCCCGCGGCCCGCCGCTCGAACGTGCGGAAATCGGACGAGGTGATCTGGACAGCGTCGTCCAGCGTGCGGCTCAAGAAGACATAGAAGTACTTGTTGATCGTGGCGCTCACCACCACGCCGCCGTACTTCGCGTAGTAGGCCTCGAGGTCGGTGCCCCCGCCTGCGACCGAAATGCGCAGCGGCGCGCGCGCGATCAGCACGGCTCGCCCACCATCCCGTGCCTCAGGGCTCTCCGGTGCACCGCCGCGCCGGCTAGCTCGAGGCGCTCGGGTGACCCGAAGTCGATCACCAGCGCGCTCGTCGGGCTCGCCTGGAGACGGCAGCCGTCGGCCAGCATGGCGGGGAACAGGTCCCGCGCGAAGTCTTGCTGCCCCCCGGGCGACACGTAGCGCAACACTTTGGAGCCACAGAGATAGATTCCCGCGTTCGCCCACTCGGAAAACACCTCGTGCGCCGCCGGCTTCTCGACGAAGCGCGTGATCCGCTGATCGCGATCGAATGCGACGAGGCCGGCGCGGGTGGGGTCTTCGACTCTGGCCACGACCACGGTCGCGTCGGCCTCGGTAGTGGCGTGGCTGTACCAGACCGTCCGCAGCTCCAGGTCGGTGAGCACGTCGCCGTACAGCACGAGGAATACGTCCTCACCCCGAAAGAACTTCCGCAGCGGTCGCAGCGCGCCGGCTGTGCCCAGTACCTCAGGCTCAAGGGAGTAGGTCACGCGCAATCCGAAGCGCGACCCGTCGCCCACGTAGTCGCGCAGCACTTGGGGATGGTGGTGCAGGTTGATCGCCACGTCCCGCACGCTCTGGAGCTTGAGCCACCGCAACGAGTGCGCGACGGCAGGCTCACCCGCGATCTCTACCATGGGCTTGGGCCGATCGGCCGTCAGCGGCCGCAGGCGCGTGCCCGCTCCTGCCGCGAGCAGCAGCGCCTTCATGCTACCCAGCCCTCCGGCTCCGCGAGGGCAAGATTCAGCCGGCGTCTCAGGGACCGGTCCTCGCCAAGCGGGCACACCTCGCACCGCTCGCGATCCACTCGGACGCAGTCACCATTGGGCACATGCACCCGTTTGTAGAGCCGCAGGGGCAGACCCAGTGTGTGCAGCACCGCTACGCGTAGCGGGGCAACGTGGGTCATGAGCAGCACGGGACGTGGCCGGCTCGCCGCATCGCTCAGAGCCGCTGTGACGCGAGCCGCCACGGCCGCGAGCGTCTCCCGCCCATCGAGAGCCAGGCGATCGGGCAGGGTGCACCACAGCGCATACGCATCCGCGAAGCGATCGGCGACCTGCGCTTCAGTGAGCCCTTCCCACGGCCCCATGCGGAGCTCGTTCAGCCGCGGATCCACACGAACGGGGACGCTGAGCACCTGGCTCACGAGGTGGGCGCTCTCGCGCGCGCGTGTCACTGCACTCGTCCAGATCTCCGCGATACCGCACAGAGCGAGCTGCGCCGCCAAGCCACCCATTTGGCTGCGGCCCGTCTTGGTGAGCGGTTCGGAGCTGTAGCCTGCGTAGCGGCGCAGCAGGTTGGATTCCGTCTGACCATGCCGCGCCACGTAGACTTGCCCCACGGGCTCCGTGACGATGTCGAGGTCGGGAAGCTGCGGAGCACCAGACCTTCGCCCATCGATCGCGGGGAGACTTGCGAGGGTCGTCGCCATGCCTCACGCGCTTCGCAAACCGTGTGCGCAGGGGACAGGCGCCGGCGCGGTCGTCGCTAACGGCCAGTGGCGCCGATGGTTAGGGCAATGCCCAGCGGCTGTGGCGCGCCGGTGCCACATAGCGTTTCAGCGTCGCGTGTGGGGCGGTCGCGACGGTGAAGGCCCCGGTGTGGAGCGAACCTGTAGGACCGAGAAGTGGTGTGTCGTGCTGGTTGCGCAGGGGCCTTCTTTGTTCGTTCCGGGGGGGAACGGTTCTAGCCCGACGTTCACGCAGACGTAAGGAGCGGAGGAATTCATGGTACGCGCCGTTAAGGGGAGCTGGGTGGCAGCGGTGTTCGCGACGCTCGGGCTCGCGACCGCGTGTAACGACTCTCAGAGTCCGCAGCTCCAGGCGGAATCTCTCGGCGCCGGTCGGCGCCCTCACCGTCGCCGTGACCACCAACGGCAACGTCACCTTTACCGGGCTCGCGACCGGCAGTCACGCGGTGGCCCTCTTGGGCGTCGCAGGGAACTGCACGCTGAGCGGGGCGAACCCCCAGACCGGCAGCGTGTCGGCAGGCGGGACGGCGGACCTGGCGTTCTCGCTCAGCTGCACCCCGACCGGGAGCGGCAGCGGCAGCCTGACGGTCATCACCAGTACGAGCGGCTCAAACCTCGATGCCGATGGCTACATGCTCACGCTCGACGGCACCAGCAGCCAATCGATCGCGATCAACGACGCGGTCACCGTCACCGTGCCGACGGGCAACCACCCGGTGGCGCTGTCGGGGGTGGTGAACGACGTGTCCTGGTGAGCTACACGGTGGCGCTGTGCGACAACGGACCGGCGGGGAGCGGCGCGGACTTCTTCAGCTTCTACATCCCAGAGAAGGGATACGGGCGTTCCGGCGTTGCCACGAGCGGCGACATTGTGAAGCAGTGATCGGGCCCGGGCCCGAGCCGACGCGCCTCGGCCGTCACACGGTCGAGGCGGGTCGGCGTGTCGGTGAGAGCGTGCTTCGCGCTGCCGGCTCCGCCACCTGTACCGCCAGCATTCCCAAGACAAACCAGAACTGCTTGCGGTGGTCCCAGGACAGGGCCATGGTTCCGACCGCCAGCGTGAGCAGCAGGACGATCGACAACCGTCGGTGGAGGGCCGGCAAATGCCGCAGGGGTGTCAGCAGCGCCACCAGCATCGCGACAAACAACAGGAAGCCGACGGTGCCGTCCTCGACCAGGATCGACAGGAGGACGTTATGGGCTACCATCTCCTGGTGGATAGTCGGCTCGACGGCCTCCGGGTACCCCCCCGCGCCGACGCCGACCAGCGGATGTTCCCGCGCCACCTCCAGGCCGGCGAGCCAGACGGGACCGCGGCCTCCGAAATAGCCGGCCTCGATGTCGGCGCGGGTGCTGGCGATGCGTGCCAGCGACGCGTTCGGAACGAGGTAACTCGCGAGCACGAGCGATCCAGCGGCAAGCGCGTACAGGGCGACCTTGGTCCTCAGGCGCATGCGCCGGAGCGTCCAAGGAATGATCGAGAGCCCCACGAGCCCCGTCAGCACCGCCCCGCGGGATCCCGTGAGAAGAATCGCCGTGATGGCGAGTGGGAGGTAGAGGCGCCACAACCACGCGCCGCGAGCCTGCGACAGACTCACGTACCACGCCATCGGCAGGCCGAGCGCGAATGTCAAGCCGAGGTCGTTCGGATCCTGGTTCAGGGCGGCGAAGCGCCCTGCAACGGTGTCGAGGGCAATCACGCCCGACAGATAGTCGTGGATGGTAAGGACCGCGGCCACGCCCGCCCCCAAGACGTATGCCTGGAACAATGCCCGTTGGCGGGCGGGCGACCACGCGATCTCCGAGATCAGCCACACGAGCACGAGCAGCTGGAGGTAGGTCAGGAACACCGTCTGGGTCGCTTCGGGGTCCACCGACCAGAGGCTGGTCGCCCCGGCCCAGAGCACAAACAGCACCGCGAACAGGTGAAACCAGGATAGCGGCCTGACGCGCCAGCGTGCGAGGATGTAAAGCACACCGACCGCCGAGGCGGCGAGTCCGACCAGCCGGGGGATGGAGCCCACGACCGGCAGGTTGGTGAGCACGTCCCACGGCAGGACAAAGACGAAGCACCAGAGAGACCAGAACGCAGCTTTGCTCATAGCCCAAGGGACCGGCATAGCACGTGCCGTGCCTGGTCGGCACGCGTGTAACTGATTGGTGGCGCCGCGCATTTCGCGTTGGTGCCGATAGCGCGTTGCGGGCCCGCAACAACTTCGGCAATGCGCGCGAGCCACAGGCCACCGCGATGCGCCCTCCTTTGGCGCTCGCCGAAACAGCGCTTGGTTCTACCAACTCATTGCTGCACAGTGAGTTGCTCATGACGGCACCGATTCTGAGTCTCAGCACGTTCCTTGCACCTCTCCGTCGCCGTGAACCGCAAGGAAAACGGGATGAGGCGCTGGGCTGGACGGCTCGTTGCCGTGCTGCTGATGGCACCGCTCGGGTCCGCATCGGCCCAACGGCTGGTTCGTCCGCTGGAGGATCGGGCCCTCCGCCCAGGCGATGTCCTCCGGATCAACGTGTGGCGCCACCCTGAGTTGAGCGGCGACTTCGTCGTCGCCCCGGACAGCACCCTGGTGGACCCGGTGTACCAGGTCGTGAAAGTCGCGGGGGCACCCCTCGCGGTGGTGCGGGAACGATTGCGCGTCGTGCTGTCCACATATGAGCAGGGCGTGCCGTTCGTTCTGGAGCCGGTGTTCCCGGTGACCGTCGCGGGAGAGGTACGTCAGCCGAACCTTTATCGGTTGCCCGAGGGGACGACCTTCGCGCAGGCGATCGCGCAGGCGGGCGGGCCGACGGAACTGGGCCGGTTGAACAAGGTACAGGTGATCCGCAGGGATAGCACGATGATGATCGACCTGGGCAGCGGGTACTTGAAATACGAACGGCTGACCATTGCGTCCGGTGACCAGATACTCGTGGAGCGTCGCTCCAGCTTCAACTTCTTGCGAGACGCCTTGTATCCGCTCGCCAGCTTGACGGCGGCCGTGGCGGCCGTCCTTGCCTACAGCCGGTACCGGTGAGCCGCCTGACCGGGTACGGGTAAATGTCCGATCCGAGCGATCGTCATGCTGCTTCGAGCCTCCACCGCGACCGAGAGCTGGAGGTGTCGGTACGCACGGTTCGCCTGGAAGAGCTCCTCGCGATCCTGCGTCGGCACACCCGGTTGGTCGTCGGGGTGGTGTTGGCTACGGTGGCGGCCGCGGGACTCGTCGCGTACCTGATGGGGCCGACGTACGCCGCCGTGGCGGTCATTCGCTTGTCGGATCCCCGGCGCGCGTTGACTGGGGGCGTGGTCTTGGACCCGGCAAGTGCGGACGAGAGGTTCTCCGATCCGCTGTTGTCGCAGGCGCAATTGCTTACCAGCCGGGCGGTGGCGGGCGCGGTGGTCGACAGCATGCCCGTGCTGCGAGTGCTACCAACACGAGGCCTTCCCCTGCGCCTGCTGGGCGAGGTGGCGGTGCCAGCTGCAGCGGGACCTGACTCGTTCCAGCTCAGCTTCGGTCCAGACAGCTTCGTGGTGCGCGGTTCCTTTGGGCGGCGGGTCGCGGCATACGGCACAGTTGTAGACGCTGGTGGGCTCCAGTTCACGGTCCTGCATCGCGCCGAGGCGAGCAAGGGACGGCTGCGGCTGCTGGGCCGCGAGGCCGCGATTACCCGCCTGTTGAAGGATCTCCGCGTCAAGCCCCGGATACGTACCGACATCGTCGACGTCACGTATTCGGCACCAGACCCGCATTTCGCGCAGCAGGTCGTGAACCACGTGGTCGACATCTTCCGCAGCGCGAGCGCCGAGGCCGCGCAAGAAGGGTCCCGGCGACGCCGCGAGTTCCTCGAAGGCCAGCTGAAAGTCAATGACTCGCTCCTGGCCGACGCTCGGCAGGCGCTCACGGCGTTTCGCCAGCGTGCCGGTGCCTACGGCTCACGGGAGGCGTTGGCGCGTGAGCAGGCCGGATTGGCGGGAGTCGAACTGCAGCGTCAGCAACTCGAGGCAGAGCGACGTACCGACGAAAGTCTCCTAGCCGCACTCCGCGACCGCGACTCGAGCGTCAGCCGCAAAGCCCTGCAAACCGCTTTGGCGACACCCGGCGTGGCCGCCAGTCCGTCGGTGACCCAGCTCAGCACCCAGCTTTACCAGTATGAGAGAGCCCGGGACTCCTTGGCAAGCCGTTCGACGTCGCATCCGGACCTGCCACGCCTCAATCAGCTGATTGGATCGACCGAGGCAGATCTGCTCCACGCGGTGCAGGGTGGCATACAGAGTGCCATCGCGTCACTCGAGGGCCGCATCACGGCGATGAACGACTTGCGAGCCCGCCAGCAGCACTTGTCGACGACCGAACCGGAAGAAGCCCGGCTGACCGAACGGGTCGACAACGCGCAGAAGATCGCGGATGAGCTCCGTGTCGAGTTCCAGAAGGCCGGGATCGCGGAGGCGATTACCGTCGGCCAAGTGGAGATCGTCGACCATGCCGCCCTCCCGGCAAAACCCGCGGGCGTCGGGCTACCGGAGCAAATCGCCATGGGACTGCTGGTGGGTCTGATGCTCGGCTCAGCGGGCGCTTTCCTAGCCGACCGCCTGGGCGGCACCATCGCCCAGCGGGTGCAGGTGGAGCAACTCGGCATGTCCGTGATCGGGGTGATAACGCACTTGGACCGGAACGCCAAGGGAAATGGTGCGACGAGCCCCGATGCGGTGGTGGAGGCATTCCGCGGTCTCCGCCTCAGCTTGGTGAACGAGTATGCCCCCGCCTCCGGTCCGATCGTGGTCACGGTGACGAGCCCCGGGAGCGGGGACGGGAAGTCGTTCGTCAGCTCCAACTTGGCGCTGGCGTTCTCATACGCGAAGCAGCGCACGTTGCTGGTCGATGCTGACCTCCGGCGGGGCGCGCTCCATCGCGTGCTGAACCTGCGTCGGCAGCCGGGATTGACGGACTTCCTCATCGGGGATGTTGCCCGCGCGCCCGTCTTGCAGACGACGTCCCATCCGTGCCTCGACTTCATTGCCAGTGGCACTCGCCGACGTGACGCGCCTGAGCTGCTGGGCTCGGCCGCAATGGCCGACCTCGTGACCAGCCTGCGTTCGACCTATGACGTGATCGTGCTGGATAGCGCGCCGCTTGGCGCGGGGGTGGATGCCCTCGCGCTGGCCAAGCTTGCCGGCAACTTGCTGATGGTGCTGCGGTTGGGAAGGACCGATCGGGAGTTGACCGAGGCCAAGCTCGAGATCCTCCGACGGCTGCCGCTACGGTTGTTGGGCGCAGTACTCAATGACGTCCGGGATGAGTCCGAGTATCGCGCCTACGCCTATTACATGGACGGCTACGCCCTTACGAACGAACCCCTGTTCCGGCCGCTGGCAGGCGGCAAGCAGGGCGCGAGCTCGCACGCGGGGCGTTAGGTGGCGCTCTAGGCCGCCTGCACGATGGCGCGCCCGCGCCGGCGGCGGCGCTGCTTGCGAGCCTCGCGGTCGAACGTGATCGTGCGGCGCAGACCTTCGTCGAAATCCACTTCGGGTTGATAGCCTACCAGCTCTCGCGCCTTGGTGATCGAGGCGAGCGAGCTCTTCACTTCACCGGCGCGCGCGGCTTCGTGTCTTGGCAGGACAGGTACGCCCGTCAGCGCGCGAACGCGATCCCACAGCTCATTGACGCTCATGCTGCGGCCGCACCCGACGTTGAATACCTGACCGGCCACGCGGGCCGCGGCCGCGCGGGTGGCGAGCAGGTTCGCGTGCACCACGTTCGCGACATACACGAAGTCGCGGGTCTGGCTGCCGTCACCGTAGATCGTGGGCGGCTCGCCCGCGAGCGCCGCGGCGATGAACCGCGGTACGACGGCGGCGTACTGGGACGTCGGGTCCTGGCGCGGGCCGAAGACGTTGGAGTAGCGCAGGACTACGGTCTCGAGGCCGTACGTCGCATGGAAGGCGAGGCAGTACCCCTCCCCCGCGAGCTTGGCCGCAGCATAGGGGCCGAGCGGGTGCGCGACGTGTTCTTCGCTGTTGGGCAGGACGGTCGAGCCGCCGTATGCCGAGGTGGAGCCGGCATACACCACCCGGCGGACACCCGCGTCGCGCGCGGCGAGGAGGACGTTTAGCGTGCCGGTCGCGTTCACGGTGTGCGCCGCACCTGCATCGTCCACGGAGCGCTGCACCGACGTGACCGCGGCGTGATGCAGGACGTAGTCGACCCCCTCCATAGCCCGGCGGCAGGTGCTCAGGTCCGCGACGCTGCCGCGCATGAAGCTGATCCGCCGCCGCACCGCCGCGAAGTTCTCACGGCGACCGGTCGAGAGATCGTCGAGCACCACTACATCGTGCCCGGCGCCGACCAGGTGCTCGACCAGGTGCGATCCGATGAACCCCGCGCCTCCCGTGATCAGACATCGCATGGCGGACCGGCGTCGCATATCCCACGCCAGACGCGTCGGGCGGATCCCCTAGGGCGTCGGTGCCGCACGCGAGCCACAGGTGTTTCCGCCGCGCAAGAGGCGATGCCGCAGTACCTCACTTACTACGCCGCGGAGGCGGGCGGCATGGACGCATGATCTCGTCGGTGGTGCGGAGCGGCGCGGCGAGCGCCGGTTAGGAGAGGGGGCTCACCACCCGGCGCGCCGCAGGACCATCACCGGCACGGTGCGGAGCATGATTCGGAGATCTTCGAACGCCGACTGGCGGCGAATGTACTCGAGGTCGTAGCGTACCCTGCGCCGCACGTCGCCTACGTCGTCTGTAGGCCGCGCGCCACGACCCGGGGCAACGTCACACGCGGCAACGTCATGACGCCACACCTTCGGGCGAGGGACACTCGACTTCGAAGAAGAAACGGGTTCCCCAATTCGGCCGCGTTTCCACCTGGAGCTCCGTGCCCATGGCCTTCACGAGCTTGCGGCAGATCGCGAGCCCCAGGCCAGAGCTGGAGAAGTGGTGGCGCCCGCTCGCCCGTACGGGCCGCACCGGCTGATACAGCGAGCGGAGCAGGGCGGGGTCGAACCCCGGGCCGGTGTCCCGGACCGAGAACTCGAGACGCTTGCTGTCAATGGGCCGCGCCGCCA
>Ga0099827_10000469_pt1 | contig 18209 bp, 20 predicted proteins | sample CZO8metaG_FD_79339 | JGI IMG/M metagenome (GOLD analysis project Ga0099827, IMG submission 79339) | Vadose zone soil microbial communities from the Eel River Critical Zone Observatory, Northern California, USA - CZOApr15con1.8 metaG | ecosystem: Environmental > Terrestrial > Soil > Vadose zone ...
GCGTTCGGGCACCGGTTCCTCGTAGCGAAACGGCCGGTGCGCGAGCAGGTCGCCGACGGTCAGCAGCCCGAGCCGCTCGAGTTTCTTCTTCACCGCCGGCCCGACGCCCGGGAGGACGTCGACTGAACGCTCGAGCCCCTCAGCCCGCTGAAACGTGCGCAGGCGCGGCCACTCGTCGGCTTCCGCGCCCGCAAAACCCACCGGCAGCCGTACTAAGACGGTCGTCACTCCCTGTCATCGAACCAGAAGAACCCGGCGGTGCCGGGGCCCGCGTGCGTCCCGACGACCGCACCAAGGGTCGTCACGATCTCCACCTCCGCGTGCGGACGCTCCGCATGCACCATCTTCTTCAGCTGTTCCGCACGCTCCGGCGCGTCGGCGTGTGCGATCCCGACCTTCAGGGTCGGCGTGTCTTCGGTCGTCGAGGTGAACTCCGACACGAACTCCTGCATCGCCTTCTGATTTCCGCGCACACGCTTGAGCGGGACCACCTCGCGTTTGATCGTGAGGATGGGCTTGACGTGCAACAGGTTCCCGGCCCACGCACTCGCGCGGCCGATCCGCCCGCCGCGGCGCAGGAACTCGAGCGTGTCGACGGTGAAGATCAGGCCGGCGTCCTCCTTGAAGCGCCCGATCAACGCATCGATCTCGTCGTCGGTCGTCCCTTCGTCGAGCCTGCGCTGGATCGCCAGGCCGAGCATCGCGATCGCCGCGGACGCGCTCTCGGAGTCGACGACGCGCACCTTGTCGCCGAGCTCCGCCGCCGCGGTTGTTGCGCTCTGGTACGTCCCGGAGAGCGCCGACGAAAGGTGGAGGGAGTAGATCCGCTCGTAGCCGCTCAGCTCCTCGTAGGTCGCGAGAAAGTCGCCGGGCGTGGGCTGGGACGTCGTCGGCAGCACGTCGGCGGTGCGTAGCCGTGCATAAAACTCTTCCGGCGTGAGGTCGACGTAGTCGCGATAGCTCGCGTCGCCGAAGAGGACGTACAACGGGACGACCCGCCAATTCGGGAAACGCTCCGGAGCCTCTGGGAAGTCGGCGGTCGAATCGAGGACGATCGCCGTGTTCTCGGCGGTCAAGGTCATCGGGCGGCGTTCCTGATCGCGTCGACGATCTCGTCCAGCTCCTGGTCCTTCGACAGGCACGCAACCGCGCCCGCTTCGTAGAGAGCATCGACCTCGCGGAAGTTCGCGGACGCCGTCAGGCAGACGACGGCGACGTCAGGGCAGGCTTCCAGCACGGCCCTCGTCGCCTGCACACCGTCGAGCCCCGGCAGCCGGTAGTCCATCAGCACGACGTCCGGCTGGTGCGCGCGCACGATCTCGGCGGCCGAGGAGCCGTCACCGACAGAGGCGACGACCTCGATGTCGGACTGCAGCCCGAGCAGCAGCTCGAGCGCCTCGCGGAACACCTGGTTGTCCTCCACGAGGACGAGGCGAATCGGCTCGGCCATGGGGCCGAAGGTTATTCCGCCGACAGAAGCAGCGGATAGTGAGGCTGGCCACCGCTCTGCACGTCCAGCTCCAGATGGGGATGGGCCTCCTGGATCCGCTGAAGCAGGCCGTCGAGGTCAGGCTCGTCCGCGCCGGTGAGGAGCGTCATCACGTCGCGAGGCTCCTCGAGGAGGCGCTCGGCGACCGCTGCGGCGACGTCGTCGAAGTCCGGTCCTCCGGCAACCGCCTCTCCCTCGGCAAGGCCGAGCCAGGCTCCCTTGCGAACCGATAGGCCGTTCAGCTCCACGTCGCGTGACGCGATCGTCACCTCGCCGGTCTTGACGCCGCCGACGACCTCGTTCATCGCCTCCGCGTTTTCCGCGGCCGGACTTTCCGGGTCGAACGCGAGCATCGCGGCCAACCCGGCCGGGAGCGAATCCGTCGGGACAACGGTCACCGGCTTGTCGACGAGACCGGCGGCCTGCTCGGCAGAGAGGATGACGTTCGAGTTGTTCGGCAGCAGAACGACCTCGGCAGCAGGCGTCGATTCGATCGCCTCAACGAGCTCCGCGGTCGAAGGGTTCATCGTCTGTCCACCCTCGACGATCTTGGTCGCCCCGAGGCTCTCGAAGAGCCGACGATTGCCGTCGCCTGCGACCACGGCTACGACTCCGGTCATGGACGGCGGCGCATCAGGAACGGCTTCGAGCAAACGCTGCTCGCGCTGGACGGTCTGTTCGTGCATGTTCGCGATCTCAACTCTGTCGATCACGCCGGCACGCGTCCCCACCGAGAGCGCGCGACCCGGCTCGTCGGTGTGGACGTGGACCTTCAGCGCTTCCGGATCTCCAACGACAAGCAGCGAATCGCCGAGTTGCTCGAGCTCGTGCACGATTCCGTCGCTGTCGAGATCGTTCCCCTCGATCATGAACGTCGTGCAATAGCGGTAGGGCGAGAGCTCCTGGTGAATGGCCTCGATGTTGAGCTCCTCGCGTGCCGTAGGCGCTTCGGGCAAGGGCTCGCCCGCCGCCGTGGCAGCAAGGCCGCGCACGATCTCGAGCAGGCCCGCCCCGCCCGCGTCGACAACTCCGGCCTCGCGCAGCACCTCGAGCTGCTCCGGCGTCCGCGCGACGGCCTCTTCACCACGCCGGACGAGCCTGGCCAGAAGCTCGGGCTTGGTCAGGCCGTCGTTCTCCGCGCTCTCGCCTTCCTCGGCCAGCTCGCGGATGACGGAGAGCATCGTTCCCTCGACCGGCTGGCGCACCGCGCGATACGCGGCATCGCTCGCCGAACGAAAGGCGGCCGCGAGCGTATGCGTGTCCACCTCGCCGTTCGTGCGGAGCGTTTCGGCGGCGCCACGGATGATCTGCGAGAGGATGACGCCGGAGTTGCCACGCGCGCCCATCAGCGCCGCACGCGTGACCTCCTTGACGAGACCGGCGCGATCCTCGGTCGTCGTCCGGTCGAGCTCGTCGACCACGGCGCGCGCCGTCATCGTGAGGTTCGTTCCCGTGTCGCCGTCGGGCACCGGATAGACGTTGAGGTCATCGATGCGCTGGCGGTTGCGCTCGAGCGAGGCGAGTGCGCCGTGCGCGAGCTCCTGCACGCGCTCGCGGTCGCTCACCGACTGATCTCCGGTCGGTGAGCGGGGGAAGGGGCGTAAGGGGAAACCGGGAGGTTTCTCCGCTCTCTCTCCTCAGTGCGTGCGGCGGCGGTCGCCACGCCGCGGGCGCTGAGGCGATCCCTAAAGAAGGGAGCTCGTGAGGGAAACCTGGTTTCCCTCACGGGAGCGAACCGTAGGTGAGCGACGTCATGCGGTGGACTTCTTGACGTCCTGGATGCGCACTTCAACTTGCGCAACGGGAAGTCCGGTGAGGCGTTCGACCTCGTACTGCACGCGGTTCCGCAATGTCGACGCGACCTCGGCGAGGTTCAGGCCGTACTCGACAACGACGTGGAGCTCGATCGTGACTCCCTCCTCGGCGCTGCCGCCGACCGTGATCCCCTGGCGCAGCCGGTCGCGCGTCAGCAGCTTCTCGCGCGGAGTACGCGCTGCCATCCCGACCACGCCGTAAGCCTCGGCTGCGACGCGGCCGACGATGTGAGCCACCGCCTCGTGGGAGATCGAAATCCGTCCCAGCGGAGACGACAGCGAAGAAGCTGGCTCCACGGCCGGATTAGACCACGATGCGGGGCTGGAAGTTGCTGCTCAGATGGCCTTTTGCACCTTGCCGCCCTTCAGGCAGCAGGTGCCCCCTCAGAGCTGGCCACCTGCGATCCCTACAAAGGCCCCGCTCCGTGCCCCCGTCGCCGCCGCCGCCGGCGGCCCGCCTCGAACACGATTAGTCCGAGTACAACGACGTAAAGCATCCAGGTCGGGAGTTCCGAGAAGGTCCAGCCGAGGCCTGCACCAAAGCAAGCCGCAAGCACCATGAGCAGAGCAAGAGAGAGGAGGACGCGCGGCCTTCGTATGCGAAAAATCGCCAGACCCACAAAGGCGCCGGCGGCGCCGTAGCCGATCAGACGGAGCCAAAAGGGGATGTCCACGACGATCAACGCGATACCGCATGCGATCAGCACAGCCGCACCAAAGCCAGACCGACGTGTCAACTGCATGAGGCGAGCCATCGGCGGTCGGGCGCCATCTCTTTAGAGACGCGGCACAACTAACGGTGGCCAGCTTCTACGTTGCGTCGTGCTCTACTGGAAGCACTACCCAGGGAGCGACGAGAGAGTCCAAATCTCGGCGGCTCCGCAATGGGGCGAGATGTGTCCAGGCGAGGCGTCAGAAGCCCGTCCCAATCACGACCCTCCTCTCGGTTTCGTTGGAGTCATTTTTCGAGATGAAGGGCCAATCTCAAGCGCCACGAGGTGCGCAAAGATGAACGCCGCGATCCAAGTAGCGGATTTCAATAGATCGTGGATCACCGATCTCACAGGTCCCCATTATCCCGGACACGACCCCGCGGGAGAAGTCTTCTATCCGGAGCGAAGAAGGCGATTCGCGGAGTTGCGCCGCGACCCTACCGATGCCAAGAAGCGCCGCCGAAGGCGCCGTTCGTGCCCGGTAGCGATCGCGGAGTCCCGCCCTTGACCGACACGATGAAGAGCTGAGTCGGGCTCAACGCACCCTTCTCCGGATGCTCGACTCGCAGGAAGAGAATCGCATCGCTTGTCGGCGACCAGGCGGCTGGGAAGATCGCGCCGCCGGTCGTAAGCGTTCTTCGCAACCTTCCGTCGAGACTGACGATGTCGAGGGAATCGACTTCGCGCGTCCGCCAATCGGCGTTCAGGCTTCTCAGCGCGATCCACTTTCCGTTTGGAGACCAGACGGGACTTTCGTCCGCGACGGGGGCATGCGACACGTCATGGTCGCCGCTCCCGTTGGCCCCAATGACGAAGACTGAAGACTTTCCGCCGTCCGAGCCGGTGTACGCGAGCTGCCTGCCAGTAGGAGACCAGCTGGGATGGCCACCGGGTCGTGTCGTGACCTGTGTCAACCTTCCGTTGAATTCGTAAGTCCACACGGTCCAACCGTTCACGAGCGCTGCTGCGAAGGCGATTCGCCGACCATCCGGCGACCATGCCGGGTCGAAAATTGAAGATCGGAACCTGGCATCCTCTGTCCACAGCAGTCGTGGCTTCGTGCCGTTTGCGGCCATGCGGTAGAGCGAACGGCCTCCGACGTACGCAATCGACTTGCCGTCCGGCGACCAGATCGGGCCGGCCTCGTCCGCCGAGCTAGTCGTCAGGCGTCGGAGACGAGTCCCGTCGGCGTTGACCGAGTAGATGTCCGCGCCCACGCCTATGTGAGCCCGCGCGGCGAAGACGATCTTCCCAAGCGGCCTCCTCGATCCGCTCGCCCCAAAACCGCTGAGGGATGCCACCAGCAAGACAACGAGGCCGAGCAAAGCCCCGCGGCGTAAGACCAGCATGACGAACCGGCGATGCACGCTGGCGGAGCGTAGGTTCGATCCCCACAAGCGTTCGACGGATCTTCGGCTAGGTTCGGCCCGTTCGTTTGGCGAGACCCAACTCCACAGCGGGCATCTTCAACAGGAGCGAATCAACGCCCGACTCGAACCGGATAACCCGGCCTTTCATCTCCAAAAATGACCTCATCAGCACCAAGGCCGCGACACGCGCGGGTCGCGAGCCGTGGGAGTCGCGAACCGCACCCGTAAGGCGCCGCGTCGCCGCCTGAGCGGGCCGTTCGCCACCTGCCCCGGCAACCGCGAGCAAACACATGGCGGACGAATTTACCCAGCCGGCGACGGCTACGCCGCTCTTTGCTACTAGGCCTGAGGCTTGTTCTGTCCGCGAGGCGGGAGTTTTTGCACGTCTGGGTTATTTCTCTTGAGGCAGCGGGTGCAGACGTATGCCCGGGTCGCCTTGCCCTTGAGGAGCACGCGGACGCGCTGGAGGTTGGGGTTGAAGCGGCGCTTGGTGGCCACCATCGAATGGCTCCGGTTGTTACCGAAGCCGGGCTTCTTCCCACAGACTGCGCAGACCTTGGACATCGGCCGGGCAGTGTAGCCGAGAGCCAAGGGACAGGTCCCCCGCAGACACTGTCTTGGGGTCTGACCCCAAGACAGTGGCCGAAAAAGACCTACCTGGAGGCTGAGGCGCGCAGCTGCGCGAACGCGTCGGCCATCTCGAGCGCGGTGCGCACGGCTTCTGCACCTTTCGAGACCCGAGCCTCCGCCTGCTCGATTACGTCCACCGTCAGGACCCCGAAGGAAACGGGTACGCCAGTCTCCAGAGCAGCCAGTTGGAGGCCGCTTGCGGCCTCAGAGGCGATGAACTCGAAGTGCGGCGTCTCACCACGGACGATGCAGCCCAGCGCGACCACGCAGGCATAGCGACGCGTCTTCGCGAGCGCCATCGCGGCGAGGGGTAGCTCGAACGCACCGGGCACGGGCATGATCGTGATCGCGTCGCGACGGACGCCGGCCTCGTCGAGCTCCTCGAGTGCGGACTCGAGCAGCTTGTTCGTGACCTCGCCGTTGAACCGCGATGCGACGATCGCGACCCCACGGCGGGTCCCGTCGGGCTCGCCCTCGATCAGATTGACGTCGTCCGGGATGTCGAGCTCGCCGAACGCATGCTGCTGCTCGTCCGAGGTGCGGAGCTGCGGCAGCTCGCCGTCCACCGCATCCTCCTCGGAGGGAGGCTCCTCGCCGAGCACTTCTTCCTCCACCTCGCCGTCCTCCGGTTCGTCCACCTTTGTCGGTTGGCCCGGCCAGCGCTCGCTCATTCGCCCTCCAGGGGCTCGTACTTCAGGTCCTGGTGATGAAGCTTGTGGCCGAGCTTGTCACGTTTCGTGGCCAGGTAGCGAGCGTTCTGCGCGTTGGGCGTGGTCTCGATCGGCACCTGTTCGACCACCTCGAGTCCAAAGCCCTCGATGCCGGTGATCTTCTTCGGATTGTTGGTGAGGATGCGGATCGTGCTCAGACCGAGCTCGGCGAGGATCTGGTTGCCGATTCCGTAGTCCCGCATGTCCGGCTGGAACCCGAGCTCGAGGTTCGCCTCCACTGTGTCGTAGCCGTTCTCCTGCAGCTCGTAAGCGCGCAACTTGTTGAGGAGACCGATGCCGCGCCCTTCCTGTGCCATGTAGAGGAGGACGCCGTGCTCTTCGGACGCGATCCGCCCGAGCGCCTGCTCGAGCTGCTCGCCGCAGTCGCAGCGCAACGAATGGAACACATCGCCTGTCAGGCACTCGGAGTGCACGCGCACGAGCACGTTCTCGGCGCCTTCGACATCGCCCTTCACGAGTGCGACGTGGTGCTTGCCCGTCAGCGTCTCGCGGAAGGCGACAGCCGTGAAGTCGCCGTACACGGTCGGCATCGCCACGGTGGTCATGCGCTCGACGAGCCGCTCGTGTCGCCGCCTGTATTCGATCAGGGCCGCGGTGGTGATCAGCTTCAGCCCGTGGCGCTCGCAGTACGGAATCAGATCCGGGACGCGGGCCATCGTGCCGTCCTCGTTCATGACCTCGCAGACGACGCCCGCCGGAATCAAGCCGGCAAGCCGCGCGAGATCGACCGCCGCCTCGGTCTGGCCTGCGCGCTCCAGCACGCCGCCCTGGCGGGCGCGGAGCGGAAAGACGTGGCCCGGCTGCACGAGGTCCTCGGGTTTGGCCTCGGGATCGACGGCAACCTGAATCGTGCGCGAGCGGTCGGGCGCGGAGATTCCCGTGGTGACGCCCTCGCGCGCCTCGACGGAGACGGTGAACGCGGTGCCGAACGGTGTCTCGTTTCGCTCGGTCATCTGGCGGAGGCCAAGCTCGTCACAGCGCTCCTCGGTGAGGCAAAGGCAGATCAGGCCCCGCGCCTCTTTCGTCATGAAGTTGACAGCTTCGGGCGTGGCGAACTGGGCCGCGATCGTCAGGTCGCCCTCGTTCTCGCGGTCGGCCGCGTCGACGACGACCACAAATTTGCCCTGGCGGATGTCCTCGATCGCCTCCTCGATGGTGGCGAAGGCGCTCTTTTCCTCGACTTTCATTCCGAAGATCGTAGCCCCGGGAGGAGCCGCTCCACGTACTTCGCCAGAACGTCGGTCTCCAGGTTGACCCTGTCGCCGGCCGCCAAGGTGCCGAGCGTCGTGGCTGCCAGCGTGTGCTGCACGAGCGCAACGGCGAACCCGCCCCCGTCCAGCGCAGCAACGGTCAGCGAAACACCCTCGACCGTGATCGATCCCTTCTCGACGAGGTAACGCAGCAACTCGGGCTCGGCGTCGATCCAGACACGCTTGCCTTCCCCTTCGGGCTCGACCGAGCGCACGCTCCCAACACCGTCGACGTGACCCTGGACGTAGTGGCCGCCGAGCGGATCGCCGGCCCGGAGCGCCGGCTCGAGGTTCACCTGCGCCCCGAACAGCTTCGCGCGATTCAGCGTCTCGACCATCACGTCGAACACGAGCGTCCCGTTCTGGGCGTCGGCGACCGTCAGGCAGACGCCGTCGACCGCGACGGAGTCCCCGACCTCGGCCACGATCCGGCTCTCGACGACGAGGCGTCCCCCGTCGAACGAGGCCACGCGGCCAAGCTCCTGGACGATCCCCGTAAACATGCCATGAAGGCTACTGGCCAGACAGTGAAGCGGGCCCGTCTCCGGACCCGCTCCGAACGATGCTGCGACGGGTGTCTAGGTGCTTGCGAGCCCTGTCGGCCGATGCCGGAACCGTCGGCCGAGGATGACTGCCATCAGCAGCATCAGTGCTGCGGCGAAGGCGATCGAGGCGCCGATACCTGCGTCGCTCCAGTTGAAGCCGTCAGACGTCGTGGAGGCGGCTACCGCCACGGTCTGCGGACCCGTCGCGCCGGCGAGGCCGGGGCCCGGAACGCCGAAGCTGTTCTCGGACTTGACGGGAGACTGAGCCTGGTATGCGTTTGCCATTGCCTGCCAGCGGAGCCCCTCGACCTGCAGCTGGGAGACCGGCGACTGGACGGAAATCTCGGAAGCGATCGGCTGGTGTTCCACCGCCGTGTACGACACGGGCGCAGGATGTCCATCCAGAAGCACCGGCACTCCAGCCTGTGCGCTGGGGACGACAACCGCTGCGAATGCGAGACCGAGAGCGATCTTCTTGAGCCTGAAATGCTTGCGGATCATGGTGTTTCTCCTTCCCCAACTTCGCTTCCTGATGGGGCAACGATCGCTCTTGCCGGTAACGACAACCTCATGGGGGACCCACCGTCGCCCATCGCCCGGTAACTAACGGGTGTAGGTTCAGGCGGAGCCACGATGGACTACCGCATCCTCGGGCCGCTCGAGGCGCTCGACGGGGAGCGACAGCTCCCACTCGGCGGGGCGAGGCAACGCGCCGTCCTGGCCGTCCTGCTCCTCCACGGCAACGAGACGCTGACGCGGGACGTGATCGTCGACGAGCTCTGGGGTGAGGACGCTCCGCCGACCGCGGCCAAGGTGCTCCAGAACTGCGTTTCGGCGCTACGCAAGGAACTGCCGCCCGACACGATCCGGACGGTCGCCGGCGCTTACGGCATCACGCTCGAGCCGGGCGAGCTCGACCGCGACCGCTTCGAGCGGCTGCTCGCGGAGGGCCGGGCCGGACTCGAAGCCGGGGATCACGCAGACGCCGCGGATCAATTCCGCCGTGCGCTCGCGCTCTGGCGTGGAGCACCTCTCTCGGACTTCTCGTACGAGGGCTTCGCACAGGACGAGATCAAGCGGCTAGAGGAGCTGCACGTGGCCGCGTTGGAGGACAGGATCGAGGCGGAGCTCGCACTTGGCCGCCACGACGAGCTCGTTCCGGAGCTGGAAGCGCTCGTCACGAGGCATCCACTGCGGGAACGCCTGCGCGGCCAGCTCATGCTGGCGCTGTACCGCGCCGGCCGGCAGGCCGAGGCGCTCGAGTCGTACCGCGCCGCCCGGCGAACGCTCCTCGCCGAGCTAGGGATCGAACCGGGGCGGGCATTGCGCGAGCTCGAGCAGGCGATCCTCGCTCAGGTTCCGGCGCTCGACGCCGCGAAGCGGCAGCAACAGTCGGTCCAACGCCCGGGCCGAGCGGCCGCGTCGCCGCTCGAAGGGCGCGCCGAGGAGCTCGAGCTGCTCGAGGCCGGCCTCGACGATGCGCTCGCCGGCCGCGGCCGGCTCTTCGTCGTCGTCGGTGACGCCGGTACGGGCAAGACCCGGCTCGCGGACGAGCTCGCGAGCAGCGCGAAGCAACGGGGCACACGGATCCTGTGGGGCCGCGGTTGGGCCGGGGGTGGTGCTCCCGCCTACTGGCCGTGGACGCAGGCGCTGCGCGACTCCTTGCCGGACGCCAGCTCCGAGGAGCCGGAGGCACAGTTCCGCTTCTTCGAGGCTGTGACCGAGACGCTGCGCGCCGTGGCGACCGAGCAGCCGCTGTTGCTCGTGCTCGACGATCTGCACGCAGCCGACGAGGGGTCGATCCTGCTGCTCGAGTTCGTCGCAACGGCACTACCCGAGATGGCCGCGCTCGTCGTGGCGCTCGGACGTCCGGAGACCGCGCGCCTCGATGAGCTCGAACGCCACGCCACCCGGATGCTGCGCGTCTAGCCCAGCGCCACTGCTTCCAACGTCTCGCGAACGACCATCTCCAGGTCGCCGCGGCCGTTCGTCGAGACCAGCTCCTCGCGCAGCTCCGTGACCGCTTCGACCTGAGCGGGGCTGAACGCCGATGTGTCCACCGCCTCCAGCTCTCGCAGCAGCTCCGCATTGTCGACGTGCCGCGCCAGCCAATGCGACAGCACGTTCACGAGCTGGTTTTCAGCGCTCGTGGACATATCCGCTCAGCAAAAGGTCGTCACCGACTTGCTCTGCACTCAAACGCTTCAGCTCTGCCGGTGCGGGCAGATCGGGCGCAAACGACGGACCGCTGCCGGCGATCCGCGGCGCCACGAACAGCAGAACCTTGTCGACGAGATCCGCGCGGAGGAAGCCCTCCGCCAGCTTGGGACCGCCCTCCAGGAGCAGCGACTGCACGCCGTCCGCCGCAAGAGCCGCGAGCTCGTCCTCCAACCCGCCGGTGCGCAGCTCCAGCTCGGACCCGTCCGGCAGCGGCCCACTGCCGAACGCAAGCCGGCGCGGCTGTTTCGCCGCGCCGATGTCGCGCGCGGTCAGCTGCGGATCGTCCGCGCGCACCGTTCCCATCCCGACCGCAACCGCGTCGACCTGCGCACGCAGCTCGTGCACGCGTCGCCGCGACTCGTCGCCCGTGATCCAACGCGTCCCGGGCACGGCGACCCGCCCGTCGAGCGTGAGCGCGAGTTTGAGGATCACGAACGGGCGACCCGCGGCGACCCAGACGCGCCACGCCTCGTTCTGGACTCGTGCGGCGAACAGGTCCGCATACTCCGTCTCGACACCGGCGGCGCGGAGCACGTCGAGCCCCCCGCCCGCCTCGGGATTCGGATCGAGCGAGCCGGCGACGACCTTCGCCACTCCGGCGGCGAGCACCGCTTTCGTGCACGGCGGCGTCGAGCCGTGATGCGTGCACGGCTCCATCGTCACGAAGAGCGTCGCTCCCTTCGCGCGCTCGCCCGCCGCTTCGAGCGCGATCACCTCGGCATGCGCCTCGCCCTTGCGCTGGTGCCAGCCCTCACCCACGACTTCGCCGTCGTTGACGACGACCGCGCCAACCACGGGATTCGGATACGTGGTGCCGCGGCCGCGCTCCGCGAGTTGGAGCGCGCGTTCGAGGCTCACGTCAACTCTTGGAGGAGCCGGCGGTACGCACGCGGAAGATCCTCGCGGCCGAAGATCGACGTGCCCGCCACGAACAGCGTCGCGCCTGCGTCGCGTGCTGCCTTGATGTTCTCCGGGCCGATGCCGCCGTCGACCTGGACGTGCACGTGCGCCGGCAGAACGGATCGCACCGTGCGGATCCGGTCGAGCGCCTCCGGCATGAACTCCTGGCCCGAGTACCCCGGTTCGATGCTCATGCAGAGCACGATGTCCACCTTCGACGAGATCGCGGCGTGCGCCGCGTACGCCACGCTCGTCTCTGGCTTGAACGCGAGGCCGATCTGCAGATCGTGCCCGCGCGCCGCGAGGACGACGGAGGCCAGGTCGGGACACGCCTCGTAGTGCACGGTGACGCTGTCGCCGCCGGCCTTCTTGATCGAGGCGAAGTGCTTCTCGGGCGTCTCGGTCATGAGGTGGCAATCGACGAATGCGCCGCCCGCGTGAATGATCGGTGCGATCCACTGGAGGACGATCGGGCCAATCGTGATCGGGTCGACGAAATGACCGTCGCCGACATCGAAATGGAAGACCCGCACGCCCGCGCGCAGCAGCACGTCGATCTGCTGGCCGAGGCGTGAGAAGTCGGCCGCGTAGAGCGACGGCTCGACCTCCACCGTTCTGACCCAGTCGTTCCAGCTCATGCTCGGTGCGAGTCTAGGTTCTGAGGCGGGCGATGAAGAAGCCGGCGGTGCCGTGCACGTGCGGCTGGGTGAGCAGGAACTCGGGCCGGCGCGGATGACGGAACTGTGGCCACTCGTCCCCGAGCGGCTCGACCTGCAGGCCGGAGGCGTCGACGATCGTCTCGTTCTCCTCCGGGTTGAGCGTGCAGACCGAGTAGACGATCGTCCCGCCGGGCTTCACGCGCTCCGCCGCCACCCGCAGGAGCTCGGCCTGGAGCTCGGGCAGCGGCCGCGCGCGCCAGCGCAGGTCGGGCCGAGCGGCGAGCACGCCGAGACCGGAACACGGTGCGTCGACGAGCACTCGGTCGAAGCCCGTGACCTGCAATGGGAGCTTCGTCGCGTCGGCGTTCACGACCCTGACGTTGTCCGCGCCGAGCACCCGGCAGTTTTCTTCGAGCTCGCGGGCTCGGCCGGGATGGAGCTCGACGGCGACCACGTCGCCCTCGAGCTGCGTCGCCTTGCCGCCCGGAGCAGCGCAGAGGTCGAGCGTCCGCTCACCCGGCCGAGACCCGACGACAAGCCCGGCGAGCTGGGAGCCGCGGCTCTGCGGCCAGATCAGGCCGGCATGCAGCGCGTCCTCGTCGACGCGTTCGACGTGCAGCGCATCCGGCAGATCCGGGTCGGGCTGTCCTTCGACCTGCCCGGACTTCCGGCGGTTCAGCCGGACGACGCGTTCGGGCGGCTCGTTCTGTGCGCGCATCAGCGCGAGCGCCTCCTCGTGGCCGAGCTCCTCCCACCACAGCTCGGCGACCCAGTCGGGGTAGGAGTGCTTGAGCGCGGCGGCGTGCGGATTGTCCTCGGGCAATGCGGCGAGCAAAGGCGCCAGCCCTTCGGACAGCCTGCGCATGACGGCGTTCGTGAACGGCACCGCCCGCTCGAGACGTGCGGAGCGAACGAGCTCGACTGTCTCGTTGACCGCGGCGTGCGGCGGGACGTCGGTGTAGCCGAGCTGATACGCGCCGAGCCGTAGCGCGACACGCACGGGCGGATCGAGCTTGCGCACGGGCCGCTTCCCGAGCTTGTCGATTGCGTGATCGAGCGTGCGTGCGCGCTGCACCGTTCCGAACGCGAGTCTTTGCGCGAGCGCCCGGTCGCGGCTGTCGAGATCTTTCGCGGCGCTGCGCAGAACGCGGTCCGCGTACGCATCTTCCTCGAACACGCGCAGGACGACCTGGTACGCCGCCTCTCGCGCGGTCATTGCAGTCCGCGCACGAATTCGTCGTACGTCATGCGCCGCTTTCCGTCCGGCTGCACCTCGAGCGGTTCGAGCCTCGCGCCGGCGACCCGCGCCTTCCAGATCGTCACCGGGCGCCCGTGCAGCTCGGCGCGGGCGCCGATGTGCGGCGACAGCGCGCGAATGCGGTTCAGGAGCTCCTCGGGCGGCGCGCTCCAGTCGAGCTCGCGATCGGCGGCGGTGATCTTCTCCGCGTACGTCACGCCTTCGTCGTCCTGGGGCGTGAAGTCCGGCTCCGGCAAGACAGCGTCGAGCAGCTCGACGGCGAGCGCAGCGGACTTCTCGTAGACGCTGCCCGCGTCGTCCTGCTCGCCGATCGGGAACGCGCGCTGTGCTGCGATCGGGCCCGCGTCCAGTTCCTTGACGGTGCGGTGGATCGTCACGCCCGTCTCGGTGTCGCCGGCCATGATCGTGCGCTCGACCGGTGCGGCACCCCGCCAGCGAGGCAGCAGCGACGGGTGCACGTTGAGCCAGAGCCCTTCCTCGAGCACGTCCTCGGGGATCAACAGCCCGTACGCGGCCACGACGATCGTGTCGGCGCCGAGGTCGAGACCTGGTTCTGGGCGCGCCGGCTGCAGCACGCGAATGCCCAGGCGCTCGGCCGTCTGCTTCGCGGGTGGTGCGCCGGTCTTCTGGCCGCGCCCGCGTGGCGCATCGGGCCTCGTCAGCAGCGCGGTGATCTCGTGGCGGGCGGCGAGACGCTCGAGCACATCCGCTCCGAAGGGCGCCGTCGCTGCGACGGCAAGTTTCATCTCAGCGGATGACGAGCCGCGGCCGCAGCGCCGCGAGCGCTTCGCGGCGGGCCTCGGGCGTCGTGCGGTCCAGGATCAGGGTTCCGTCGAGGTGGTCGAGCTCGTGCTGCACGATGCGGGCGGGAGTTTCTTCGAGGTCGTACGCAACCTCCTTCCCGTTTGCGTCACGGCCTTCGATCCGTATCGAAGTGGACCGCTCGACGGGCATCGTGACCCCCTGAATGGAGAGGCAGCCTTCCTCGTCCGTTTCGGCTTCATCGCCGCGGCGGGCGATCTCCGGATTGACGAGCACGCCGACCTCGTCGTCCCCGAGGGCGAAGACGAAGACGCGGCGCAGCACTCCGACCTGCGTGGCGGCGAGGCCGACGCCGTTCGCGTCCTTCATCAGCTCGCCCAGGCGGGTGGCGAGCCGCTTCAGGTCGTCGTCGAACTCCTCCACGGGCGGCGCCTTCATCCGCAGGACGGAGTCGGGATATTGGCGAATTTGGGCGAGGGCAAGCTGGCGCCGTGCCTCGCGCTCAGCCTCGCGCTCGGCATCGAGCTCTTCGTCCCTGATTTCTCCCTCGACTCCCTCGACCTCGGTCACCTAAGGCACCGCTTGCGGTGCCGACATCAGGACGGGCGAGCTTTGCTCGCGCGTCCGTCTGCAATCACCGGCCGAGAAAAATGAACCCATCACCGCACCATCACGGAGGCACATTAGCGGCGTAGTGCAGACTTAGGGCATGGACTCCCTGGCCGGCCACTTCCTGATCGCCTCGCCGGCGATCATGGACCCGAATTTCGAGCGAGCCGTCGTGCTGATCACCGCACACACCGACCAGGGAGCGATCGGGCTGATCCTCAATCGCTGCTCGGAGGCGACGGTCGGCGAGGCGGTGCCGCAGCTCGCCCCGGTCATCGACATGGACGAGCCGGTGTTCGTCGGTGGACCCGTCAATCCCGACGGCGTCGCGGTGCTCGCGGAGTTCGAGGACCCCGAAGAGGCTGGCATCGTCGTGATGGACGACATCGGCTTCGTGGCAATCGAGGAAGCGCTCGAAGAGCGCCCGCCCGACCTGCAGCGCACGCGCGTCTTCGCCGGCGTAGCAGGCTGGGGGCCAGAGCAGCTGGAGGACGAGCTCGACCGCGACGACTGGATCATCGAGCCTGCGAACGTGGACGCGATCTTCACGGACGATCCGGACAAGCTCTGGAGCGAAGTTCTCCGCCGCAAGGGCGGGCGGTACGAGCTCGTTGCGCGCATGCCGCTCGATCCCTCGATGAACTAAAGACTTTGGGGATCGACGTCGACGACGGCCGTGAGGCCGGCGCGGCGCATCGCCGGCGCGCCGGCGCTGAGGAGCCTGCTTGCCTGTGCAGCGAGGCGGCGCGGCTGTTCGGTCTTCGCAACGAGTTGCGCGCGGTAGCGACCGCGTAACCGAAGGAGCGGCGCGGGCCCGAGCAGGTCGCCCGTCAATCCCTCTTTCAATTCGAGCAGCGCCTGCAACGGCGCATCGGGCTCGGGACCGGCAACGACGATGCGCACGAGATGGCTGAAGGGCGGGTAGCCGAGTGCGCGCCGGCGCTCGAGCTCGCTGTCGAGGAAGCGCGAGACGTCGTGCCGCGCGGCGAGCTCGATCGCGCGCGAATCCGGCTGGAACGTCTGCACGAGCACGCGTCCGGGTGCATCGCGTCCGCTGCGCCCCGCGAGCTGTGTCAGGAGTTGGAAAGTGCGCTCCTCGGCGCGGAAGTCGGGCATGCCGAGCCCGGTGTCCGCGTCCACGACGGCGGCGAGCGCGACACCGGAGAAGTGGTGACCCTTCGCAACCATCTGTGTGCCGACGAGGACGACGCGGTCGGCGGCGGCGAAGCGTTTGAGCGCGGCCGCGAGTGCGCCCGGCTTCTCGACGGCATCGGCGTCGAGCCGGATCCGTTCGAGCTCCGGCAACTTCGCCTCGAGCTCGCGCTCGAGCTTCTGGGTCCCCGCACCGAGCCGAGCGAGCTCGGTGGAGCTGCAGACGGGGCACGAGTCCGGCTTCGGCTCCGTGTGGCCGCAGTGATGGCAGCGCAGGAGACCGTCGCCGTGGAGGACGAGCGCGACGTCGCAGTTGACGCAGCGCAGCGTCAGCCCACACGCACGGCAGTGCAGCGCTGGCGCGACACCGCGGCGGTTGAGCAGCAGGATCGCTTTGCCGCCGTGCTCCTCGATCGCTCCCAACGCCGCGAGCAGCGGCGCAGAGAGCGGGTAGCCGGCTTCGCGGCGGAGATCGACGACGCGGACCGGCGGGAGCGGACCGGAGAGCCGCCCACCGAGATCGAGCCGCTCGAGCGTCCCCCAGCTCTCGGGGCGCGGAGTCGCGCTGCCGAACACCGCGACGGCGTTCTCGAGCGCAGCACGCTTCGCTGCCACGGTGCGTGCGTCGTACCGCGGATCCGACTCCTGCTTGTAGGACGCGTCGTGCTCTTCGTCGATGCAGATGACGCCGAGCCGCGGCACAGGTGCGAACACCGCGGAGCGCGCACCGACGACGATCGGCGCGTCACCGCTCGCGATGCGCGCGCGCTCGTCGCGTCGCTCCGCGTCCGTCAGCGAGGAATGGAGCACCGCGATGCGTTCGCCGAAGCGCGCGCGGAAACGACCAAGCGTCTGCGGGGTGAGGGCGATCTCCGGAACGAGCACGATCGCGCCGCGCCCGAGTTCGAGCGCAACTGCGCAGGCCTGCAGGTAGACCTCGGTCTTCCCGCTGCCCGTCGCCCCGTAGAGCAGGAAGTTGGCGCTCTCCTCCGCGTCGAGTGCGCCGACGATGCGGTCGAGCGCCGCCCGCTGCGTGGCGCTGAGCTCGGCCGGCTCGGCCTCGCCCGTCAGCGCGTCGCGTTCTGCCGGCTGCGGCCGCTCGCCGCGGGCCTTCCGCTGCACGGGCGCGATCAGCGCAAGCGCGCGTCCCGGCGTCGAGCCGTAGTACTCCGCAATCCAGAGCGCGAGCTCGACGAGCGGTCGCGGCAGCTCTTCGACGACGCGCTCCACCGCCGAGGTCTCGATCCCCTTCGGCGGCGCGACGTCGACCTGGGTCACGACGCCACGTCGTTTCGCGTTGCCGAAGCGCACCTCGACGACCGCGCCGGGCTGAACCTCGTCCGTGACCTCGTAGGTGAACTCGCGCGCGAGCGCGCGGGCGGTTACGAGTGGATAGACCGACGCATACCGAGTCACCCCGCCAGCCTAGAGCCGGGGTGCGACGCTAGACGCCGGCGGCGACGAGGATGAAGTCGGTACCGAAGCCGAGGAAGAGGCCGAGCAGGACGCCCCAGGTCACGAGCGTCTTCGAGGCGAGGACGCGGCCGACGTTCAGGAGCTCCATCACGACGTAGAGGATCGAGCCGGCGGCGAGCGCAAAGAACAGGATCGAAACGGCCTCGCTGACCCAGAACTGGCCGACGAGCGTGCCGAAGAAGGTCGGGGCACCGCCGATGAGGCCGAGCAGGCCGAGGAAGCCCCAGCTCGGCTGCTCCTTGTCGCCGGCGAGCGGCGCGCAGATCCCAAGCCCTTCCGTTGCGTTGTGGAGGCCGAAGCCGATGATCAGCACGATCGCGAGGCTGATCTGATTCGAGGCGGCCGACTGGCCGATCGCCAGGCCTTCGGAGAAGTTGTGCAGACCGATGCCCGTCGCGATGAAGATCGCGAGCCAGCGCGCCGGCGACATCCCCGTGAAGTGATGGTCGTGCTCGAACTCCGCGGTGGACGCGGCGCCCGGCCCGAGGAACGCGCGGCGGCGGCGGCGCTTCATCCAGGTGTCGTAGTACACGAGGCTCATCAGGCCGGCGAAGAAGCCGGCGGTGAGCAGGAACGCGAGCCACCCGAAGCGACCGTCCCGTCCTTGCTCGAGGGCCGTTTCGACGGGCCC
>Ga0099827_10000474_pt1 | contig 18087 bp, 17 predicted proteins | sample CZO8metaG_FD_79339 | JGI IMG/M metagenome (GOLD analysis project Ga0099827, IMG submission 79339) | Vadose zone soil microbial communities from the Eel River Critical Zone Observatory, Northern California, USA - CZOApr15con1.8 metaG | ecosystem: Environmental > Terrestrial > Soil > Vadose zone ...
CCGCGCGCGAGTGCCGGGCTCGAGCGGCGAAGCGCGATCAGTTTCCTGTACTCGGCAAGCAGCGCGTCGTCCCACTCGTCGCGGCGATTCCACGGCATCGTCCGTCGCGCGTCCTCGCCCCACTCGCCCTCGAGGCCGACCTCGTCGCCGGCGAAGATCATCGGCACGCCCGGCGTCGTCATCTGCAACCCAATCCCGACGATGTGCTTGTCGCGAGAGCGGACCACCGTCCGGAAGCGGGCGGTGTCGTGGCTGTCGAGCAGCGTCCACGAGTGCAGCGTCGACTGCCACGGAACGCCGGCGCGGAACGCTCGCATCGTGGCGACGGACTGCTCGCCGCCGAAGAGCGGCGCGGGGAAATCTGCGCGGAACGGGTCGCGCGCGAAGTCTGGGTCTCGGAGCCACCACCAGATCGGGCGCAGGAAGCCCGAATAGTTCATCGAGCCGTGCCAACCGCGGCCGCCGAGGTCGTGGCGGAAGTCGTGCCCGTGCTCGGCGATCAAGAGCGCATCCCCAGCGGCCTCGCGCGTCAGACGCGCGACCTCGTCATTCAGGTCGATGTTGCCGTGACGCCCGGCCATGTTGGCGACGTCGATCCGCCAACCATCGAGACCGAACTTGAGCCAGCGCCGAACAACGTCCGCCATCCGCCGCCGCAGCTCGCCGCTCGACCAGTTCAGCGTCGGCAGCGTCTTCACGTTCATCCACGAGTCGTACTTGTCGCCGTCCATGAAGAAGAATTCGTGGTCGCTGGCAAACCACTCGTGGCCGACACCGACGTGGTTCAGCGTCAGATCGCCGACGATGCGGATGCCGCGCGCGTGCGCGGCGGCGACGAGCGACGAGAGCGCTGCGTCGCCTCCGAGCAGCGGGTCGACGTGCTCGAACGTGGTCGCGTCGTAGCGGTGGACGCTTCCGGCCGGGAAGACGGGCGTCAGATAGATCGCGTTCGCGCCGAGCGACGTGATGTGGTCGAGGTGCTGCTCGATCCCGCGCAGATCGCCGCCGAAGAGCTCGTACTGCGACTTGACACCGCGGCCCATCGGCAGCTCCTCCCACGCGCGCCGCACGGCCCAGTCGCGTGCATCGACCTCGAGGCCGCTGGAGGCGAACCGGTCCGGGAAGATCTCGTAGACGACCGACTCGAGATGCCACTGCGGGCCTTCGCCGCCGGCGAGCAAGACGAAGTCGTCATCGTCCGGAATGTCGTGCGTCACGACGCCGAGCCCGTTCAGCCAGGCGTAGCCGATCTCGCCGCCGGCGAGCAGCCAGCGATAGCGCGTCGCGGGATGGACGGCGGGGAATGTCGCGCGCCAGAACGTCTCGGACTCGGTCTCGCCGTCGAGCTCGGCACGAACGATCCGCGGCTCGCCGTCGTGGACGTAGCGCAGCGCAACGGTGTCCACCGCCGAGGCACGCGGCACGCGCAGGCGGACGACGGCCTTGTCGCCGAGCTCGTCCGGCCGTTCGAGGACGTACGCGTCGGAGCCGTCGTGGTGCGGCGCGGCGAGCGCCGAGGCCACGTCGACGAGGTCGGCCACATTCATCCTTTGACCGAGCCCTGCGTGAGCCCACCGACGATGAACTTCTGGAGCGACATCATGAAGACCACGACCGGCAGCGCTGCGAGCAGCACGCCTGCGCAGAACGGCCCCCACCACTGCGCGTACTGGCCGCTGATGAAGTTGTAGAGGCCGACCGGAAGCGTCTGGTGCTTCGAGGACTGGAGCAGCACGCTCGCGATCACGAACTCGTTGATCGTGCCGATGAACGACAGCAGCGCGATCACCGCGAGCACCGGCGCGGCCAGCGGCAGCACGACGCCCCAGTAGACCTGCGCGGGCGTCGCCCCGTCGACGCGCGCCGACTCGTCGAGCTCTTTCGGGATCGTGTCGAAGAAGCCCTTCATCAGCCACGTGTTGACGCCCATCACGCCGCCGAGGTAGACGATGATGAGAGCGGTGATCGAGTTCAGGCCGAGCACGTGGAAGATACCGCCGACGTTGAACACGATCAGGTAGATCGCGACGACCGCGAGCAGCTGCGGAAACATCTGGATCAGCAGCAGGAAGAGCATTCCCATGCGGCGCCCGCGGAAGCGGAAGCGGCTGAACGCGTACGCGGCGAGCGCGCCGAGCATCACGGTGAAGAACGCAGTCGCCGCGGAGACGATGAGCGTGTTCATGTACCAATACGGATAGTCCGCGGCGCTCGCGAAGTGCTTCGTGGCCGCGCCCGACGCGAAGAGCTGCTTGAAGTTGTGCAACGTGATCGAGCGCGGAATGATGCCGGCGCCGTTGAGCGTCGAATCCGCGTTGAACGCGGCCGAGATCACGTACGCGACGGGGAAGAGCGCCCAGACCATCGCCACGATCCCGATCGCGTGCCGCCACCAGTTCTCGCCGAGCGTCGGGAAGCGCGGACCGCGGCGCGCGGCAGTGCGCGGGACGGCAACTCCGGCGGTCTCGTCGACGGTGCTCATGCCAGGTTCTCCAAAGCTTTCGTGCGGCTGAACGACACCCACGAGATCGCGGCGACGATGAAGAAGATGATGATCCCGACCGCGCTGGCGAGCCCGTAGTCCTGCCCGAGGCCCGCAGCGAACGCGATCTTGTACGTGTAGCTGATGAGGATGTCGGTCGCGCCCGCGACGGTGTTGTCGCCGACCGACGGACCGCCGCCTGTGAGCAGGTAGATGTTGCCGAAGTTGTTGAAGTTGAACGCGAACGAGGCAATCATCAGCGGCGCGACCGCGACGAGCAGCAGCGGCAGCGTCACCTTGCGGAACGACGCCCACGGGCTCGCGCCGTCGACGCGTGCAGCCTCGATCAGCTCGGACGGGATCGACTGCAGCGCGCCGAGCGAGACGAGGAAGAAGTACGGCACCGTCAGCCACGTGCTGACGACGATCACCGAGACCTTCGCCCAGTTCGCGTCGAACAGCCAAGGCACGTGCACGCCGATGTGGCCGAGCAACTTGTTGATGACGCCGAAGTCGTCGTTCATCAGCCCGCGCCACACGAGCAGCGAGAGGAAGCCGGGGACCGCGTACGGCAGGATCAGCGCCGACCGGTAGAGCCAGCGCAGCCGCAGGCCCTGCTTATTGAGCGTGATCGCGAGGAAGAGCCCGAGCGCGAACGAGAGGAAGACCGTCAGCGTCGCGAACGCGAGCGTCCAGATGAACACGCGGATGAACGGTCCACGGATCAGCTTGCTGTGAATCAGCCTCGAGAAGTTGTGGAAGCCGACGTAGACCTTCCAGCCTGGGAGCAGCTCTTCCTTGCCGTGCACGAACGAGCCGCGGTTGTTGTCGTGGAAGACGGCGCCGTCGCTGATGCGCACGAAGACGTCGCGCTGCGCGTTGTAGCGGAGCGTCGGGTGCAGCTCAACCGCAGTGTCGAGCCCCTCGGCGCGAATGCCGTTGTCCCCACCGCTCGGGATGACGAGCCCCGAGAGATCCTTCGAGACGGTGATCAGCGCGGCTCCAGTCAGCACGGTGTAGCCCGTCGCGCCGGTGATCGAGCCGTCGGCGCTCCGCTTGAACGTGCTCTTCGGAACCGGCGTCAGGGACTTGCTCGTGCCGACGTAGGTCTTGCCGTTCTGATCGTCGACGAGCAGCAGCACGAGGTTGCCGCTCGAGTCGTGCGCGGGCGCCATTGTGAACGACGTGCCGTTCGCCGTCTCGGCGAGCGTGACCTGCTTGATCTGCTGGATCGCGGCGGGCTTCTTGAGGATGTGCCCGGTCGAGTAGTTCGTGAAGGCGACGTCGATCGTGTACGCGACGGGGATCACCTGGAACGCGATCAGAAAGAACGTCCCCGGAATCAGGAACTTTGCGGGAACGGCGCGGCCGGGCACGAGATAGAGCGCGTCGATCACCGCGGTGACCGCGACGACGATCCCGACGGCCGTCCACTGGTGCCGGCCCGCGAGGATGACCAGCGCCCACAGCCCGACGGCATTCGCGATCGACAGGAGCGCGATCTTGACGGCGAACCCGGCCGGTCCCGAGAACAAGGCGACCGCGCGCGACGGCAGAGACCACGCGGTAGCGCGGATGCCCGTGCGCGGCGGTTGGCTCGAGACTGCGGATGCGGTCATGTCGGCTCCCTCGTCAACCGTAAAGCCACGCGGGCGCCCCTACCAGTGGAGCACCCGCGTCGTTCCCAACAGAACTGCTTAACCGATCTTGTTGGCGATGTTGCGCGCAGCGGTCGTGAACGCGATTCGTGCCTTCGTCGCGCCGGCGCCCTGCGTCGACTTCACCCATGCCTGACCGAAATCAGTCCACACCGAGCCCATCTGCGGAATGTTCGGCATCGGCACGCCGCCGACGCCGGCCTTGCCGAACTGCGACTGGATCGGATCCTTGTATTTCGCTGCGGCCTGAAGATTGGCCGGAGTCCGACCGTTGTCGTTTGCCAGGTCGAGCTGGGCGCCCGCGGTCATCATGTAGCTGGAGACGAAGTCCTTCGCGACCGCGTCGACGCCGTGATCGGTGGCGTACTTCGTGACCATCATGCCCTGGACGCCGAGGAACGGCACGGCCCGGAACTTGATCCTCGGCATCTGGATGATCTTGAACTTGATGCCGCTCGTCTTGAGCGTGTCGGACTCCCACGGGCCGGTGATCCAGAACGCCGCCTGCTTCTTCAGGAACGCGTTCTTGGCCGTGTTGTAGTCGACCTTCGAGTTGATGAGCCCTTCCTTGTTCCATTTGTCGATCAGCACCGAGTTCTTGAGGAACGTCGGGTTCGCAATGCCGATGTTCGACGGGTCGAGGTTGCCCGCCTTGTTGCGGCCGAAGACGTAGCCGCCGAGGCCGGAGAAGAACGAGTACATGTGGTACGGGTCGCCGCCGGAGCCTTGCGGCACCGCGATCGCGATGTTGCCGCTCTTCTTGTGCTTGAAGGCGAGCGCCTCCGACTCGAGCTGCGCGAACGTCGTCGGCACCTTCACGAGCTGCGTGTTGACGACGAGGCCGACGTTCTCGAGCGCGTACGGTGCGCCGTAGAGCTTCTTCACGGCCGTCCCGTAAGACCATGCGTCCAGCGCGTACTTGGGGAACTGCTTCTTTGTCCCAGACTTCGGGTACAGCGGCTCGATCAGGCCGTTCGTCGCAAGGTCGCCAACCCAGTCGTGCGGGCCGATGATGATGTCCGGCGCGTTCTCCGGCTTGACCGACTTGAGGTCGTCGCGGATGTTGCCGAATGGGTGCACGAGGACCGTCACCGGCGCCTTCCCCCAGGCGGCGGCGCTCTTCTCGATGGACGGCTTCTGCACGCTGTCCACCCAAATCACCAGCTTGTCGGCCGCGGCCCTGTTCGCCCCCGTCGGTGCGCCGGCTCGCGTAGCGGGCGAGCCCGAGGCGACGACGAAAAGCGCGAGGGCACCGACCGCGACCAAGGCGGTGCCGACGCGCGAAATGCGCTTTCTCACCATGTGAAATACGTCCTTCCGAAAATGGGATTCCCGGTCCGGGCTCCACCCCTGGACCCGAGATCCAGCCTAAAACCTGCACCGGGGCAGGTCAAGACAAGAAGGCAGAATCTTGCGGAGTCAAATACCTCTCGTCAAATGCCGGGCGGCCCAGGACCGAGATCGTGGTCGCCGCGAAACCCGTGCGGCGCGGTGTCGTTCACGAGGTCCGTGATGTGCTGCTTCAAGTCGCTGAGAATCGACTGCTCCTGGTCCTTCGTCAGCCGGCCCGCCGCGACGGCGGCGTCCAGCTTCTTCTGCGCGTCGTCGACGAGCGCCTGGATCAACCCGTCGACGGACTTGCCCTTGTCCTGCGCGACCTGCGCCAGCGTCTTCCCCGCCTCGAGCTGCGTCCGCAGCTCCGCGGTCGTCAGCCCGAGGTACGTCGCCGCCGCGTCGAGGCCGCCGAAATGGCCGCCGTCGTGGAAGCCGGGACCGTGACCGCCGAAGAAGAGCGGGAAGTCGCCCGACTCGATCCGCGACTTGATCGCGTCGCCTTCATTCTTCGTGATCGTCCCCGCAGCGACCGCGGCGTCGACGCGGTTCTCGAGCGCCTTCTTCAGCGCGTCGCTGAGCGCGCTCGGCTGCACGCCGAGCTGCTGCGCGGCATCGTTGATCACCGCCTGGCTCTCCTCTTTGGGTGAGCCGAGCTTCGAAGCCGCGATCGCGGCCCCGCCGCCGGTGACGGCGAGGGCCGCGACGACTCCTGCTATGACCTTGTTCCTTCTGCTTGCGTCCATGGCGCTAGCTCCTTTCGGTTGAAATCGTCTCGAGCACGTTCTCGTCCTCCGGCACCAGCAGCTCCCCGTCGCGCATGCGCAGCTGACGCCTTGCGCGCGCCGCGATCGCGGTGTCGTGCGTGATCACGACGATCGTCTGTTGCCGCTCCGCCGACAGCGACATGAGCAACGCGATGATCTCTTCGCCGGTCGTCGAGTCGAGGTTCCCCGTCGGCTCGTCCGCGAGCAGGACGCGCGGCTCGTTCGCAAGCGCGCGGGCGATGGCGACGCGCTGCTGCTCGCCGCCTGAGAGGCGGCCCGGAACGTGGTCGGCGCGCGCCGCGAGTCCGACCGACTCGAGCAGCCACTGCGCCCGCTCGTGCCGCGCGTGCGCGGAGAACTTGCGCGGCGCGAGCGCAACTTCGACGTTCTGCACGGCCGTCAGCGTCGGGATGAGGTTGAACTGCTGGAAGATGAAACCGAGCGTTCGCAGGCGGAGGTCGCTGAGCTCGCCGTCCTTGAGGCGCGCCATGTCGCGGCCCTCGAACTTGATCTCACCGGCGGTCGGCCGGTCGAGCCCGCCGAGCAGCTGCAGAAGGGTCGTCTTGCCGGAGCCGCTCGGCCCGACCACGACGAGGAACTCGCCCTCGTCGATCGTGAGGTCGACCTCGCGCACGGCGCGGATCTCGTTTGCGCCCTGGTTGTAGGTCTTCGCGACGCCGTGGAGCGCGTAGATCGGTTGCGGATTGAGGGTCGTGACGGTCACGGCAACCTTCCTCAGTCGATGTGGCGGAGTGCGTCGGCGGGACGAAGGCGGGCGGCGCGCAGGCCGCCGACGGCGCCGGAGACGAGCCCGCCGACGAGCGCGAGCCCGACCGCGAGCACGATCAGGCCGACGGAGACCGGGGCGTCGAGCTTCACGGCAGTCGAGCCGGCGTTGACCGCGCCCTGGCCGAACGGCCCGAAGCCCTGAGTGGCGGCCTGGGCGACGGTCGCCTTCAGGCTGGGCGCGAACGCCACGACGAGCGCGGCGCCGGCCACGCCGACGGCCGCCCCGAGCGCGCCGCCGAGCAGCCCCTGCAGCAGCGACTCCCCGGTCACCTGGCGCACGACGCGCCACTGCCTCCAGCCGAGCGCCTTGAGCGTGCCGAGCTCGCGGATCCGCTTCGTCACCGACGCGAGCGTCAGCAGGCTCGCGATCAGAAACGCCGCGAGCAGCCCGACGATCTCGAGCGCGGTGCCGAGCCTGTTCGTGAGGTTCTTCGCGTCGACGAGCGAGCCGGAAACGCGATCGGCGAGGTCCTTCGCGGTCGTCACCGACGAGCCGGAGAACGTCTGCCGGATGTGCCGCGCGAGCGCGCCGACCTGCTGGGAGCTCTTTGCGCGGACGTACACGGTGTTGACGCGACCCGTCCGCCCGGACATCGCCTGCAGCTGCGAGAGCTTGATGTAGATGTCCGAGGCCTGCCCGCCGAGCGGCGTCTTCGCGAGGCCGATCACGGTGAACTTCTTCTTGCCGAGCGTGATAGTGTCGCCGACCTTCAGGTTCTTGCGGTTCGCGTAGCTGACGTTGAGGATCGCCTCGCGCGAGCGCGAGCTCGAGCTCGTGCTGAAGTAACGGCCCTTCGTGATCTGCCCGGACGTGATCGCTCCAAGCTCCGGGTGGTGCTGATCGACGCCGGAGACCGTCAGCGAGTTGAAGTTGACGGCTCTGGGACCCTGCGTCTGCTGCGACGGACCACCGAACGTGCCCTGCGTCTGCGTCTGCTTCGGCACCGTCCCTTCGACGTGGACGGCGTTCAGCGTCAGCCCGCCCGCAGCCGAGCTCACGCCGGCGAGGTTGCCGATGGTCGTGACCTCCGACGCGGCGAAGCTCAGCTGCGCGGCCGTGACGAACTGATCGCTGGAGAAGTGGCTTCCCGGCTTGCCGAGGTTGCGCAGCCCGAAGCGGGTCGAGCCGTTCTCCTTCTGCAGCTGCGTGCGCTCCTTCGGCGAGAGGTTCGCAAAGCCGCCGGGGCCCGAGCTCGAGCCGGACGAGATGTTGATCGGCCGCGAGACCGTCATGTCCGTGCCGACGCCGGTGAGCGGCTTCAGCACCTTCGCCTGCGCGCGGTCGAGGCCCGTCGAAAGCGCGTTCACCGTCACGACGAGGCCGACGCCGATCGCGAGCCCGAGCGCGGTCAGGAACGTCCGTCCCTTGCGCCGGCGCAGCTCCGAGAACATGTAGGTCGCGTAGAACATCTGCGCCTTACGGAACCAGGCGCCGGTGAGAGCGCACTAAGAGGCGTCTAAGAACTTCCTAAGAGCTCCCTTCAAAATGAACCTTGTGTCGCCAGGCCGCGCTGAACGCCGCGATGCGGCGTCCTCGGTCGCGCCCATATGCACTGCATATGAGCGCTCCCTGCGTCCTTGCCTCGCGACGCCCAGCGCACCCCGGCAACGAAGGACATTCTGAAGGGAGCTCTACGAGCGCTGGACGCCCATCATGATCGACGCTACGTAGCCGGAGCCGCTCTTGTGCAGGCTCAGCATCGACTTGCTGCCGCCGTTGCGGTAGACCGAGTCGTTCGCGTTGCGCGTGTCGCGTGCGGGGCGGCTGGAATACGGCGCCTTCAGGTACACGGCGTCCGTCAGCGTGTCGGGGAAGTAGAGCTGCCCGGTGTGCACGACGTTGCCGCCGATGTGCACCTTGACGTGGATGTGCACGGTCCGGCCCTGGTACCAGCCGGGGTACACGGTCTGGAAAAGCGCGAGCCCTTTCGCGTTCGTCTTCTGAATCCCGCGCATGAAGGTGCCCGTGTTCCCGAGCACGCCCGAATACGTCCCCGACGCGTCCGCGTGCCAGATGTCGACGGCGGCGCCCTTGATCGCCTTGCAGCTCGAGGCGCTGACAACCGTCGCGTGCAGCATCAGCGGCCTCCCCGGCCGGCCCTCGGTGATGTTGCGGCGAACGTGCTCGTTCGCGACGTAGTACGGACCTTCGGTCTGCTCCGGCGTGAGCACGCACGTGACCAGGCCGGCGGCGACAGCTGCAGGACCCGCTCCCGCCTCGGCGTCCCCCTGCCACGCCTCCACGCCGAGCGCGACCGCGGCGAGCCCGCCGAGCCTGGCGAGCGCGCCGCGTCGAGTGAATCCGTGTTCGTCCATGCGACGACGGTAGCGCGCCGCGCTAAGAGGGCACTAAGAATTCGGGAGCGCCCACAGGACGGCGCGCCGGATGCCTTTCTTTGTATTGCTGACTCCGACGATCTGGTCGTGCTCGTTGATCGCTGCGGCCTCGCTCTCTTGCCCGCCGAGCGTGCCCAGGTCGGTGACCTTCCCGTTCTGCCACAAGAAGGCATGCACGAGCGCGCCGCCTGCGGGAACGCTGTTTCCGATCACCTGGCCGCGCTCGTCGATCGCAACGGCTTCGCTATAGCCGCCGCCCAGCCCACGGAGGTCGACGATCTTGCCGTTCCGCCACAGGACGGGACGCCGCTTGCCGCTCGCGGCGTGGCTCGTCCCGACGATCTGGCCGCGCTCGTTGATCGCGACAGCGTCGCTGTCGATGTAGGCGCCGCCGAGGGTGCCGAGGTCCCTGATCTTTCCGTTCTGCCACAGGAAGGCATGGCCATGCCGACCGGTCTGAGTGACGGTCGCTTCGAAGCTCGTCCCGACGACCTGGCCCCGGTCGTTGATCGCGACGGCGCCGCTGTCCGTGTATCTGCGGCCGAGCGTGCCGAGGTCGAGCATCTTTCCGTGCTGCCACAGGAAGGCGTGCGTCCTCCCGTTCGCGGTGGCGCTTTCCCCGACGACCTGGCCGTGCCCGTTGATCGCGAGCGCGTCGCTGGTCGGCCCGCCGAGCGTGCCGAGGTCGGTCAGCTTCCCGTTCTGCCACAGGAAGGCATGCGGCTTGCCGCTCGCGGTGATGCTTTCCCCGACGACCTGACCCTGATCGTTGATCGCGCGGGGTCGACTGCTCCGCCCGCCGAGCGTGCCGAGGTCGGTCATCTTCCCGTCCTGCCACAGGAAGGCGTGCAGTCGCTCCGGCTTCGCGGTGAGGCTCGTCCCGACGATCTGGCCGCGCCCGTTGATCGCCGAAGCGCCGCTGTCGCGCCCGCCGAGGGTGCGGAGATCGGTCAGCTTGCCGTTCTGCCAGAGAAAGGCGTGCTGCTTGCCGCCCGCGGTGCCGTTGCCGCCGACGATCTGGCCGAGCCCGTTGATCCCAGACGCGCTGCCGTCCCTGTATGCGGTGCCGAGGACGCCGAGGTCGGTGATCGCCCAGCGCGCCTGCACCGTCTTCGCCGCGCCGGCTGCCTGGGACGCAACCACGCACGCGACGACTGTCATTGCGAGCCATGCCGTAAGCCTGTTCATCATGTCCTCCCGGTCGTATTGGAGACAGGATGCGCGGCGCCGGTTAAGCGGCGGCAAAGCGGCGGCAAAGCGTTAGCGCCGGTCCCTAGAGCGGACCGTCGAGCCGTAGCGTCATGCGGGTGCCGCCGCCCTCGGCGCGCTCGGCGACCACCTCGCCGCCGTGTGCCTCCGCGACCTGGCGGACGATCGCGAGGCCCAGCCCCGAGCCCGGCAGGCCGCGCGCGGACGACGCGCGGTAGAAGCGGTCGAAGACGTACGGCAAGTCCGCCTCGTCGATGCTCGGCCCGTGGTCGCGGACGACGATCGCGCCGTCCTGCACCTTGACTTCGACCTTGCCTCCCGGCGGGCTCCACTTCGCGGCGTTGTCGAGCAGGTTCGCCACGGCGCGCTCGATCGTCGCCGGGACTCCGTGCACGAGCGATTCCTTGAGCTCCGTCGTGAACGTGACCCCCGGCCGGTTGCGCCGCGTCCGTTCGACGGCGTCCGCCGCGACGACGTCGAGCCGCACGTCTTCGGGCTCGTACAACTGCTGCTCGCCGCGCGCGAGCTCGATCAGCTCCGCGATCAGCGTCGTCATCTCGCTGAGCTGGTCGACGACGTCCGTGAGCAGGCGCTCGCGCTCGCCGGCGGGAAGCGTTCGCTCGCTCGCGAGCACCTCGATATTTGTCCGCAGGCTCGTCAGCGGCGTGCGCAGCTCGTGGGATGCGTCCGCGACGAGCTGGCGCTGGGCGCGCGTGGATTCCTCGAGCGCGCCGAGCATCGTGTTGAAGCTCCCGGCGAGCCGGCTGAGCTCGTCGCGTCCGCCGGCGTCGATGCGCTCGGAAAGGTCGCCGGTCTCGGTCACCTTCTCGGTCGCCGTCGTGAGGCGCCGGACCGGCGCGAGCGCGGCGCGCGACACGGCGAGGCCGAGCGCGGCGGCGACGGCGATGCCGCCGCCGGCGATCAGGATCAAGAAGAGCCTGATTCGACTCAGTGTGTGGTCGACCTCGCCGAGGTTGCGGGCGATCTGGACCGCAAAGCCGCGGGCTGGGACGGTCAGCACGCGCAGCCGCGTCCCGGCAACCGTCATGTCCGTCTTGAACTGGTTCTTCTTTCCATTCGCGACGTCGAGCACGCGCTTGTCCACCGGCAGCGCGACGGACTGGCCGAAGGTGCTGTACGACTTGCCGTTCGCCGCGACCGCCTGCACATAGCCGCCCGACTCAAACCCGGGCCCGTGGCCCAGGTCCAGGTAAAAGCCGTTTCCGTTCGGATAAGGCTCGAGGTGCATCCCCGGGGGCTGGGCGAGCGCGACGGCCTGCTCGGTGAGCCTCGCGTCGAGGTCGCCGTAGAGCTGACCCCGTACGACGAAGTAGACGACGACGGACGCCGCGAGAACCGCGAGCGCGACAGCGGCCGCGGCGACCAGCGCCAGCCGGGCGCGAAAGCTCATTGCTCGCGGAGGGCGTAGCCGACGCCGCGCACCGTGTGGATCAGCCGCGCCTTGTCGCCCGCTTCGGTCTTGCGGCGCAGGTAGCCGATGTACACGTCGAGTGAATTCGACGCGAAGCCGAAGTCGTATCCCCAGACGCGCTCGAAGATGATCGAGCGGGTCAGCACCTGGCGCGGGTTGCGCAGGAACAGCTCGAGCAGCGCGAACTCCGTGCGCGTCAGCTCGATCGAATCGCCGCCGCGAAGAACCTCACGCGTACCGAGATCGAGCTCGATGTCGGCGAAGCGGAGCGCCTCGCCGGAGTCGTCCGCTGTCCGCCGCAGCAACGCGCGCACGCGGGCGAGCAGCTCCTCGAGCGCGAACGGCTTCGTGACGTAGTCGTCAGCGCCCGCGTCGAGTCCCGCGACGCGGTTCTCGACCTCGTCGCGAGCGGTCAGCATCAGCACGGGCACGTGGTTCCCCGCGCGACGGATCCGCCGGCAGACCTCGAGCCCGTCCAGCCCCGGCATGAGCACGTCGAGGATGACGGCGTCGTGCTGCCCGTTCGACTCGAGCCGCTCGAGCGCCTCGCTGCCGTTCTCGGCGAGGTCGATGTCGTAGCCCTCGAGCTCGAGCGCGCGGCGCAGCGAGTCGCGCACAGCGGGCTCGTCGTCGACGATCAGGATCTTCATGGCCGTATTGTGCGCGTTGAGTCTGAAAGGGGACTAAGAGCTAGGACTCAGATGGTCGTCGGCGGGCGGAGCCGGGCTTGGCCCGGCGGGAGCCAAAGCAATTGCGAGGAAGGGGTTCCCAGGGGGAACCTTCCGGTTCCCCCTGATAGCCGCCGAACCAGAGGTTCGGCGGCGTGACTACGGCGTCGAGACGGTCAGCTTGAAGGCGCCGCTGCCGCTCTTCCTCGTCACGGAGATCTTCAGCGTGCGCCGGCCGCAGACGGTCGTCGCCGAAGCCGAGCGCGACAGCACGAGCCGCTCGCCGCGCGCCGCCTTCAACGTGACCTTCAGCGTCCCGTCGAGCGGCGTGGCGATCGTGTAGCTCCGCGTCGCGACGCCCTTCTTCGCGAACGAGCCGCTCCGCGTCTGCGTCGTGTTCGCAGTCCACGGCGTGATGACGTCCTGCTCGACGAGCGACAGCGCCGTGTCGTCGGGATACAGCGACTGCGAGACGACGTCCCACGGCGCCTCCGGCAACCCTGCCTTGCGCTCGTTGAGGACGCGGTAGCTCTCGGCGAACGCCTCGCCGGGGTTCAGCACGTAGTCGGGCTCGGTCTCGGCGCCGGGATAGAGCGTGCCCGCGGCCGCCTTCGAGCAGACCTGCTCGTACGAGGCCCAGCGCTTGGTGCCGTAGTCGATCGCGGCCCACGGCGCGTCGGAGCGGTGCGCCGCGACATGGTGTCCGTACTCGTGCGTGACGACGGCCTCGGCCGACGTGTCGGTCGCAGGGTCGTCGCCGGGCGCGACGAGCAGGTTCTGGTCGGGGCTGTAGCAGCCGATCGCCTGCTGCCCGCAGATCGACTGCACCTCGGCGAGCGGCGCGAGGTAGACGGTGAGCAGCAAAAGCTCGCTGCCGTGGACGAGGCCGGCGAGGAAGTCGGCCCAGTGCTGGCCGAGCGCGGGATCCTGTGGATACGAGCTCGACGCGTAGACGGTGACGGTCTCGCCGGTGGACGCCGTGTATGGCCCGCCCCACGCAGAGCTCACCTTCTGCAGGTGCTCGAGCGACGCCCGCGACAGAACGGCGTCGCGGATCGCGGCGGGCCCGCGCGCGATGTCGGCGACGCTCGGCGTCTTCAGCCGCGCGGTCGGCTGCGCACCGGCCGCGGTCGCCGCGGCGGCGAGCGCGACCGGGACGACGACGAGAACCACCAGCGCGCGCGGCCGGGGCTTGCGGGGCGTCCCGGACCGCACGCGCTGGAGCAGGGTGTGGCGACTCCCGAAGGAGAGGGTCGATTGGAGCTCCCGCTTCGGTGTCACCTCGCCACGGTGGCAGCGCGAACTAAGAAGCGGCTAAGACGCGTGTAAGAAGTTTCTGAACGCGTCTCTTAAGCAGTTCTTAGCTCGATCTCACGCGGCTCTTAGGGATACCTGGTCTGATGTGGGCTATGAGCCGCATGCTCGCGTTCGCCGCCGCGCTCGTCGCGGCCGCCGGCCTCGGCGCCGCCACCCACGCCGCCCTCTCCCCCGGCGGCTCGAAGACGGTCGTCCGCCAGGTGACGGTGACGGGCTCGCAACCGGCGGCGAACACGAGCGCGCTCTCCGTGAACGAGATCTACCGCCGCTCCTACAAGAGCGTCGTCCAGATCACGGTGACGACGAGCTCGTCCTCGCCGTTCCCCTTCGGCGGCTCGAACACCCAGCAGGCCCAGGGTTCGGGCTTCGTCTACGACGACAAGGGCGACATCGTCACCGACCAGCACGTCGTGGCCGATGCGCAATCGCTCTCGGTCAAGTTCTGGAACGGCGCGACGTACAAGGCGAAGGTTGTCGGCACCGACGCGTCCACGGACCTCGCGGTGATCAAGGTCGACGCGCCCGCTTCGCTTCTGGCTCCGCTCACGCTTGCCGACTCGAGCAAAGTCCAGGTCGGCGACGGCGTCGTCGCGATCGGCAGCCCGTTCGGGCTCGCCGAGACCGTCACGACCGGCATCGTCAGCGCGCTGCACCGGCAGATGACTTCCCCGAACGGCTTCACGATCAACGACTCGATCCAGACCGACGCCGCGATCAACCACGGCAACTCCGGCGGCGCGCTCCTGAACATGCAGGGACAGCTGATCGGCGTCACCGCGCAAATCGAGAGCGACTCCGGCGGCAACGACGGCGTCGGCTTCGCGATCCCGTCCAACACCGTTCGCTCGATCGTGTCGCAGTTGCTCGCGAAGGGACACGTCGAGCACGCTTACCTCGGGGTGAAAGTCGGCACCAGCGCGGAGATCACCCTCGTGCGACCCAACACGCCTGCCGCGCACGCCGGCCTCCGCGCGGGTGACGCGATCACTGCGCTCGACGGCAGGAAGATCACCAACGGAACTGAGCTGCGCGGCGCGATCGACGCGAGGCGCCCGGGCGACACGATCACCGTCACGTACACGCGCGGCGGCAAGAGCGCGACCGTGAAGCTGACGCTCGCGAATCGCCCGAACTCTTAGGAACTTCTCAGCCCCCTTTCACGGCTGCTTTAGGCGGCCGCGGTTCGATGCAGGCAATCAACCGAAAGGAGTGGCAATGAACGCCGCAACCATTCAAGAGGCAGTCCGCGACGGCATCACGCGGGCGATCGCGGTCGTCGGACTGGCCGGGATCGCATTGATCCACATGCTCAACGCGCCGAGCACGTTCGACGAGACGCCGTACCTCGGCTGGATGTACGTCGGCCTGATCCTCGGCAGCGTCGCGCTCGCCGGCGCGCTGATCCGCGACAGCGACCCGCGCGCGTGGGCCGCCGCAGGCGCGCTCGCGCTCAGCGTGATCGCCGGCTACGCCCTCAGCCGCACGACCGGGCTCCCTCAGTCGAGCGGCGACATCGGCAACTGGGGCGAGCCGCTCGGCATCGCGTCGCTGTTCGTCGAGGGCTCCGTCGCCGCGGTCAGCGCGCTCGCGCTGCTCGAGCGGATGCCCATCCCCCGGACGGCGAGGGAGGCGTACGCGCAATGAGCGGCTGGAGAAGCATCCTCGTGATCGCCAACGAGACGGTCGAGGGAGCCGTGCTGCGCGAGGCGATCCGCTACCGCGGCAGGAACGTCGACGCCGACGTGCTCGTCGTCGCGCCCGCGCTCAACTCGCGCGTGCGCCACTGGGTCTCGGACGAGGACGGTGCGCGCCGAGCGGCCGAAGAGCGCCTCGCGAGCTGCCTCGAGCAGCTCAAGCGAGCGGGGATCCCCGCACGCGGCCGGATCGGCGACGCGGACCCTCTGCAGGCGATCGCCGACGCGCTGCATCTCTTTCCGGCCGACGAGCTCGTGATCGCCACGCATCCCGAGCCGCGCTCGCACTGGCTCGCGCGAAACGTCATCGGCCGGGCGCGAGCCCGATTCGAGCTTCCGGTCCTCCACGTCGTGGAAACGACGCGAGGGCACGAGTACGTCGCGGACGCGGCGTGAACCCGAGCCGCAGTAGACAGACTCGCCGCTCCGTGGGAAGATTGGACAGCCACGGCCAATGGGAACTGCGGCCGGCCGTCGGCAAGAGACAGGGAGGCGCCAACCGTGACGAACCGCCACGGCAGCGGGAACGAGCCCGACGGGCTCACGAAGGGGCTAGAGCAGCTGCGCGAGCGACTCGCGCGCCAGCGCGAGCCGGAGGATCCGTCGGTGCTGGCAAACCGCGTGCACGACGATCTGGAGGGAATCCAAGAGCGGCTGCGGCAGTTTCGCCGACGCCGTCTCCGCGCGCCCGACAGCGAGCCGCCGCCACGAGGAGACTTCCGGGTCTGACGCCATCTCCCGTCCGCCGCGTTCCACCCGCGGGGCGGCAAGCTGTTGCGACCTACCCACCAGGCGTAGACTCGCCCCATGAACAGCCTCATCGCAAAGATCCGCAAGTGGTTTGGGATCGGGAAGAAGCCTTAACCGCTCTCACGCCCCGAACGGCGTAGCATGTCCTGAACTGGCCCTGCACTCAAGTTCCGGCCCGAGCCCGCAACCCACCAACGCGCGATGCGCGCGAGGCGAGGAGCTCTAAGGCGAACGGAGCTCGCTGCGGGGCCAGACTCTCTTGCTTGACCGGCCGGTTTCGGCCGGGAGCGGAACTAGCCTGGACCGCCCTGGCCTCTAGGCACGGATCTCGAGGCGGACGGGAGCGATGTGCGGCTCGCCCGGGTCGATGCCGAGTTCCTGCAAAATCGGCATCAACACCTCACCGAAGCGTTCGAAGTCCTCCTGGGACTCCCAGACATCGAACACATGGACATTCGGCCCCATCTGCATGCCGCAGTGGTACGTGCGTCCGGGGGGCGCGGCCGCGCCCGCTGCGTCGAGCCGGCGGTGGACCTCGTCGAACTGCTCGCCGCTCATCGACTCGGGGCTGAAGTAGATGCTGATCGCCATGGGTCCTCCTTGGGCTTACGTCGCATGCCGTCGCACGATTCTTCCGCATTGACTGAGCCTCCGCGGGCCTTGCCCGCCATCCTTCCGGCGACCGATGAGTTTCGAGCCTCCCGCCGGTCTACCCTCAGACACCGTCGAAGGAGGGGAACGCGATGCCCAAGCACAAGGTCGGAACGCGGGAGGAATGGTCCGCGGTACGCAAGGAGCTGCTCGAGCGGGAGCAGGAGCTGGGCAACCTCGACGAGGAGTTGGCAAAGCAGCGACAGGAGCTGCCCTGGGTCCCGGTCGAGAAGGAGTACACCTTCGACAACGAGGAAGGGAAGAAGACGCTCGCCGAGTTGTTCGACGGGCGGTCGCAGCTCCTCATCTACCACCTGATGTTCGGTCCGACGTATGCGGCGGCCTGCCCCGGGTGCACGGGCCTGGCCGACCACCTCGACGCGGCTCTCGTCCACCTGAACAACCGCGACGTCACGTTGATCTGCATCTCGCGCGTGCCGATCGAGAAGCTGCAGGACTACAAGCGGCGGATGGGCTGGCAGTTCCCCTATGTGTCGTCGTTCGAGAGCGACTTCAACTTCGACTTCGACTTCGCGTTCACCCAGGAGCAGATGGCGACCGGGGAGCTCGCGAAGATGGTTGCGGAAGCATCCGACTGGCTCAAAGACTGGGCCGAGAACGTCGGAACCGATCTGGCCTCCGGGATGGCCGAGTCCCCCGGATGGAATGTCTTCGCATTGGAGGACGGCGTCGTCTACCACACGTACTCGCGGACTGCTCCCGACCGCTTCCTTTCCGCCTATTACGACCAGCTGCTCGACCAAGTCCCGAACGGGCGCGACGCCGACTTCCCGCTGCGCCGCCATGACGAGTACTAAGGCATCGAGGACGGCAGCCGCGCTTACCGCGACGCTCGGCCTCGCCGGCGCGTCCTGGGTTGTTGCGGTTCAGCAGATGAGCGGCATGGACATGGGAGCTGCGACCGAGCTCGGCTCGTTCGCGTTCTTCATCGCTGTCTGGGTGCCGATGATGGCGGCGATGATGCTCCCGGGCGCGGTTCC
>Ga0099827_10000479_pt1 | contig 18016 bp, 15 predicted proteins | sample CZO8metaG_FD_79339 | JGI IMG/M metagenome (GOLD analysis project Ga0099827, IMG submission 79339) | Vadose zone soil microbial communities from the Eel River Critical Zone Observatory, Northern California, USA - CZOApr15con1.8 metaG | ecosystem: Environmental > Terrestrial > Soil > Vadose zone ...
AAGCTCTCCGACGAGGAGCTCCGCGGCAAGACGGCCGAGTTCCGGCAGCGGCTCGAGAACGGCGAGGAGCTGGAGAACCTCCTCTTCGAGGCCTACGCCGCGATCCGCGAGGCCTTCCGCCGTGACATGAGCGTCGAGCTCTTCAAGGTGCAGGTGATGGGAGGGATCGTCCTCCACGAGGGCGACATCGCCGAGATGAAGACGGGCGAAGGAAAGACGTTCGTCGCGACGCAGCCGCTGTACCTGAACGCGCTGCCCGGGACCGGCGTCCACCTCGTCACGGTCAACGACTACCTCGCCAAGCGCGACCGCGACTGGACAGCGTCGATGTACGAGCGGCTCGGCATCCGCACCGCGTACATCGAGAACATGATGCCGTTCGCGCAGCGCAAGGAGGCGTACGACGCCGACATCACGTACGGCACGAACTCCGAGTTCGGCTTCGACTACCTGCGCGACAACATGGCGGTTTCGCTCGAGCAGGTCGTGCAGCGTAGTCACGCGTACGCGATCGTGGACGAGGTCGACTCGATCCTGATCGACGAGGCGCGCACGCCGCTGATCATCTCCGGCGAGCCGGAGACGGCCGCGAAGGTCTACTACGACTTCGCGCGCGTCGTGAAGACGTTCGACGCGGTTCCGTCGACGGCTGTCGTCAAGGGCGAGGAGCCGGAGGGCGACTTCGTCTTCGACGAGAAGCACAAGACCGTCTCGCCGCTGCCGGCCGGGATCGAGAAGATCGAGCGCGCGCTCGGGATCGAAAACCTCTACGACCCGCGCAACGTGCAGCTCGTCAATCACCTGAACCAGGCGCTGAAGGCGCAGTCTCTGTTCCACCGCGACGTCGACTACGTCGCGCAGGACGGCGAGGTGAAGATCGTCGACGAGTTCACCGGCCGGATCATGGAAGGGCGCCGCTGGAGCGAGGGCCTGCACCAGGCCGTCGAGGCGAAGGAGGGCGTGCGCATCCAGGAGGAGAACGTCACGCTCGCGACGATCACGCTGCAGAACTACTTCCGCCTCTACGAGAAGCTCGCCGGCATGACCGGTACGGCGAAGACGGAGGAGAAGGAGTTCGTCGAGATCTACAACCTGCACGTCGTCGAGATCCCGACCAACGTGCCGGTGGCGCGGGCCGACAAGAACGACCTGATCTTCAAGACGAAGGACGCGAAGTGGAATGCGGTGGCCGAGGACCTCGTCGAGCGGCACCAGAAGGGCCAGCCGGTGCTCGTCGGCACGATCGCCGTCGAGACGTCGGAGTACCTCTCGGAAGTGCTGAACCGCAAAGGCGTCCCGCACACGGTCCTGAACGCGAAGCAGCACGAGAAGGAAGCGGAGATCATCAAGGACGCCGGCCAGACCGGCTCCGTGACCATCGCGACGAACATGGCCGGCCGCGGCGTCGACATCAAGCTCGGCGACCGTGTGGTCGACCTCGGCGGCCTCTACGTGCTCGGCACCGAGCGCCACGAGTCTCGCCGGATCGACAACCAGCTGCGCGGCCGCTCGGGCCGCCAGGGCGATCCCGGCGAGACGCGCTTCTACCTCTCCGGCGAGGACGACCTCGTGCGCCTGTTCGCAGGCGACAGGATCAAGAACATCATGCACCGCTTCAAGCTGCCGGATGATCAGCCGATGGAGGCGAAGATCCTCTCGAACCAGATCGAGGGCGCGCAGAAGAAGGTCGAGGAGCAGAACTTCGTCGCGCGCAAGAACGTCCTCAAGTACGACGACGTGATGAACACGCAGCGCATGGTCATCTACGAGCAGCGCCGGCGCGTGCTCGAGGGCGAGGACCTCTCAGGCGACATGCGCGAGTGGATCAGCGAGGTGATCGAGCGCACGATCGACCAGTTCCTCGAGGGCGAGTTCTCCGAGGAGTGGGATCTCGACGGGCTCGTGCAGGCGATGAACACGCTGTACGGCTCCGACATCACCCTCGACGAGCTGCGCGAGGAGGTCGGGCTGGAGCGCGACGCGCTCGTCGACGAGTTCGTCGAGGATGCGCTCGAGGAATACAAGGCGCGCGAGGAGCGCTTCGGGACGATGGACGGCGAGACGCCGATCATGCGCGAGCTCGAGCGGTTCGTAGTCCTGCAGATCGTCGACACGCGCTGGCGCGAGCACCTCGAGAACATGGACTACCTCCGCGAGGGGATCTACCTCCGGTCGTTCGCGCAGAAGGACCCGCTCGTCGAGTACCGAGGCGAAGGGCATGTCATGTTCGAGGAGCTCGGTCGGGGGATTCGCGAGGAGGTCGTGTTCACGCTCTTCCACGCCGAGATCGAGCCCACCGACGCCGTCGCGCTGGAGGCGGCGCAACAGGCGCAGAACGGCAATCTCCAGTACGCGCACGAGACGGCGGCCGGAGCGGAAGCGATCGCCGGCGCCGCGGCGGTCGGCTCGATCGCCGGCGCGTCGGCGCTCGGCACCGGCGGCTCGACGTCCACGATGTCGCCGCAGACGGTCGTGAGCTCGGAGCACGACAAGATCGGCCGCAACGATCCCTGCTGGTGCGGTAGCGGCAAGAAGTTCAAAAAGTGCCACGGCGCTTAATCGCGCGAAGTCCTACGGACTTCGCGCGAGGAAAGACCCGTCATTGGAGGCGTGCCCTTCGGCCTCGGTTGCTGAGCAGCGCGGCCGAGCCGCGCTGCCGGCGAGACGTTCTTCAGTGTCGGCTAAGCTCGGCCCGTGACCGAGACCGGCATCCCGCTCGACCAGCAGCTCGAGGAAATCAGGGCCCAGCTCGCCTGGGTCCGTGATTACCTTTGACCCGGATCAACTCGCGAAGCGCATCGCGGAGCTCGAGCAGGAGCTTTCGCAGCCGGGCTTCTGGGACGACCAGCAGCGCGCCGCCGCCGTCTCGGCGGAGCACGCGCGCCTGACGAAGCGCCTCGAGCGTTACCAGCGGCTGCAGCGTGAGTACGACGACGCGCGTGAGCTCCTCGCGATGGACGGCGACATGGCGGCAGAGATCGAGTCGTCGCTCCAGCCGCTCCGCCGCGAGCTCGAGCGTCTGCAAGAGGACGCGCTCTTCACCGGCCGCTACGACGCCGGCGATGCGGTCGTCACGATCCATGCCGGCACGGGCGGCACCGACGCGCAGGACTGGGCCGAGATCCTGCTCCGCATGTACCTGCGCTGGGCGGCGGACCGCGGCTTCGACGCGCAGGTGATCGAGGCGAGTCCGGGGGAGGAGGCCGGCCTCAAGTCGGCGACGTTCACGGTTAAGGGCGAGAACGCGTACGGGATCCTCAAGGCCGAGCGCGGCGTGCACCGGCTCGTCCGCCTCAGCCCGTTCGACCAGGCGCACCGCCGGCACACGTCCTTCGCGCAGGTGATCGTCAGCCCGCTGCTCCCCGAGGACGCGGACGTCGAGATCGACGAGGGGGATCTGCGCATCGACACCTATCGCGCGTCCGGCGCGGGCGGACAGCACGTGAACAAGACCGACTCGGCCGTTCGCATCACCCACTTGCCGACGGGCATCGTCGTCCAGTGCCAGAACGAGCGCTCGCAGGCCTCGAACAAGGCGACGGCGCTCAAGATCCTCAAGTCACGACTCGTCGAGCTCGCCGAAGAGGAAAGGGAGGCGGAGCTGGCGAAGGAGCGCGGGGCCGCCCAGGACATCGGCTTCGGAAGCCAGATCCGCAGTTACTTCCTCCACCCGTACCAGCTTGTGAAAGACCATCGAACCGATTTCGAAATGGGAAATGCCCAGGGCGTCCTCGACGGCAAGCTGGACGGCTTCATCCACGCCTATCTGCTGGCCAAGGCGGCAGGCAAGGCCGTCTAACCGGTGACTCGGTTAAACTCCTCGCTCAATTCCCGACCGGCGTGGCCCGCGGCCGCCCTTCATTAGTCCGGTGCAGGATCTCGATCTCCAGACCCCAGACACCCAGGTCGTAGCGCTCCCCGCGAACGGCGACGAGCCGGCGCGGACCACGAGCGCCGGCTCGATGATCGTCTTCGACGGCGTGACGAAGGTCTACGAGCCGGACGTCTCGGCGCTCGACGGCGTGTCGTTCGTGATCGACAAGGGTGAGTTCGTCTTCGTCGTCGGTGCGTCCGGCTCGGGCAAGTCGACGCTCGTGCGCCTGCTCCTGAAGGAGCTCGAGCCCACACGCGGGAAGATCATCGTCGGCGGCCGCGACCTCGCGCGCCTCAAGCGCTCGAAGGTTCCGATGCTGCGCCGCAACATAGGCTGCGTCTTCCAGGACTTCAAGCTGCTGCCGAACCGCACCGCCGGCGAGAACATCGCTTACGCGCTGACCGTTCAGGGCGAGAGCCGGAACTCGATCCGCCGCAAGGTGCCGGAGGTGCTCTCGCTCGTCGGCCTTGCCGACAAGATGAGCTCATTTCCCGACCAGCTCTCCGGCGGGGAGCAGCAGCGCGTCTCGATCGCGCGCAGCGTCGTCAACCACCCGCCGCTGCTCGTCTGCGACGAGCCGACGGGCAACCTCGACCCCGACACGTCCGTCGGGATCATGCAGCTCCTGTACCGCATCAACCGCAGCGGCACGACGATCCTCATGGTCACGCACGACCGCGAGATGGTCGACAAGATGCGCCGCCGCGTGATCGCGCTCGAGGACGGGCGGCTCGCGCGCGACGAGCGCCGCGGCGGCTACGAATCGGAATGAGGTTCCGCACGCTGACAGCCGAAGCGTGGCGTTCGCTTGCCGCGAACGCATCGACGACGGTTGCCGCGACGATGACGGTGCTGATCGCGATGTTCATCCTCGGCCTCTCGATCGGCCTCGGCACGTGGGCGCTCTCGTGGTCGAATCACGTGAAGAAGGAGCTCGTCGTGCACGTCTACTTCTGCGTGACGGCGACGTGCGCCAACGACGCGACGAAGGCGGAGGAGAACGCGGTCGGGAACATGCTCGGGAGCATCCCCGAGGTGAAGTCGGTCAACTTCGTCTCGAAGGCGAAGGCGTTCCGAATCATGCAGAAGCACAGCCCGGAGCTGACGAAAGGGCTGCCGTCGAACCCGCTGCCGGACTCGTTCGAGATCACGCCGAAGCACGGCGAGGACGTGGAGCTGATCGCGAACAAGATCGGCCACCCCGCAGGCGTCGAGAAGATCAACTACGGCAAGAGGACGGCGAAGGCGATCCTGCGCGTCGCGCGCGTGATCGAGATCGTCTTCCTACTCGCGGTGATCATCCTGCTCGCGGCCTCGACGCTGCTGATCTCGAACACGATCCGCCTCTCGATCTTCTCGCGGCGGCGGGAAATCGAGGTGATGAAGCTCGTCGGGGCGACGAACTGGTTCGTCCGCGGCCCGTTCATGCTCGAGGGCCTGATCTGCGGCCTCGCGGGCTCTGTGCTCGCGGTCGTGCTCCTCATGCTCGGCAAGGAGATCGCCCTGCCGGCGATCCTCGGCCGAATCAGCGAATCCAGCGACGCCCATGCGCTTGCCTTCTTGTGGACGTCGCTGATCCTGCTCGGCTTCGGAATCGTCCTGGGCGCCGCCGGCTCGGGCGTGACAATCCGCCGCTTCCTGCGCGTCTAACGAGCACCGCACCAACTCCGACGTGGCCGGCCGGCACTTCCGTGGGCCGACGCAGACAGTCGGAACGCGCGCCAAGACTGCGCTCTTGGCGCGTGACCGAGCGGGTGGACATGTCGCGCGAATGAGGAGGGGGCTCACGGGGGAACCATGGGTTGCCCCGTGCTTGCTCATGGGGGAACCAGGGTTCCCCCGTGCTAAAAAGCGGTCTATACTCGCTCCACTCTGGGGCGGACGCTCTCCTCGCTTGCGGCAGCCGTGGTCGTCGTCGGCGCTTTTTGGGTCGGCCTCTCCCTCTCGCACCACGGGACGACCGCGGCCGGGGCCGATCCGGTGCTCACGCAGGTGCGGCAGGAGCTCCTGCACAGCTACTACCGGCCGGTTCCCGCGAACGCCCTCAACGCGCCGAGCGTGCCGGCGATCATCAACGCTCTCCACGATCCGTACACCGAGTATCTCGATCCCACGCAGTTCCGCCTGCTCACGCGCGAGACGCATTCGAGCTATCCGGGCATCGGCGTCAGCCTCCTTCCCGCCAGGCGCGGGCTCGTCGTCGTCGCGACGAAGCCGGGGCCGGCGGAGCGCGCCGGGATCCGCAGGGGGGACGTGATCTTGTCGATCGACGGGCATTCGACGACCGGATCGTCGGTCGACACTGTCGTCGGGCGCATTCTCGGGCCTCGCGGAACTGCGGTCTCGCTCGGCATCCAACGCGGTATGCGGCGGCTGCTGTTCTCCGTCGTGCGCGAGACGATCTCGGCGCCGACCGTCCAGTCGCGTCTGCTGCAGGACGGCGAGCTGCGGATCGGCTACCTGCGGCTGTCGGCGTTCCGGCTCGGCGCGACACCGGTGCTGGCGCGTGCGCTCGCGAAGCTGCGGCGGCACAACGCCGCGGGGCTGGTGCTCGACCTGAGGGGGAATCCGGGCGGTGTCTTCGACCAGGCCGTCGGCGTCTCGTCGCTGTTCCTCAGCCGCGGCGTGATCGTGACGCTCGTCGGCGCCCACTCCGGTCGGCAGGTCTACACCGCGCGGCCGGGTGCGACGAACCTGCCGCTCGTGGTGCTCGTGGATCGCGAGACGGCGAGCGCGGCGGAGATCGTCGCGGCTGCGCTTCAGGACAACCGGCGCGCCGTGGTCGTCGGCGAGAACACCTACGGGAAGGCGCTCGTGCAGTCGATTCGCTTGCTCGGCAACGGTGCCGCGCTGCGGCTGACGACGGCGCGCTACTTCACGCCGAGCGGCGCCGACATCTCGCTCAAGGGCGTGACACCTGACCTTCACGCCGTCGACAATCCGTCGACCCGAACCGACGAAGCGCTGCAGGCGGCGCTCCAGCTGTTCCTGCACTGAGCGAAGAGTTCACGGTGGTCGAGGTGTCCCGGCGGGGGAAGCTCGTCGTGGGCGACCCCTATTTCACGCCCGGCACCGCGCTCCTGCTCGATCGCAAGGGGCTCGGGGACGCTTCGCCCGGCGACCTGGTCGTCGCGCGTCGCACGCGCGGCCGCGCCCGCGTCGAGCGCGTGCTCGGCTCGTCGAAGCGGATCGAAGCCGTGCTCGAGGGTCTGCTCGTCGAAACCGGAGCGCTGCAGGAGTTCGAGCCGTATGTCCCGCCCGAGCCGTCGCTCGAAGGCCGCGTCGACCTGCGCGACCTACCGACGTTCACGATCGATCCCGAGACCGCGAAGGACTTCGACGACGCGCTCTCGATCGGCGACGACCGCGCGTACGTCCACATCGCCGACGTCGGCACATTCGTTGCTGCCGGCTCGCCGCTCGATCACGGCGCAGCGCGACGCGGCTTCTCGACGTACGTGCCCGGTCTCGTCGCGCCGATGCTGCCGCACGAGCTCGCGGACGAACTGTGCAGCCTGCGCCCGCAGGTCGACCGCCTCTGCGTCACGGTCGAGATCCCGTTCGAAGGTGAAGCATCGTTCTACCGCTCGGTGATCCGCAGCAACGTGCGCCTGTCCTACGGCCGGGCCGAGAGGATGCTCGCCGGCGAGGAGCAGTTCGACCTGCTAGACGAGCTGCGGCGGCTCGACGACCGCGCGCGCGAGCTCCGGCGCCGACGCTTCGCGCGCGGCGCGCTCCGCATCCAGACGCCGGAGATCGCCTTCGAGTTCGACGGCCGCGGCGGCGTCGCATCGGCGCGACGGGAAAGCGAGCCCGAGGCGCACGCGCTCGTCGAGGAGTTCATGATCCTGGCGAACGAGGCGGTCGCGCAACTGCTCGCGTCGCGCAACCGCGCCGCCCTGTACCGCGTCCACGAGCGGCCTGAGCCGCAGTCGGTCGCCCTGCTACTCGCGAAGCTGACCGACCTCGAAGTGCCGACACCGCCGGCGCCTGAGGCTGACCACCTGACTCCTCAGCAAGCGGAGCGGCTGGCCGCACAGACCGCGAGCCTCGTCGCCGACTACGTCGAACGATCCGGCCGCGGGCGCGACGCATTCCCCCCGCTCGTGCTGCGCGCGCTGATGCAGGCGCGCTACGACCCGCGCAACCTCGGTCACTCGGGACTGGCGAGTCGCGCGTACTGCCACTTCACGTCGCCGATCCGCCGGTATCCCGACCTCGTCGTGCACCGGGCACTGCTGAACGAGCTCGGCCTCGCGGACGAGCCGCTGCCCGAGGAACTCGCCGAGCTCGGCGACAACCTGTCTGCTCGCGAGCGCGAGGCGGCGCAGCTTGAGTATCAGGCGGACGAGATCTGCCTTGCCTGGCTCCTCGACTCGGTGCTGTTCGAGGAGGGCTGGGAGGCGACCTTCGGGGGCGAGATCGTCGGAGTGATCGGGTCCGGGATCTTCGTCCGCTTCGCGGACGTGTTCGAGGGCTTCCTACCCGCGCGCCGGCTCCCCGGCGATTACTTCGAGCTCACGCCGCTCGGAACCGCGCTCGTCGGCCGCCGCGGCGGCGGCGTCTTTCGGCTCGGCGACCCGATCGACGTGCGCGTCGAGCGGATCGACCGTGCTGCCGGCAAGGTCGAGCTCGCGAGCTCCTGATTCGGCTCCAGAAGCCGGTCTGCGAGCGCCACTTGAGTCACTCACTCGTGTGAGGGAATCCGCGCGTCGTCCCTCACTAGGGGGATAGCCGCCTACCCGCTTTGCGCCGAGGATTGATTCAACGGTGGGGCGGCTCCCATCGAAACTGCGGCAACGACTGGAGAGAAAGATGCGGCGAACGGACGAGCGGATAACCAGCGGGACGCGCTCTAGCGCCCTCTGGGGATCCAGCGGCCGTGGAGAAGACCGTCGGCGCGACGTTCAGCGTCCCGACGTCATGCGCCGCGTCGCCGTCCTGATCGCTGCCGCCTCGCTCTTCGGTTCCCTGGCAGGCACCGCGCTCGCCGGGAAGCCCGCCTTCGTCGCCAAGGGCGCCGCAGCCTTCGTTCCGAAGCCGCTGCTCGCACAGGCCCAGGCGCACCCCGACCAGTACTTCAACGTCATCGTTCGCGGCCGCCCCGGCGAATCGAGCGCGAGCATCGCGAGCAAGTTCCCGAAGGACGGCGCGCTCGGGAAGGTCAAGAAGTCGTTCTACTCGATCAGCGGCGTGGCCGGCACGATCACTGGCAAGAACCTGCTGAAGCTCGCCGCCGACAACCACGTACTCGCGATCGTCCGCGACCAGAAGGTCACCTCGACGGGTATCGAGGAGTCCCGCCTCTGGACGGAGTCGACCCAGGTGTCGTCCCTCTGGGGCACGCCTTCGGCGCCCGCACCTCAGGCGCCTGCGATCGCGGTCGTCGACAGCGGCGTCGATGCCACGAAGCTCGACGACTTTGGCGCGCGCATCGTCGCGAGCGTCAACATGTCCTCGCTCGCCCCGAACGCGACGGGCGACGACGAGGGCCACGGGACGATGGTCGCGGGAATCGCGGCCGGATCGTCGTCGCTCTACCCGGGCGTCGCGCAGAACGCACCGATCGTCAGCGTGCGCACGGCCGACGCGAGCGGCGCGTCGCGGACGAGCGACGTGATCGACGCGGTCGACTGGATCCTCGCCAACAAGGATCTCTACAACATTCGCGTCGCCAACTTCTCGATGGGCGGCGGCGGGACCTCGAGCTTCGTGTACGACCCGCTCGACGCGGCCGTCGAGAGCCTCTGGTTCCACGGTGTCGTCGTCGTCGCCTCGGTGGGGAACTACGGCACGGGCACGTCGATGACGGTGAAGTCCTCGCCCGGCAACGACCCGTTCGTCATCTCCGTCGGCGCGCTCGACACGAACGGCACCGCCGATCCGCATGACGACTTCGCTGCCCCGTGGTCGGTGTACGGGCACACGGTTGACGGCTTCTCCAAGCCCGAGATCTCCGCGCCCGGCCGCTGGATCGTCGGGCCGGTCCCGCTGGCTTCGACGCTCGCGACGACGGTTCCCGATCGCCTCGTCGCGCCCGGCTACATGTGGATGTCGGGCACGTCGCTGGCCGCGCCGCAGGTTTCGGGCGCTGCCGCCCAGATCCTCGCGCGGCACCCGAGTTGGACGCCCGACCAGGTCAAGGGCGCGCTGATGCACGAGGCGTCCGCGCTGACTTCCGCCACGAAGTTCTCGGGCGGCGTCGGCGAGCTGAACGCCGCCGGAGCGGCTGCGCTCACGAGCGCGCCGAACCCGCAGTCCCATCTCGACCAGTTCGTCACGGTCGATCCGAACAGCGGCAAGCCGTACTTCGACGCGGCCGCCTGGGAGAACGTCGTCAGCACCCAGACCGACTGGAGCGAGACCGACTGGAGCGAGACGGATTGGTCGGAGACCGACTGGAGCGAGACGGATTGGTCGGAGACCGACTGGAGCGAGACGGATTGGTCGGAGACCGACTGGAGCGAAACGGATTGGTCGGAAACCGACTGGAGCGAGTCGATCTGGAGCCCTTAAAGTGAGCGTTGCGCCTAGGCTCGAGGACAGTCACAATGGCGGCCCCCAGGGGCCGCCATTGTCGCAAACGAGCCCAAAGCTTTCCGAAGCGGCCTCAGTGCCGCCTCCCGGCGGGGACGCCTCCCGGCCGGCCGAGGCGACTCCCGCGCCGCCGCGGATGTCGGACCGTGCGCGCGTGTACTACGCGCTGCTCGGCGCCGGCTCGCTCGCGGCGGGCATCGCCGGCATCGCGCAGCTCCGGCCGAGCACGCACGGGTGGCTCGCGTTCGGCGTGCTGGCGGCCATCGCGGCGCTCGCTCAGCTCTTCATCGTCGAGAAGGGAAGCAACCAGTCCTACCGGACGGCGATCGCGTTCATCCTCGCCGCGGCGATCCTGCTGCAGCCGGGCTTCATCGTGCTGCTCGCGGTGCTGCACTACGTCCCGGCCTGGGTGAAGTTCCACAAGCGTTGGGTGATCCAGTTCTTCAACGTCTTCAACACGACGCTGGCCGCACTCGGAGCCTGGGCCGCGTTCCACGCGCTGAGCGACTCGAACGTGCTCATGGTCGACGATGCCCGCTTCGCCCTCGCGGGGCTCGCCGCCTGCGTCGCGTTCGTCGCCGTCAACCACACGCTGCTCTCCGGGATCATCAGCCTGACTTCGGGCACGCGGCCGTGGGCGACCGGCCTCTTCGGCTTCGAGAGCCTCTCGACCGATCTCGGCCTCGCCGCCCTGGGCGTCGGCGTGGCGGCCTTCTGGTCGGTCAACGGCTGGCTGATCCTGTTCGTGATCGCGCCCCTCGTGCTCATTCACCGCGCGATGTACGTCCCGCAGTTGCAGGAGAAGGCGCGCGTCGACCCGAAGACCGGCCTCCTGAACGCCCGCGAGTTCGAGGGAACCCTCGCCGCGGAACTCGAGCGTTCCCGGCGGAGCGGCACACCGCTGTCGCTGCTGATGGCCGACCTCGACTTCCTGCGGAACATCAACAACACGCACGGGCACCTTGCCGGCGACGTCGTGATCAAAGGGATCGCGGACATATTGCGCGAGCAGCTGCGCCGCTATGACGTTGCGTCTCGTTTCGGCGGTGAGGAGTTCAGCGTGCTTCTCCCGGAGACGCCGGACTCCCAGGCGGTGCAGATTGCCGAGCGGATCCGCAGCGCCGTCGCCGAGCGCCTCTTCGAAGTCGACACCTCGGCCGAGCCGATCCGTGCCACGCTTTCGATCGGCGTCGCGACATGTCCGGATGACGCGACCGGCGCGAAGGAGCTCGTGCACGAAGCGGACATCGCGGTCTACGCCGCGAAGGCGGCCGGGCGCAACCGCGTGGTCGCCCGCTCTGCCGTCGCCGAAGCCACCGTGAGCTGATTCGGCCTCGCGCGGGAACGCGCGTTCAGCCTGCGTGAGCTTTTCCCATCCCGAGCGGATATGCGAGTGTCATACCGCGAAGGAGGCTCCGATGAAGAAGCTCCTGCTCCTGGTCACGCTGGCCCTCGTCTTCCCGAACGCCGCGGCGGCGAAGGAGCTGCAATCGATCAGCATCTGCGGAGCGTCCGGCTGCACCGCGCTCTCGCACGACCAGTCGGACCCGTTCATCGCGCTCTTCGAGCGTATGGACTCGAGCACCGCGACGAAGGCCGTGCTCGGCGCGGTCCCGGTCGGCCCGTACTACAAGCTCGGCTTCAAGATCCGGGGCGACCGGACGCACAGCTTCACGTTCTCCATGTGGTTCGTCCGCCCAAACCTGATCCGCCAGCAGGGCGAGCCGGACACGTTCCCCGAGCCGTTCCTGCGCGTCGCAGACAGCTTCGCGCGCGAACTGGACGGGGTGGCGAGGCGCATCGAGCCGTACGGCGCGCCGCGCGTGATGGGTGCGACGGTGAACGGGAAGCGCGTCGCGGACGCGGCGCAGTACATCGGTCTGTTCGGCGCGGCGCCCTCCGTGGAGGCGGACGCGAACGACACCGCCGCCGGTGCGTGGGTGAACATCTCGCTCGTCCCCGATCGCGCGAACCCGTGGTTCAAGCGCGGCGCCGAGTTCATGTACCGGACGAAATCCCAGGCGCTGTTCGTGAACGAGCCGCTGCGGATCCCCGACCGGCTGGCGGACCGCATCGCCGCCGATGCCGGCCTGCCCGTGCCGGCGCGTTCGAGCTCATTCGCCGGCTGGGGACGCTCCATCGGAATCGGCGCCCTCGTGCTCTGCCTCTTCGCCGCCGTCTTCGTCGTCACGAAGCGCCGGCACGGTGGCCCAGGGTCGGAGGCCGCTCGATGAAGACGCTGCTCGTGCGCGCGCGCCGGCGGCGGTCGGCCTGAAGGAGTGCAGGATGCCGAGGAGCGGACGTTCCGGCGCTTCCAGCGCGACTTCGACGCGCTCTTCCGGGAGCACTACCCGGAGATCGTCCGCTACCTCGCCGCCCGCCTCGGCTCACGCGAGGCGGCCGCCGACGTCGCCGGCGACGTGTTCCTCGAGGCGTACAGGCGGGCACCGCTGCTCGTCTGGCGGGGCAAGCCGGTGCTCGCGTGGCTGTACCGGGTCGCGTCGAATATGGCCGCGGACCACGTGAAACGCGCTGCACGCGAAGTTCCTGTCGCCGATGTCGGCGAAACGGCGGCGCCCGCCGCGATGCATTCGATGCCGGAGCGCGAAGCCGTGACGCGTGCGCTGCGCACGCTGCCGCCGGACTACCAGCTCGTCGTCCACCTGCGGCTCGTCGAGGACTACGCCTTCGACGACGTCGCGCGGGTGATGGGCAGGACGGTCGGTGCGTGCCAGATGCTGATGCTGCGCGCCGGGCGGGCGCTGCGCGACGCGCTGGAGCAGGAAGGGATCCATGCCGGAGCTTAGGGACGAGCTGACGCGCGCGGGCGCATCGGAACGCGAGGCGGCGGAGCTCGCCGCGCTGCTCGTGCGTGCCGCCGAGCCCGCGCGCTTCGAGGTTCCGGTCGACGAGGTCGAGCGCGTGCTCGCACACGTCCGGCCGCTTCGGCGTCCGCGACAGCTGCCGCGGGTCGCGATCGCGACGGCCGCGCTCGCAGTCGTCGTGCTCGCGCTCGTCCTTTTCCTTCCGTCGCGGCAGCAGTCGGTGCAGGCGCGCGCGCTCGCCGCGTTCGGGACTGACCAGACGGTTTTGCACGTGCGGGAGTCGATCTTCACGCGGATCCCCGGCGTGTACGAATCGGACCGCGACGTGTGGCTCGATCCGTCGCGGGGCCGCGCGCGTTGGACGCAAACGGTGGGCGGCGAGATCGTCGCAGACACGTTCGTCGAGCCGGGGCGCTTCGTGCGCTTCCTCCAGCTGTCGGGAACGCGCGTCGTCGGCAGGTCGTGCCGATCGTTTGCCGCCGGGTGCGCCGAGCTGATCGACCCGATCACGCGCTACCGCGCCGAGCTGCGGCGCGCGCGCGTTCGGGCAGTTCGCACGACGTTCGCCGGCCGCTCCACGTACCGGCTGGTCCTCCCGCTGCAGGGGAGGATCGACCAGGTCGTGTTCGTCGACGCGCAGACGTTCCTGCCTCGGGTGATCGAGTGGCGCGAGCTGCTGCCGTCAGGCCGGCGCTTCGTCGTGACGACGATCGAGCTCCGGGATGTCGAGCGGACCGCGCGCGCCGACGTTCCCGCCGGGACGTTCTCCGCACCGCACATCGGCCGCGTCGTCAACGTCGTTCCCGCCGGCCGGAAGCTCGGCGAGCGCACGCTAACGGTCGAGCAGGCGAGGCCGTTGCATCCGTACTGGTTCGGCCCCCGCGGACTGACGGCGGTGGTCGAGCGGCGGTACGCGCACGGCAGCGTGATCGTCGTGCGCTACGGCAGGCGCGAGCTCTGGACGTACGGCCGCGCGGTCCCGCCGGAGCTCCTCGCGCAGCGGCTCGCCGAGGTGAAGGCGATCGTCGCCGGCGGCGTGCCCGCGACGATGTTCGAGCTCGGCGTGCGGCTGGTCGTCGTCCGCGAGAGCGGCACCCACTCGCTGGCCGTCGTCGAGCCCGCCGCGACGAAAGAGGCGATCGTGCGCGATCTGTTGCGCGCCCGGCCGCTTCGCTAGCCTGGCCGAGTGGCCGAGAAGCTGATCGCGGAGAACCGGAAGGCGCGGCACGAATACCAGCTGCTGGAGCGGTACGAGGCCGGGCTCGTCCTCACCGGGACGGAGGTGAAGTCCCTGCGCGCCGGCGGCGCGACGCTGCAGCGCGCGTACGCGGACGTCCGCGACGGGGAGGTCTGGCTGGTCGGCGCACACATCGCCGAGTACGGGCAGGGCAACCTCGCCAACCACGATCCCGACCGCGACCGCAAGCTCCTGCTCCACCGCAAGGAGATCGCGTCGCTGATCGGCAAAGTGCGCGAGCGCGGCTTCACGCTCGTGCCGACGAAGCTCTACTTCAAGAACGGCAAGGCCAAGGTCGAGCTCGCGCTCGCGCGCGGGAAGGAGCAGCGCGACAAACGTCGCGACATCGCGAAGCGGGACGCGGAGCGGCAGATGGAACGCGCGCTCAAGTCGCGGCGCTGAGCTGCGCCCGTTCGCGTTGAAGTTGCTCGGCGGGCCTTGGCCCGCGGCGCCGATCGGAGTAGGGTCGCCCCCGGAATACCTGTCAACCAGAGAGGGGAGTTTCCATGCGCCGTTTCGCGTGGAGCATCGCCGCACTTGCCCTCGTCGCCGCCGCGCTCGTCGCCGCTCCGCCGGCCGCGTCGCCGAACTTTCCGGCGCGGATCGACTTCCCCGCGGGCTGGCGTGCGGAAGGGATCGCGGTCGGCCGCGGGCACACGTTCTACGCCGGGAACACGGCCACGGGTTCGATCTACACGGGCGACCTCCGAACGGGAGAGGGGTCGGTCCTCGTGCCCGGTAGAGCCGGCGGGAGCGTGTTCGGCGTCTTCGCGGACAACCGCGACCGCATCTTCGCCGCTGGTGGGCGCAACTGCGACGCGTTGGTCTACGACGCTTCGACCGGAGCGTTGATCGCCCATTACACGCTCACGGCGCCGCCGTGCTTCATCAACGACGTCTCCGTCACGAACTCGGGGGCGTACTTCACGAACACGGCCGGCCGACCGGTGCTGTTCCGAATCCCAATCGGCCCGAACGGTGAGCTGGGTGCCTCCTCGGAGACGCTCACGCTCACACCGCCTGTCGCAGGTGGGAACGGGATCGAGGCCACGCCCGACGGCAAGACGCTCGTCATGGTGTCGATCACCCTGAGTAAGTTCTTCACCGTGGATCCGGAGACGGGCGCCACGAAGGAGATCGTGCTCGACAAGCCCGTGCTGCGCGGGGACGGGCTCATCCTGCAGGGAAAGACCCTCTACGCCGCCGAGAACCTCCCGAGTGCGGCGTTTCCGGGCCTTGGCGGCGACGTCGCCGTTATCGAGCTGTCGCCGGATCTCAGCTCGGGAACCGTGGTCGCGCGTCTGAACAGCTCTGACGATCCGCTGGTGAACCCGGCCACGGCCGATCGGTTCGGCCAGCTGATCTATGTCGTCAGGCGCAACGTGCCGGGTGGGACGACCTTCTACCTGACACGGCTCGAAGCGCCGAACGGCGCCTGATCGTTGCCTCGGAGGCGCGCCCTACTGGGCGCGCCTCCGAGGCGCAGCGGAACCGCGGCTACACTGTGTCTCGACATACGGGGGCGACCTGGTTTCGACGTGGTCGGTTCTCCGGCAGAGCTGCAAGCGGAGGTCCCCGGTCGGCCTCCTAAAACAACCGGGATACAACGCAAGTGCGAACGACAATCTCGCACTCGCCGCCTAACTAACACTTAGGTGACGCGTCGCTCCGAGCTGGGCCCGTGGCTCGGTCAGCGGCGACAACGAACGGGCTGGCGCCGAAGGAGAGCCAATCGCCGGAGGCGTGAGACCAAAGGATGGCTGGCCCGGCGGTAGGGCGGCTGCACCCCGGCCGTCCGGGCGAGACAAAAGGGCAGCCTAAGCTTGTAGACGTTCTGTCGGTGCGTCCGCGGACGCGGGTTCGATTCCCGCCGCCTCCATGCCGGCCAAGGGGGGAAACCTTGGGTTTCCCCCCTTCCACCTTGTTCGCGCGTTTCAGGCGCGTTTCGGCTGTGTCGTTCGCGCAGCCTGACACCGAACGGATCGCGCCCGCGTTGCGCCCCGAGCCAGGCCGAGAGCCAGGCCTTTACTATGGTCGTGGTAGAGTAAAGGAATGAGCGTCATCTCTCGCAAGAACCAAGTGACCTTGCCGGTCGAGGCGCTGCGCGCCGCCGGCTTGGAGCCGGGCGACGATGTACGCGTGCACGCCGTCGCCCCGGGGCGCCTGGAGCTCGTTCGCGCTGATGACCTGGTCGCGGAGTTCGCCGGGGTGTTCGACGCGACGGTCTACCCCGAGGGCTATCTGGACCAGCTTCGCCGCGAGTGGCCGTAGTCGTCTTCGACGCGGACGTCCTGATCGCGTACCTCGGCCGTGAGGACGCCCACCATCCCGAGGCTGTCAACCGCTTGCGTCGCGCTCTCGAACCAGGGACGCGGAGGCTGGTATCAGCGGTCAATTACACCGAAGTGCTGATCGGGCCGCTCGAGCACGCCGGGGCGGAAGGAGCCGAGATCGTGGACGCAATGTTCATCCGCTTCGGGATCGAGACGATCCCAGTGGACATGGCGCTGGCTCGACGCGCCGCCGCTGTGCGCGCAAAGACGAGGCTCAAGCTCCCCGACGCCTATGCCCTCGCTACAGCGATTCATGCTGAGGAGGACGGACACGCCGATGTCCGTCTCGAGAGCTTCGACGAACCCGTCATCAAGGCCTACGCCGCATTGCATCCGCTCTCGCCCGAGATTGGGTAGTGAGGTATTGGTGCCGAACGAACACGCGGGTGACAGGAGCGAGCCCGTGGCGACACAGGCTCAGATCGAGTCGCTCGTCGAGCGCGTCCGTGATGTCTTGCGGGAGGACCTCGTCGGCGCGTACCTGCACGGTTCTGCGGTGCTCGGCGGCTTCAGGCCGGACAGCGACATCGACGTCATCGTCGTCTCGACGCGACGAACCACCGCCGACGAAAAGCGACGCCTGATCGACCTGCTGCTGTCTCTCTCGGGAAGGAGAGCATCGCTTCGACCCGGCCGGCCGATCGAGTTCGACCTCGTCGTCGAGTCGGAGATTCGGCCGTGGCGCTATCCACCCGCCTTCGACCTCCATTACAGCGAGATGTGGCGGGAGCGATTCGAGAGCGGAGAACTCGAGCCGTGGACGAGCACCACGAACACGGACCTCGCCTCTGCTGTGACGATGGTGCTTCTCGGCGACAAGCCGTTGGCCGGGCCCCCGCCGGCAGAGGTCTTCGATCCGGTTCCGCGGAGCGATTACATCGACGCCATCCTCAGAGACACCGGAACGGTGGACGAGTTCCTCCCGTCGGACACGCGGAACGTCGTTCTCACGCTGCCGCGCATTTGGAGCGCAGTCGCGACCGAGGCCGTGTACTCGAAGGAAAGCGCCGCCGACTGGGCGCTGCCGCGACTCCCCGAAGAACACCGTGCGGTACTCGAACGCGCCCGAGCGGCCTACCGTGGCGAAGCAGAGGACTCCTGGGACGACATTCGCCCTCGGGTCCGCGCGTACGCCGACCATGTCGTATCCGAGATCGAGCGAGCTCGCACCGAGGCCGATCGCACGACTTAAGAGTAGGCGGACTGCGGT